>ERZ827490.4575-NODE-4575-length-10587-cov-18.366692_pt1 | contig 10587 bp, 10 predicted proteins | sample MGYA00519770_ERZ827490 | MGnify/ENA primary metagenome ERZ827490 (study PRJEB31778, sample SAMEA3449324) | human gut metagenome | biome: human gut; feature: human-associated habitat; material: faeces | place: United Kingdom | collected 2010/2012 ...
TTGTCACCTCAAGCCTTTTTTGTAGCTTTGGGGCGGTGTTCACACTTTGAACACGCTGCAAATATAAGGATAAAATTTTAACCTAAAAACAAATATGGGAGATATTTTGACCATAAAAGATAAAATTCTTGCCTTTTTAAAAGAGAAGGATATAAAAAAAGTAGATTTCTTTGAGGCTACTGGAATACAATCCAGCAACTTCAAGGGAAAAAATATGGCATCACAGCCTGGCGGAGATATGATAGTTAAAGTTTTAACCCTATATCCGGATTTATCTGCTGAATGGCTAATGAGAGGGGAGGGGAATATGCTTAAATCCAATAATACAGATGTCTCCCAAAATTCATATACTATACACCAAGAAATAAGCCAAGACAATAAGCAAGAAATCGAAAAATACAATGCCCCCCCTGAAATTGTGGATAAACTTCTCTCTACAATAAAAGAACAGGCAGAGGAAATAGGGATGCTCAAACAGACAATTACACAACTTAAACAGGACAAGTCGGGGCGTGTTTCAGATGCGGGGAGTTCAACACTTGCAGGTGCCGGATAAAACGAGTTTTATGGGGTGAAGGGGGTAAAAAGTAACAAAACACTGATTTTTAGAGATATGAATTAAAATATAGGGGAGTAAATAAATATTATCAATGTATTATTTGCCCCCTCAAATAGTTTAAAAACAAGCAAAAACAAGTCCTATCTATATTGTATAGATAGACAAATCGCTAAAAAAATAATCCGAAAATGTAAACCCAAGTGTAAACCCTATTAAAACGTTTCGTTTTTGTAATGGAGAAAATGTAAACCCAAGTTGTAAACCCAAGTGTAAACCCTTTCAATTTTTCCGACTGTTCAAACCGTTCAAAGTAAGTAGCAGCCTCCCATTGATGTACTATTACCGACACGAATACAAAAAAAAGCCGCAAAAAGCGGCTTTATAGACGTTCTAAGGCTGTTTCAGCCCTTTCTGGTGCATGTTATCAAGCGAGACTGAATAATCATTGCACGTTTCGTGTATTTGGCAATGTCATCAACCAGTCCAGCATGTAAAAGACTATTCTTGGTGATCCCGACCTGTTTCTCCGTTAGAGTTTCAAAAATGGCCGATATACTACCAAAATAGATGTTCTTTTTCTCAAAAATCAAATGTACATGGATAACTTTACTCATAATATACGGTATTTATTTCATTGCAAATATACCAAATATCATCTATATGGAATAATTTAGATAAAATAAAAAGGAAAAGCGCACCATGCACTCCCCCACTCCACTTGTATAAACCGATCCGTTTGACTATCTTTGTATATGAGGAAAAAGTAAACCATGGAGAGCAATCGACGACAACACTCCGAAATCTCCCCTATCCCACCTTCAATGTAAAGCATTTCATTTGAACGGCGTTCAAACGAGGCTCAAATGTAAGCCCAATGTAAAGCGATGTAAACGCTTCGTTTTTGCAGCCCATTCTCCCCTACTCCACCCTAACACTTTGAAAACCAAAGCAATCATTCATTTTCAGACCGACCACATATTGACACGCTTCGTTTTTCCCCCCTTATTTTAAGCTGCTCCGAAAGAGCTTTCTTATATTGCTTATAAATTTTTAAGTTTGTCCAGTCTGAATTTGATCTTATACAGCCTAATTTTATTAACTTCACCCCTAATTCCTCGAATCTTCTTGTAGTTGGCGAATCCGTGTAATGACCAATATATATGATATCCTCTCCCAATTCTTTCATTATATCAATTAATGAAATCATTGGCGGATAATCCATTAAATCATTATGCATAATAATGCATATCTTCCTTTTGTTCATATTATTATAGCTTTTGTTTAATGTCATGATATGTTATCGAATCCGCCTTTTTCATATACAACTTAATAATTGACAAGGCATTTTCCGTAAAGTCTTTAGGATGATCAATAATAGTTATCAGCGATTTATTGGATGCCCTGAATGCCAATGCTGCAATAAAAGGATTCCGACTAGACATAGAGAATGCTGTAGGCATTGATTTTAACCATTTTTTACGTCTTGGTTCTATTGGCAAATCAAGTCGTTGATGAGTCCCATCTGCAATACACTTCTTCTTGATTGAAAAAGTTCGTATAACCTTTTCTATTGTTTTTTTTAGTATGTTTCTATTATAAACCGTAATCGGTACTTCAACAAACTCACCATTTTCATCTTCGACACATACATCGTCCAAGAACCTGTATATTTCTTTGTTGGGAGCATAACGGAAATCAAACTTTGAGTACTTATTATCTTGACATATACCATGCATAACAGATGAATCAATAACAATTCCATTCTCCTTAAAGCAGTCTTTCAAAATACAAAAAGGCTGAATAGTCCATCCACCTGCTCTGAATGCACAAATCGTATAATCAGGATCTACCTCTCTTGCCAATTTAGTAAGATAAATTGTTCCATCTCTGAACATTCTTGACCTTACATCCTCGTCCAATGAGTACAGACTGTAATGAGTATAGTCAGTATAGTCCCACGTACCATCACCATTATACTTAGCATCTATCCAATGAGGATGAAGGTGTAGTTCAATACGGTGACCACGTCGAACCATATCTTTCACCTGCTCTTTCATTAATTTCAAATCCGACTTCGCTCTTTCATCACTCAGTTTTTCCAGACACTCAAACATCAAATAATCAATAAAAAAGTTTCCTCGTGCACTTACCGACTCCATACAGTCAAGTAATAAATTTGTTGGCTCTATGAGCGTTTTCTGTACTGTCCCTGACATTATACCGAAAAACAGCTCATAGTCATAAGAAAATATGACTTTCTTCTTTTTCATATTTTTCATAAAGTATTATTTCTATTGTTTATCTCTTAATACTTCCAACCAGTTAATAAATTCATACATTTCCACATAACTACATTCTCAATATCTTTTCAACAATTTCTCAAGATACAGCTTATGCGCCTTTAACGTAATATATTTAATGTTTTACCTATTTCTTAATGCATAAACAATTCTGTCACACGCTTTTCCGTCACCATAGGGATTAACCGCTCTCGACATTTTGTCATAAACAGACTGGTTATCAAGCAATGTACTAACTTCTTCAACGATTAAATCATGGTTGGTACCAACCAAACGAACAGTACCGCTCTCAAGAGCTTCTGGACGCTCCGTTGTATCTCGCATTACAAGTACGGGCTTACCAAGCCCTGGTGCTTCTTCTTGTATACCACCAGAGTCAGTAAGCACAATGGTAGACTTTTCCATCAAATAAATAAACTCCAAATATTGCAATGGCTCAATAAAAAACATATTACCTAAATCGGACAAATTCTCTCCAAACACCTCATGAATAGGCTTACGCACATTAGGATTAAGATGCATTGGATAGACAAAATCAACATTAGGATATTTCTCTGTCAAATTCTTGATAGCAGTCACCATATTGATAAAACCTTCTCCAAAATTTTCTCTACGATGACCTGTTATTAAAACTAATTTTTTACCATCAGCCAATCTAGCAACATCATAGCCAGCCTTAGCAAGCATTTGCTCCTGCTTTGCCGCAAGAGTTACATCATTTTTCAACTTCTCTACCACCATATGAAGAGCATCAATTACAGTGTTCCCCGTAACATAAATATTCCCATGAACTTTTTCCTCCTTTAAATTTTTTTCGGATAATGGTGTCGGTGAAAAGTTGTATGTAGCAATGCGACTCGTTATTTGGCGATTCATCTCTTCGGGCCAAGGAGAATAAATATCATATGTACGGAGACCTGCCTCAACGTGACCTACTGCTATTTGCTGATAGAAGGCCGCAAGGGATGCTGCCATTGATGTAGTAGTATCTCCGTGTACTAGTACCACATCAGGTTTTACCTCATTCAGCACATCTCGCATTCCTAACAACACACGAGCCGTGATGTCATAGAGATCTTGTCCTTGTTTCATAATATTCAAGTCATAATCAGGCTTGATATCAAAAATTTTAAGTACTTGGTCTAACATTTCTCGATGCTGGCCTGTGACACACACTACAGTTTTGAAATCACTTGAATACTTTTGGAATTTTTTCACTAATGGAGCCATTTTAATAGCTTCTGGGCGAGTTCCAAAAACGAGCATTACTGTTTTCATTTTCTAATTTTTCTAATTTACACTAACGGGGAGGGACTATCTTTAAATATGTATCAAAAAGTCTAAATAAATAACGCAATAAAGTAATAATAGAGAACAAAAAGCATATGTTTACAACATTCCCTCTAATTTATAGTTCTCATACGTTCCCATCCTTTACTGATTATATCATTTCACAAATCGCATTATTCTCAAATTGAGAATACAATGTTTGAGGAATAAATTATTTGACTTGTCATCTAAGCATAGAATCACTATATAGTGTAATACCTATTCGTTATTTAACTTCTTCTTTCCTTAACGTAATAATATAAACTGACTTCAAACATATCCATGGCATACACAAGACTAGAAATATCATTTATCTTATCATAGTCATCCCTTTTAATGACATATCACTTTATTTATCTCGTTTTTTGCTTCTTCTAATAAACAATGGAATAATAGTCAATTGTTTCCTGTTAATTATCATCTTACAAAATGTCTTTATATTCCTCATTACTCTTCGCCATAACGGAACACGAAGTATATCCTCCACAATACTCTCTACTGTTTCTCCAACAGCAAAGCGTCGAAAAAAAACCAAACGAGCAGGATGTGGCTGCCTATATTCCTTAAAGCCACCATTTAACGCCACTACATCAGATAACGCAGACAAGCGTATATCTATGGATAATCGTTTGAATATTTGTTTTCCTTTTACCGTGTTCACCAAGGCCAATCCTATCCCTTTATCATCATCAAAATCAGGCATCAGGCGGTCTATCCCCCAAAAATCAGCAATAGTCAGATCACTGTGGCTCACTCCATTCTTACACTTACATTCATAGCAAGAAGGGCGCAGATAAATATCAGATAAAAAACCTCTCATAAAAGGATTTTCACGGTGTATATCGGACAACAAAACTGAATTTTTGTCCGCATTAAAGGCGGACTTTCCACGGACAACAAAACTGTATTTTTTCCAGCCGTGCAGTGTCTTATCTCTAAATTCTATACCCACTATCGTGGGCATGACATTTAGAGAAGGGAAAACTGTATTTTTTCCAGCTGCCGCCCTACGGGCGGATTGTAAGTCACTCATTGTTTCTTTCAAATATCTCCGCCACACTCCAGGACTCGGCACACCGTGACAAAGAAAATCCACAGACAATAAATTAGGATAATCTTTCCGAAGATACTTATGAAGTCCAGCTATCTGGCAAGGAGTCCCCGAAAACAAAACATAACGCCCCTGCTTCAAAAAACGTTCAGCATCAGCAAACCCTGTTTCTACGCGTGCTTGAAGATATTTGCTTCCCATCATAGGACGAACCCCATCCAGTGTTTCGGAATAAGTAATCCTTACCTCCCAATTCTCATCATAGACAGCCCCAAATACCACACCTCCATCCATGATTATCTGACGTGACAATGCTATAAACACGCCTCCAGAAGAACTGTGAATACGCTCCTCTTGATTCTTATTCTTCACAGCCAGCACTTCCATCGGAACAAGTGCTTCGCCCCAATGAAGCAAAGGACATACTTTCTCGCACAGTCCACAATCTATACAATCCCCCTTATCTACCACTGGATAAAGAAAACCTTCCGTATCTTCATGCAGCGATATACACTGACGTGGACATTTCTGCACACAAGAAGAACAGCCACAACAAGACTGTTTATCCGTTATATCGATCATATTCAATTAGTTACTTTTGCTCAAAAACATCCGTATCTTTTCCTTTATGAATTTCCTCTCTCCTTCTGCCAACCCTACCCGATACGAAGAAAGAGAAATTGTCAATACAGATACAAAACATACTGAAATCCCAGCCCACAATGTAGCAGGAAATATATACAACAAACCAATCGGTAAAGGCATTGCTAACAGCAACACATATAAACAACGTAACAAGACAGCATGGAAATAGCTATATAGCGACAAATGTATCATAGAACGAATAATAAACAAACGAACAAAAAATGCAACAGTACAGACACAGAAATGAATAAGGAATACACTCCAAGGTGCAGCCCCCAGCCGAAGAACTACATAAGAAACCGGAACTATAGCAAGAAGTATACCACCCACCACAGACTGGTAGAAACGGACACGCCCCGTAGATTGTGCTGCTACCATAAATGCACCTCCCATAGCATCTATTATAGTAATGCAAAGCATAAGCCGAACAAACACAACTGTATAAGCAGGAACCATATTCAACCATAGCTGCAATATCATCTCTGTTTCAAGTAATATGGGAAAAGAAATGACAGCAAGCAGCAAAAAGGTAAATTTGGAACTACGGAATATCAAACTGTGCATATAAGTAAAATCTCCCAATGCGTACGACTTTGTTATCTGTGGATTCAAAGCAGTTTGGAAGTTAGTAGAAAACTGGGTGACAGCTCCCTGCACCTGCACTGCTATACCACGGGCTGCATTCACGAACGGACCGAAAAACATGTTTAGCAAAATATTTATTCCTTGGGAAAAAAGAACTGTAGCAAAACCGCCCCACAAGTTCCAACCACCAAAGTACAACATTTCTTTAAATAACTTAAGATCCCAACCCCAATAGTAACGAACTTCCTTAAAATGACAACTACAGTAGTGACCATAAACAATACGGATAAGCAATTGCGTAGCACAAAGCAAAGCTGCATACATAATTAGTTTATCTGACCTTGTAAGATATAGCAAATAAACAATACCCAACTTCAACAATACTTCAAGAATCGAAATATAAGCAAAAATTGACATCTTTTCATGGGCAATAATCGCTGCATTATAAGGTACACTCACTATCATAACCATCATAGTGATTATCGAAAACTGATATACCCAAAAAGCGGCAGTCATACGAGAGGCAGGTATTACCATCTTCTCATAAAAGAACCAAAGCCCAATCGTTTCGCCTAAAAACAAAATAAGCAGTGCAACTAACAAATGGATATTCACACTAGTTTGAAAGACTTTCTGCAATTGATCGAAATCCCCTCTTCCTAGTTCAAATGTTATATAACGTTGTGTGGAAGAAGACATCGCACCATTAAAAAAGCTGAACATAGTTATTACTCCACCTACAACATTGTAAATACCAAAATCCTCCACCCCCAAAGTAGCCAATACCACACGGGAAGTATAAAGACTTACCAACATCATAAATAGCATACGAAAGTAAAGCAGCAGTGCGTTTTTTGCAATTCGCTTGTTTGTAGAAGAAATTTCAGGCATTTAATTGAAATATACAGTTTATAAAATATAACCTTATATATAAGCTACTTATATGTTTCCAAGATTAAATTTCAAATAATCCAACGATGATGATTGCTTTGCCCACATCGTCTGATTAACTTTCCCCCAATCAATACTTTCATGCACCAATTCTGGAGTCACTTGCCTTATGTCCGTGATAAGTCTATTTTCTAGACCGAACATTTTTAACAAGGATTCAAAACGCGCTATCCCTCTATCTTTATTGGCTATTGTAATAAAATGCTTATTGAATATTATAGCGAATACTGTAGCATGAAAAGAATCAGCTACAATAAATTTACTATTAACGAAGCCCTCAATCCATTTTTCGATAGATGGTGCTACACGTTCCTTGATGCCTGCTTTATGATTTTCCGTTTCCGTATTGATGCGTTGAACTGTCAAATGAAGTTCTTTGCATATTTCTTCTACTATCTGCATCTTACTTTTAGAGTTATCCAACAGATAATAGCTCAACCTATTCTGTTCACTAGGCATAATACCTGTTTCACTAAGATAATCTTCTTTATTGAGTAACATGGTTGGATCCAATACATGTTCTACATTGATGCCCAAGTATTTGCCACACAATTTAGCTCCGGAATCCTCCCTTACAGCAATAGCATCGAATCGGCTCACCAATTCCCTGCATTGTAAAGTTTGTTGTTCGGAGTATTCCCACTCTTCCGTACCAAAAGAGGGCGCATATGCTATTCGCTTCACTTTTTCCTCCGCAGGTACAAAACAAAGATAATAATAAAGTATATCTGAAACATACTTAGGTCGCCAAGTCTGATCGCTTCCTACTATAAAAGCATCATAATGCGGTAACTCTTCATACCGAGGGGTTCGAAAATAAATCTTACGATTTGATAAGTGCTTATCAACAAACGTTTGTAACTCTGACATTATAATCTTCCTTGTCCCCTCAATTGTCAATGGTCTAATGCATTTCCTCTTAATACTGATAATAAGAGATTTAACAGCGTAAACGAGCTGATTTTTCAAAGATAATTTATCCCACTGCCTGTCTATTATCGACACATCATGCCCCAGTTTCCTCAAAGTCCTATATAGAGCATATGTCTGTAAAATACACCCATGACTAGCATGTATTGGAAATATAATCAGTGCTATTCTCATATTCGTAAATAACCCATACAGCATACCCTCTATTTACTAAGCAGGTATGCCACATAAACTTGATTAAAAATAAAATTCTTATTAACTTTTAACTGAAATATACTATATACTCTCTTTCGTTCTTCAGAATAGCTACATAAAATAGGAAACATAACAAAATGAACTTATTCATTTTATAATTTTCATACAAAATAAGTATCCAAACCTTATGGAAATAGCCTTTAAATTTATAAGTAAGTACCTTTACTTTTCGCCAAAGAAAAAACATTTTCATAAAGATTTAAGATCTTTATTACTTACCGCCTTAATGCAAAATTTTATATTATGAAGTAAAAATACGTATCATGTTACTAACATCCCCCAAATAGCCCGAGTGCTTAAATATATCAAAGACAATATTAAAAAACAACATTGAAATAAGCCACTACGTTAGCAGACCATTTTTATTTATAGAGAAAACCATACAAAGGCATTTTTTTATAAATTTTATTCCCAATGGGATTATCTTTTAATGTTTATTTTTAGTTGTTCCAATAGTGATCGATTTTAAATTCTAATTTGAATATTAATTATTTGCCACTTACAAGTTTTTGAAAATCCTCATAAAAAAGAGTTTCTCGGGATACAGATTCCTCTTTCAATGCTAAATAAAGCAATTGAGGCTCTTGCCTATTCAAATCTTCTATATACCTCCAAAAAACAGCAACCATAGCATTCTCTTTTCCATAATCTCTAGAAAATCTTAAAAATGCCTTTATTAACTGTTGAACGGACTCCAAAGTGTAAATATGTTTTGTTTTTTCCTTATGTATCTGAACCAATATCTTCACCAGGTCATAAGTATAACTTATTATTCCTTTTCGAGCAATACAATCAAGCCATTGATAAATATAATCGACTACATCATCCATATATTTCATAGCATACGACCTTGCACTATATTGATGATATTTATCCAGCAAAGAATCACATACCAATTTCAAGTAATAAGGATAAATAAAAGGTATTTCCTCCCTATTCTCATCACATGAGGCAAATAAACGATGAAATAAAATGTCATAGAAACGCAGGCACATATAACAAGAAGTCTGGTGATACTCATGATTATGAAACTCATCCACTTCAAGTGAGAAAATCCGGTTTCCTATATTTGCTTCCAACAACGCTTCTTCCCCAAATGCCCTATAAATCTTAAATTTAGTAACAAAGTCTATATAAGCAAACATAAGCGATAAAAATAAAGTTCCTCTTAGTTCATATTCTATATTACTGTTCTCTTTATAATTAAGAGGCTCTACCAACTCTCTCACAAAGCCCATGGATTTGGTTCTCAACAAATTACGAAAATAAAAAAAAATACTATCTTCTGCGCCACAAAGTGTATCAGTTTTCAACTGATACACACATTCTAAAAAGAAGACAGGATTTATAGAAGAAGATTTTTCGATAAATTCCGGTAAGAAAATAACTTTCTGCAAAACTTCACCATTCAAATTTTGAGTTTTTTTCTTCGGCTTACTACTTTTTGATTCAAAAGGCATCTTATTATCCTCATCCTTAGCTACGCCATTGACTATGCGATTTCTTTGTTGTATCTTATCTTTGTGGTAATCATCCAAATATTCCATAAGCAGACATATATTTCCATTTATTAACCCCTTGTAATATCTGATTATGTCCTCATGCTTACTGCAAGGGAAATTTTTCCTCCAACCAATTATAAAAATAAGATAGCTAAGAGTTAAGAAAGCTATGATATACGCCCAAATATTAGCAGGAATACCATTTTTCACCACAAGTTCAGGAATAATCCATCCTCTTTGTTCAAACCATGGGAAACCTATCAAATAATGTATACACAAGACAGCCCCCAAAAGAAGACAGTAATCTCTCTTATAGAACTTATACAGCCATATTTTTTTATTATTTGATACAGCAATTGTTACTAAAGTAAGTACAATAGTTACCAGTACAAGAAAGTCACTTATTGTCATAAATAAAGTAAGTTTATCACTCCACCTTCTCAAACGGAAAAGCCTGAAGATAACTAATAGCCACCGTCA
>ERZ827490.4578-NODE-4578-length-10585-cov-3.179867_pt1 | contig 10585 bp, 8 predicted proteins | sample MGYA00519770_ERZ827490 | MGnify/ENA primary metagenome ERZ827490 (study PRJEB31778, sample SAMEA3449324) | human gut metagenome | biome: human gut; feature: human-associated habitat; material: faeces | place: United Kingdom | collected 2010/2012 ...
AGTGATTTCTGGTGTATGTACATATACGAATCCTCTTTCCTGGAAGAATTTGTGGATTGCGTAAGCAGTCAGTGAGCGTACTCTGAACACTGCCTGGAAAGTATTGGTTCTTGGACGAAGATGTGCAATACTTCTTAAATATTCAAAGCTGTGACGTTTTTTCTGAAGCGGATAATCCGGTGCAGAGGTACCTTCTACAACAACTTCTGTTGCCTGGATCTCAAATGGCTGCTTTGCCTGTGGTGTTGCGACAAGTGTTCCTTTTACAATGATTGCCGCACCAACATTCAGCTTGGAAATTTCGCCAAAGTTCTCCATATTATCATGATATACTACCTGAAGGTTTTCAAAGAAAGATCCATCATTTACAACGATAAATCCAAATGTCTTAGAATCACGGATACTGCGCACCCATCCCCCGATGGTCACTTCTTTATCCAGATATTCCTCTCTGTTTCTGTATAATTCTCTTACTGTTACCAAATCCATCTGTTCTGTTCCTCCGTATTACTCTCTTATATATTTCACATAACCCCAATGAGCCTTGTAAGCATTGCCGACAGCTTCTGCTGCCATTTTTTACTTTTGCAATATGTCCAGTATACCATTAAACTACCGCAGTTGCAACGATGTAAAAAGAATCTGATTACATTTGAAAGTACTTTCGCAATGATTTTTTTATTGTACTCTAATCAATATTCCTTAATCGATAGTTCATTTTTCCTTAAGAAATTTTCTTTTTCTTTTATGATATAGACATATTTTGAACACAATTTATCTGTATACTAAGAGTCAGATAGTTGATAAACAACTATCTCCCCCCTCATAAAGTAAGCGCAATCGGGTTACCCCGATTGCCGCACTTTACTCTCATTCCTTTAGAAATTAAATAAAAGCACAAGAAAACCCGCTGGTCGAAAGATCAGCGGGTTTTCTCGTTACTGTTTATGAAACACAAAATATCAGGGAGCTGCAAAACAGCTCCCTAAATCACATACGATTATTCTTCTACATCCTGCACATCATAATACTTGATCAGCGCCTGTGTCCCAAGATCTCCAAGCCCTTCCTGTGCCAACTCTTCATAATTTGACAGTACCAGACTCAGCACCTCAAGACTCAGTCCGCTCATATTTGCCTCAGTCAGCGCAAGCTTCATATCCTTGATGAAATGCTTCATAAAGAATCCCGGTGCATAATCTCCGGCAATGATCTTTGGTCCGAAAGCATCCAACTGTTTGCTTCCTGCTGCCCCGGTAGAGACCGAATCAAAAAGGACATTCAGATCCAGTCCTTTGGCCTGCGCATAGGAAAAGGCCTCACATACACCACTTAAGGCACCGGCGATCATAATCTGATTAGCAAGCTTTGCATGCTGTCCACATCCGGCTTTTCCCTGATAATTGATGTTTGTTCCCATTGCTTTGAAAAGCTCCATACAAGCTTCATAATCTTCTTTCTCGCCACCGACAAGGATGGATAATGTAGCGTTTTTTGCTCCGGTATCCCCACCTGTTACAGGCGCATCCAGCACATGGAATCCTTTTTCTGTGCCCTCTTTTGAAATCTTTTCTGCAAGCATCGGACTTGTAGTTGTCATATCGATCAGATAGGTTCCCGGATCTGCATTTTCCAGAATACCGCCTTCATCGAAGTAAACCTCTTCCACATCTCTCGGAAAACCAACGATGGTGATCACTGCATCACATCCGGGTACACATTCTTTGATAGATTCATGGAAAATTGCACCCTCGCTGATCACATCATCGACTTTCGCTTTTGTTCTTGCGTAAATATGCAGTTCATATCCTGTTTTCATAAGGTTGCGCACCATGGATTTTCCCATGATGCCAACACCGATAAATCCAATTTTTTTCATAGTGAACTCCTCTACTTTGGACTTACAATCTTTCCTGCCACCGCGCAGCTTGCCGCTGTTCTCGGAGATGCCAGATAAATCTCGACCTTAGAAGTTCCCATACGTCCAAGGAAGTTACGGTTGTTGGTTGCAACCACACGTTCTCCGTCTGACAGAATTCCTCCGGTACGTCCACAGCAAAGTCCGCAACCCGGATGGGTAATGATCGCACCTGCCTCAGATAAAGTCGTAAGGATTCCCATATCTGCTGCCTGTTTGTAGATCTTACGGCTCGCCGGAGTCACGATCAGTTTTACAAAATCCGCAACTTTTTTGCCCTTTAACACTTCTGCTGCTGCCTGAAGATCCTCCAGACGTCCGTTTGTGCAAGAGCCGATAAATACCTGATCGATCTCGGTTCCTTCTACCTCGGATACATTTCTGATCTTGTCAACCTGTGACGGAAGGGCCATAACCGGTACAAAGTCCTCTGCTTTATAAGTGATCGTTCTCATATAAGTTGCATCTGGATCACCAACCAGACTCTTCTGATAATCATTTAATTCAATATTGCAATACTCGGCAGTTTTCTCATCCGGTGTGAAAAGTGCGCATTTTGCACCTGCTTCGATTGCCATGTTTGCCATTGTCATACGACTTGCAACTGTCATATTTTCAATGGTGCTTCCGGCAAATTCAAGTGCTCTGTAAGTCGCACCGTCTGCTCTCAAATCACCGATCAGTCGTAAGATGATATCCTTTGACATGACATTTTCCGGAAGTTCACCATCGATCACAACTTTAATCGTCTCCGGTACCTTGATCCACATCGTTCCGGTTCCAAGGATACTTGCCATCTCGGTATAACCGATACCAGATGAAAATGCTCCAACACAACCATAAGTTGTGGTATGGCTGTCGGTTCCGAATGCGATATCACCCGGTTTAACATAACCTGCTTCTGTCATAAGCTGATGACAGATTCCATCACTTCTGTGTACATGTGTAAGTCCGTATTTATCTGCAAATGCATCTCCGGTACGAAAATGTCTGGTATCATCCTGCTGACTTGCCGGAACCAGATGATCATAGATCAGAACAACCTTGTCCGGATCATGCAGTTTCGTAAATCCCATTTCTTCAAATTTTACTGCCACAAAGGGGATGAAAATATCATGGATCATCACGCGGTCAACGTTAACCGTCACAATGTCTCCCGGCTTTACGGCTTTTCCTGTATTGTGTCTGATAATTTTTTCAATAATCGTCTCGCCCATTTTCTTCTCCTTTCCGGTTAATCCAGTCCATTCAGCTTGCGCATGGCTTTTACCAGACCACCAGCCTGAATAATGCTCATCAGATTCTCCGGCAGAGAAGCAATCGAATATTCCTTGCCATTATAATCCACATGCTCATTCATCACTACCGTGATCTCGTCGCCCTCTTTCATATCATCATAAAGATCCGGCTGTTCAATCAGAAGAAGTCCGTTGTTGATCGAATTACGGAAAAAGATCCTTGCAAATGATTTGGCGATCACACACTGCACACCCATTGCCTTGATGATCTCCGGTGCCTGTTCTCTTGACGAACCGCAACCAAAGTTCTTTCCTGCTACAATGATATCCCCCTTCTGGATCTGTCCGGCAAGTTCCGGACGAAGAGGAGAAAAGCCATACTGCTTCATATCATCGATTGTCTTGAGTGCAAGGTATTCAGTTGGAATGATGATATCGGTATCAATGTCATCTCCAAGAACCCATACACGTCCTGTAAATTTATCCATCTTATGTCACCTCGTCAAACGTAATTTCGTCTCTTACACATCACTTGCCAGTGCAATTTCTCCGGCAATGGCAGATGCTGTAACGGTTGCAGCCGATCCAAGATATACCTTGGAACTCGGATGTCCTGCACGTCCCTTAAAGTTGCGGGTTCCTGTACTGATCAGGACTTCATTTTCACCGATTACGCCCTGGCAGCTTCCCCAGCATACACTACAGTTCGGGTTCATCACGATCGCACCTGCATCCATGAAGATGTCGATCAGTCCTTCTTCCAGAGCCTGTCTGTAAATAGTCTGACTTGCCGGAACAACAAGGAATCTTACTTTTTCAGATACTTTCTTTCCTTTGATAACCTGTGCTCCTACACGGAGATCTTCGATACGTCCGTTGTTGCAGGATCCAAGGAATGCCTCATCAATCTTGATACCACGCACGTCTTTTGCCGGCGCAAGATTGTCTACAAAATCCGGTTTTGCAACAACCGGCTCTACCTTGGATAAGTCAAATGTATATTCTCTTACATAATGCGCATCCGGATCGCTGTGATATACAGCCTTTGGCTCGCGTCCATGCTCTTTTAAATATTCCATTGCCACATCATCAACTTCAAAAATACCGGTCTTAGCTCCGGCTTCTACTGCCATATTGCAAAGTGCGATACGGTCACTGATTGTCAGAGTCTTCGCGCCCTCTCCGGTAAATTCCATCACCTGATAGTTACATCCGTTGGCTCCGACTTCACCGATGATGGTGAGGATCAGATCTCTCGCATATACACCTTCCGGCAGCTTTCCAACCAGGTTGAATTTCACAGTCTCCGGTACCATTACCCAGGAAGTTCCTGTTACCATACCGTAAAGGAAGTCTGTACATCCAACACCGGTTCCGAATGCACCAAGTGCACCGTAAGAACAGGTATGGCTGTCTGCACCAAAGATCAGTTCTCCCGGACGAACATAATTTTCCATCATAATCTGATGGCATACACCTTTCCCTTCCCAGAAATCAATGTGGTTTGCCTTTGCAAAATCACGCATCTTCTTCTGGGATGCGGCTGTCTTCGGACAGTCAGACGGTACGTTATGATCTACGATAAATACCAGCTTGCCTGTATCTGCAATATGTGGATTTTTTAATTTATTATTATACATATCAACGGTAAGATGTGTAGTTCCGTCATTACTCATCAGACGATCCAGTTCTACTGTATGGATGTCACCCGGCTTTACGCTTTCCACACCGGCTGCCGCTGCAATAATCTTTTCAGCAATTGTCATTCCCATCGTCTATTCCTCCTCACGGTTCAGAGACGCAATAAGTCCGCCCTGATTCAAAATATTCTGCATATATTCCGGCAGTTTTGTGCAGGAATAAACCTTTCCATTTGCCTCAGCGGTTCCTTCCAGCATATGAAGCTCCATCTGATCTCCGGTCTTTACTTCATCCGGAAGGTCTTTACAGACGATAGCAGGAAGTCCGATATTGATAGCATTTCTATAAAAAATTCTTGCAAATGATTTTGCGATAACAGCTTTTACACCTAACGCTTTTAACACACCCGGAGCCTGCTCTCTGGAAGATCCACATCCAAAGTTCTCTCCTCCGACCACGAAATCTCCCGGTTTTACCTTCTGTGCAAAATCCGGATCCAGAGATTCAAATGCGTGGCTCTTCATCTCCTCAAGATTCGGCAGCAACAGATACTGGGATGCGATGATCTGGTCTGTATCCAGATCGTTATGAAATTTAAAAATAGTCCCTTTTTCCATAAAGCATATTCCTTTCTGTATACACATGATTCCTTTATTTTAAGGCTTTTCCGGCATTTCCGCAAGGGAATATTTTAACAGGCTAACGTTGTACTTTATTCAATTCCTATTTTTCATAGGTTCCCTTGCAAATGATTTTTTCTTTTTGCATAAAGATTTTTCCACCTGCAATATAACTGTCAAGCTTCAGGTCATTGTCCCACAAAAGCAGATCTGCATCGGCTCCTTTTTGTATTGTCCCTTTCTTACCCTGCAATCCCAGTGCCTCCGCTACATGTGATGTCATATATGGAAGTGCATCTTCCAGCTTCATATCAAGCTCATGTACCATATACAGAAGTTCTTCCCGCAACGCATCTACTGAGGAAACACCGATTTCCAACAGGCTTCCGTCTTCTCTGTATTTTGACCAGCTTCCGTGTCCGTCGGAGCTGATGGTAATATGCTCCGTCGGGATTCCCTTTTCTTTTGCTTCTAAAATGCATCCGCCCGGACAAAAGTCCTCACTGATGCCACAGGTGAGATCGATGTATCCACCCTTTTCAAGCAACTGATAGCCCTCTTCCAGAAGACCTTTTCTGCGGTTCACATGAGTCGGACGGAAAATCTTGATCGGAATCATACTCTTTTCCAAAGCTTCAAACACCGGCGACAATCCAGCATCTGCATCTCCCATATGCAGCACCACGATTCCAGGTTTTCCGCTTAACATACCTGCCGTTCTGGTCTTGCTCGCAAGCTGGATCAGTTCGCTTTCCGTCACATTCGGTGCCCGATGATCTGAAATGGCAAGTTTCACGCCAAGTACTTTTTCAACAAACATAATATCCCGATCTACCTCTCCGGTAATAGTCGGACTTGGATATCCATATGCACCGGTAAGCATATACGCACTTACCCCTTCTTCGCATAAAGCCTGTACTTTTGCGTAAAGATTTTCAACACTCCTTGTAAGTCCGTCCGTTCCAAGAAGTCCTACAACCGTTGTAATTCCGCCTTTTACCAGTTCTGACAGCTGAAGTTCCGGTGTACGGGTATGAAAGCTTCCTTCCCCACCGCCTCCGGTAACATGAACATGCTGATCAATAAACCCCGGTGTAAGAATTCTTTCCTCTGCATCAATAACTTCACATGCGATCGGAAAATCCTCGATCTTATCTTCCATACATTCAATTTTTCCCCCACATACTAAAAGATCCTTTTTTCCAACATACTCCGGTGCATAAACTTTTGCATTTTTAATAAGTAACATTTTCTTTCCTCCTCTTTATGACATTCTTTTATTTTCATACATTAATTTGTCTGCCTGATGAATTGCCTCCGCAATCGGATGTCCCCATGTGTATCTACTATCTCCCTTCCCTCTTAATTTTATCTTTCTATATTATCCTGCTTCTTCAGCAATTCCAAAAGCTCTTTTTCAGGAAGCGGCTTGGAAAAATAATAGCCCTGGATCATCTCGACTCCCCAGCTGCTGATCTGTTCCATTTCTTCCTGTGTTTCCACCCCTTCGGAAACAATATGATAATTCATTTTATGAAATGTTTCTACAACACTTTCATAGAAAATTGCCCGTTTCTCATCCCTGCAGATATCAAAAAGCAGAGATCTGTCAACCTTGATCACAGAAAACGGAAGCCTCATTACCGTATTCAGATTCGCATATCCGGAACCAAAATCATCCAGACACAAACCAATGCCAGCGTCCGTAAATTCCTCCGCAACTCTTCTTAGACCCGCATTGCATTCAGTCGCAACCGTTTCCGTGATTTCAAACTGTATCCAGTTATGTGGAATCTTATAAGCATCCATAATCCGGATAAAATGTCTGCTACAGTCATTTCTCATCAGATCCAGAGAAGACAGGTTCACTTTTACATTTAGAAGATGCCTCATCAGGTATCGGTTTTCTCCTAAAAATCTGCAGACACGACTAAACTGTAGATCTGTGATCTGTTCGATCATATGATTTTTTTCTGCAATCTGAATAAATACATCTGGTGCGATCCAGCCAAGCTCCGGATGCTGAAGGCGACTTAGCGCTTCCAGTGTGATAAAGCATTTTTTCCGTGTAGAGTAAACCGGCTGATAGTATATCTCGAACAGATCCTCTGTAATCGCCTTATGCAAATACTGTTCTACCCGTTTATTATAAAGGAAACCATTCATCGTCTGATAATCATCCTGTATCACCTCTGTCAGACCATTTTTCGCAGATAAGGCTTCCAGATATTCAGCATATTCTAGAATAAGCCCGCTGTCTCCGAGTTTCTGCGCATTCATGATCCCGCTTATGATCACAGGCATCGTAATAATTTTATTGTTGACATTCAGCTTACTGTTTCCATCAAACATTCTCTTCAGCTGCGTAAGATAATATTCATATTCTTCAAGTGAACCGGTGAGTATCATAAAACTCTTTCCCGTTGTACGAAATGCTTTTTTCCCGCACATCTCACCAAGTTTTCTTGCTGTCAGCTTTAAGATTGAATTACCGCCCTGTACCCCTGCGATTTTATTAATGTGCTTCAATTGATAAAGATACACCGTAATAATGTGAAATGATTTTCCCGCACTGATCAGCTCATTGCTTTTTCTGGCCAGATACAGATGATTGTATAATCCGGTAAGTGTATCGATATTTGCATGAGGATTGTTGATCGTAATAAATAGTGCCAGAATTCCCAGACTCATACCAAACCCTGTTGTAAGAAGCGGATGATATAAAAGCTGGATCACCACTCCCGCACCGGATATCAACAGGATTTCCAGCAGGCTCTTCACTTTTTGATAGCCCAGTTTTTTCCGCCATATAACAATAAGGATCAAGGCTGCTGCCATATGACAAAGTGCACTGTAATACATCAGCATATACCATGGACCTTTCATATAGCCTGCCGGTATATCAAAATAAAACAGCTTTTCTGTGAACGGGTTTGTCAGAATCATCCCCATCAGAATGAATGTCGGCACACCTGATAAAAACATCTTTTTTGCCGAAATGATCTTATTATCATGTAATGTCTGAATATAACAGATCACCGTAAACGGCAGCAATGCCTGAAGCAGATAAAAGATCGTTGTTGCAAGCATTGCAGCAATTTCACAATTACTATTTGGAAAAGAAATATAATAATTACTGGCAAGTTCCGCAACCACATCTAAAATACCGATGATGGCAAAGAAAAGGAATACCTGATTATTCAGATCCTCTGCTCTTTTCTGTCCCAGAAAATACCATAAAACCAGAAACAATATAACCATTGCCGCAATAAGAAAATCTATATTATAAGTCATATTTATCCTCCGCCGGTTTTATTTATTTGAACAAAGCATATCGTCTGCCTGCTGTTCCAGAACACTCCTTTCTGCACTCTGGATGCTTCTTGCCGTTCGGATAACCGTTTCATCACCCATCTGTCTTCCAGATATATCATTAATCTTCTTCCGTTCTGCAATTTTCACAAACAACAATAATACATTTTCAAGTAAAATCGCACCCTCCTGGATCTCTTCAATATACATCTCAAATGATTTCCGGTTTTTCATATCTGTCATCCGGTCTTCCAAGGACATTCTCCTATAAACCTCCTGTTCCAGGCAAAACTGAATGTTGTTGGATACTTTACAAAGCAATCCCCAAAACAAAACAGCAATATAAAGAAGAATGCCAAACTGGAAAATAGATTCATACCAGTAAATGGATAATACCCAGTACAGTACCAGTGCGATTACACCGCTTATCCCTAATACACCAAATGCCTTTAAACAGAGATTTACTTCCTTCTCCTGCGTTTTCCGATACTCTTTCCACAAAAGAAGAATCATAGACACAACCCCCGTAAATAATAAAAGATGTGTGATAAATAACGTGTCTATAAAAGGAATCCTAAACAAAAAATACAAGAATCCCTGTAAAACAGCATTTGCATAAAGAAGAAAAATCCAGACCTGCGGTATCCATCTTACACTTTCACTCACTGTATTTTGTACAAATAACAGCATGGGAACAGGCATCGTCATAAACGCATAAAAGGATATCAGTGTTCCTGCTGCGTTCTGACTTCCATACATCTGATAAATCCCTGAATCAAAAATGCACCACAGACTGCATAGAATCAAAAACAGTGCTACATTTAAAAATCTCTTTTCTACAATTTGTCTGTGTCTGGTATATAAAAAGACAATCACCGAGACGAGACCGAGACCAGTCATTCCCAAAATCATCAGTATCGAAAAAAATGATCCTAGAAGATGCTGCCTAAAAATAAAACAAAACTCTCCGATCATCGGGGCATACACATATAGTCTGGCATTCTTTTTAGTTTCATAGCTGATTGATAACACTTCCTGCCCGATTTTCTCCAGCAAAGAAATATCTGCCCATATTTTCCCTTTCATCTGCCTGTTTTTTTCAAATCTGTTATCCTTATATTGGTAGAGAAGCCGGTCTCCTATGCAGACTTCCAGCTGATACCATCCATTGCTGAAGGTGTACAACTCGCCCCTTTCCGACTCCGTACCCGGCTGATACAGTATTCTGACAAAAATAAGCAACAATGTCACAATGAGCAAAATGCAGAATGCTTCAATTTCTTTCCTTTTTTCATTTCCCTCATCTCCTATGCATTCTGCCGGAAGCTTTTCTACATAGAAAATGTAATTTCCTATGAAACAAAAAAGTCACCTACGTTATACAGGTGACTAAAATTTAAGCCGAATAGCTTTTTTCACTTACTCTATTAACCTATCCGCATCTTCTTATTGCAACCGGCTGACATAGCGTACTGCCTTAGTCCCTTTGGCTTTGCGTCACAGTTTTTCAACAGCTTTGCCCCTATAAACATAATTCAAGTATAGCATATTCAAGATGACGAAACAATATTTTAATTATTATAATAATCTATAGTTTTACACATAATCCATAACAAGAAACATCGGATACTTTCTGATATATTCTTCCATCTGCTCAATGGCTCCCGAAAGCTGATTTTCAATATATTTTCTGTTATTTTTTGATGTAGGAAGCACATTCTTCACATACCGCATTTTTATATATGGTATATTATATTTGTATACCAAAAAATCTGGAAACAATTGTTTCCAGATTTCTCCTAGAGGCGCCAACCAGATTTGAACTGGTGATAGAGGTGTTGCAGACCTTTGCCTTA
>ERZ827490.4584-NODE-4584-length-10565-cov-2.858230_pt1 | contig 10565 bp, 7 predicted proteins | sample MGYA00519770_ERZ827490 | MGnify/ENA primary metagenome ERZ827490 (study PRJEB31778, sample SAMEA3449324) | human gut metagenome | biome: human gut; feature: human-associated habitat; material: faeces | place: United Kingdom | collected 2010/2012 ...
GCCGCTGCAAGTCACGGCTGCAGGTCGTCAGCGATAATGGTACCCTTTTCCGTAAAAGCTCTTTTCACTCAAAAGCAGGAACTTGTTGGTGCCGGTGCCCTCGTTGTAGGTTACATCGGTATAGTACCACTTACCGCCGATTTTGCTCCGGTTCCACATATGGGTCTCAAAGTCCGTTTTCCCCGGTCCCGAGGTCGCCATGCCGCCGATGCACTCCGTTTCGATTCCTGCCTGCAGCCCCATCAAACGGAACAACTGCGCGAAGCCCTGACAGACTGCCTTCTTATTGTCCAAAAGTCCGGTAAAGCTGTAGGATGCCTGTCGATACTGATAGTCATAGGCATAGTTTCGAATCATGTATTTGTTAATAGCCCTAACCTTTTCCTTCTTCGTCTCGCAGCCTTTGACCGCCGTCTTTGTGATCGCGCAGATCTTCTTGTAATACTTGACCGCCTCCGCCGACGCGTTCGCTTTGACCTTTTGGTCGCGGATCAGACGCTCCACCTCAAATTCCACCGGATAACGGAACTGCACTTCAATATCGGCGATACCATTTTCGATTGCTGTGTTGGTCTGCGTGCTGACCGACGGGCTCCAAGCCAAACCGTATACATTCAGCACCTCATACAGATGCTCGGTCGCGCGGATCTTAAATTTCGGCAGGAGATCGTCCTGCACCTGCACATACAGGGAATACAGGGTATCCGCGTCGCTGACCGTCATACCCTCTGTATAAGTCACCGGCACCCATTTGAATTCAGTCTCATATACGCCATGACCGGCCGGACTGTCGTCCCAAATATTCGCAAACAGGCTCTCGTCGATCTCGCGGTCTCCGCGGAACGTATTGTAAATCGTCAAATCCGTATGGCTGCCCGTAAAACTGCCGCCTGTCACAGTCAGATTCAAATCGCCCTGTACCGCGAGCGCGTCGTAACCGTTGAAGGTACCGCCGCTGATAATGATGTCCGTCCCGTATTTGCCGGAAAATCCCGCCACGCCGCAGGATTTTTCGCCCGCGAAACTGCCGCCGCTGATGATCAGTTTACCGCCGCTTGCGGTGCAGCCGTTGTGAGTTCCGCGCAGGCTGCCGCCCGCGATGCGGACTGAAGTTTTCGTATTCCCCGCAAGGGTCAGTCCGTCCTCTCCCTTCAGGCTGCCGCCGTTGATCTTGAGCTTGCCTTTCATCTGTTTCACACCGCATTTCGCGCCGCGGAAGCTGCCGCCGTTGATGGTTGTCCTGCCGCCCGTATTATACATCGCGTAATACTTGCCGCGGAAGCTGCCGCCGTTGATGATCAAGGTGCCGGATTCACAACCGACTGCGTCCTGATTGTCTGTGTTGCGGATCTGTCCGCCGCCCTTGCTGTCTGAAATTGTCAGCTTGCCGCCCTTGACCGTAATCAGTCCTGTCGTGCGATCCTTGCCCTTCACGCTGTATCCGTTTAAATCCAGGCTCTTGGTCTTGCTCCTGACCACAATCGCTTTCGTCACCCCGCTGATGTCCGCGCTTAAGCGGTAGGCTCCGCTCTCAGATGATGTCAGCGCGCTGCGCAGCGCCGCCGCGCTCCGGATCGACTTGACGCTCGCCGCCTCCGCCGTCTGCGCGCGGCCGAAGCCCTGCGGCATAAAGCTTATCAGTACCGCCGTCATCAAGACGAAACAAGCTGCCCGTTTCAGTATTCTCTGTTGCTTCCTCATTCTCACTGCCCTCCTCTGTATTTTCGTGCCGCAGCTGCGCGCGTGCCGTATATGCTTCGCCTATTTTGTTATAATTTTACAGTCCTCACTGTCCATGACGCGCTTGCTGCCTTACCACATTGTTTATATTTTATCATATTTTATTTGAAGCTTCCAGTGAACATCTCTGCTAAGATTTCCGCGACGGAAATTCACCGTCAAAGCCCGCAACAAATCAAAATTTACGCATAAAGCAGGATACGGCGCAGCCTTTTTTTAGCGCTGCGCCGTATCCCGGATAAAAATTTCGTTATATTTCCGTATCTAATCCTCATTCGGCAGCGCGGCACAGTTTACAAGTCATGCGGCCGCGCTATTTTTTCCAACTGCTCTTAAGACCGATGATCTCATTGAAGACCGGATTATCCTCGCTGTACAGTTTGGAATCCGCAACGAAATACCCATGGCGGAAGAACTGGAAGCGTTCACCGCTCTGCGCTTCGAGCACTTTCGGCTCCGCGTAGCAGGTGATCTCGCGCATGGTATCCTCGTTTGCGACCATCTTGCCGTCCTCACCCTCCGTCATCAGGTAATCGAACTGACGGATCTTGATCGGCACCGCGGTCTGCGCGTCCACGAAGTGGATCGTGCCCTTAACCTTGCGGCCCTCAAACCCGCTGCCGGATTTTGTCTCCGGATCGTAGGTGCAATGCAGCTCCTTGATCGAACCATCCGCATTCTTGATGACTTCCTGACAGGTCACAAAATACGCGCCCTTCAGACGCACCTCGTTGCCCGGAAAGAGTCTGAAATATTTCTTTACCGGCACTTCCATGAAGTCCTCGCCGTCCACCCAGATCTCTCTGGAAAAGGAGACCTGGCGCATGCCCATTTCCGGTACTGCCGGATTGTTTTCGACTTCGCAGAGCTCACTCTGCCCCTCCGGATAGTTCGTGATGATGACCTTGATCGGATCAAAAACAACGTTTCTGGTTTCCACCTTTTCTTTGAGGTCGTCGCGCACGCAGTGTTCCAGCAGAGAAACATCGACCGTACTGTTCGCCTTGGAGACGCCGATCTCCTCACAGAATCTGCGGATCGCCTCCGGCGTGTAGCCTCTGCCGCGAATGCCCGCGATGGTCGGCATCCGCGGGTCATCCCAGCCGTCTACTACGCCATCATCCACCAAACGTTTCAGATAACGCTTAGACATAACGGTATTGGTCAGATTCAGGCGCGCAAACTCGATCTGCTGCGGCGGCTGCGGCCACCAGCCGACCTCGGCCAGTACCCAGTCGTACAGCGGTCTGTGATCCTCAAACTCCAGAGTACAGATGGAATGTGTGATTCCCTCGATCGCATCCTCGATGGGGTGAGCGAAGTCATACATTGGATAGATGCACCATTTGTCGCCTGTTCTGTGGTGTGTCATATGTGCCACACGATAGATAACCGGATCTCTCATATTAATATTGGAAGATGCCATGTCGATCCTTGCACGGAGTACTTTTTCTCCATCGGCGAACTTACCATTCTTCATATCTTCAAATAATGCCAGATTCTCTTCTACAGAACGTGTGCTGTATGGATCTTCTTTTCCCGGTTCTGTCAAAGTTCCTCTGTATTCACGGATCTGTTCTGCGGAAAGGTCTGATACGTAAGCTTTTCCCTTTTTGATCAGCTTTACAGCTCCTTCATACATCTGTTCGAAATAATCCGATGCAAAGAACAGTCTTCCCTCCCAGTCAGCGCCAAGCCATTCAATATCAGACTGGATCGCCTCTACAAATTCTGTTTTCTCCTTGGTCGGGTTTGTATCATCAAAACGCATATTAAACTTGCCGTTGTACTTCTGTGCCAGCCCGTAGTTTAAAAGAATGGACTTTGCATGTCCAATATGAAGGTAACCGTTTGGTTCCGGTGGGAATCTGGTATGAACCTCATGGCAGTATCCCTCCTCGATATCTTTATCAATCATCTGCTCAATAAAATTCTTAGAGACAGTCTCGTTTTCCATAATTTCCTCCTTGTTTTTCAAAAATGAAGTCTATCTAACATATTACATGATGTATGATTCAGACGCAAGCATAAAATCGCCCTGCATTCTTTATTATAGCATACTTTTCACTGTTTTCCAGCTATTTACAAAACAAAAAAGAAGCGACTGCACCCAGGCAGCTTCGCTTCCTTTTCATGCCTTTTACCGGTCTTCCCTGAAATATGCCTCTCCAAGGCTTGCCGGCGGCTGATTTTCCTGTTTATTTCTCTTACTTGTGATGATCAGGACGATAATTGTCACAACATACGGAAGCATTTTTACAAGCTCCTGTGTTGCCCTATTCAATCCCGGAAGATAGATATATAAAATATATAATCCACCAAACACAAAAGATCCCCAGATCGCATGATCCGGATTCCACAATGCCAGGATTACAAGTGCGATTGCAAGCCATCCTCTGTCACCAAATCCATTGTTCGACCAGGTACCACCCAGATACTCCATAACAAAATAAAGACCTCCAAGACCTGCGATCGCTGCGCCGGTCACTGTGGCAGCATATTTATACTTTGAGACATTGATACCTGCTGCATCCGCTGTTGCCGGGCTTTCGCCGACCGCTCTTAAGTTCAGTCCTTTTCTTGTTTTCTTTAAAAAGTAAGTCATGACAACCGCCACGATAACGGACAGATATGTCAGGAATCCATAAGAAAAGAAAAGTGTTCCAATCACCGGAATCTTTGAAAGACCTGGGATTGTGGTGCGGTATGCAGCCGCCGTTGTCTGAACGGAAATCTGTCCGACACCTCCAGCCAGCTTGGAAATGGAACCACCGAAGAAGTTACCGAATCCAACACCAAATGTCGTAAGTGCAAGTCCCACCACATTCTGGTTCGCTCTGAGTGTGATTGTCAGGAAACTGTAGATCAATCCGCCCAGGGCAGATGCGATCAGGGAACACAGCAGTGAAACCAGCACCCCGATGGCTCCGTTTGGCGTCTCTGTACTTTTTTCATAAAAGAAAGCACCCATAAGTCCGGCGATACCACCCATGTACATAATTCCCGGAATTCCGAGGTTTAAGTTACCGGATTTTTCTGTGACGATCTCTCCGGAAGCACCAAATAAAATAGCGACTCCCTGTCCGATCGCCTTCTGTATAAACGTCAGTAATAATGTCATTCTATTTCTCTCCTTTCTTACGGAACTCTAATTTGTAGTTAATAAAGAATTCACATCCGATCAGGAAAAACAATAAAATACCTGTAATAATATCTGATGCATTTTCATTCAGACCAAACTGCGATGCCACCTGGATCGATCCCTGCTGCATAAATACAAGGAATCCGGAAACAATGATCATCGCAAGCGGATTAAACTTTGACATCCATGCAACAATGATCGCAGTAAATCCCCGTCCACCTGCTGTACTTGTCGAGATGGTATGGCTCGCACCGCTGACGATCACTGCACCGGCAATTCCACAGATCGCACCGGAGATCATCATTGTACGGATAATGACCTTCTTCACATCGATTCCTGCATATCTTGCAGTATTCTGGCTTTCTCCGACAACCGAGATCTCATATCCCTGTTTGGAATATTTCATATAAACATAAACTACTAATGTAATTGCTAAAACAATGATAACATTTAATGTATATGCATTGCCAAAAATTGTTGGAAACCATCCACCTTTTGTTGCTGCATTGATAATACCAACGGTATTAGAACCAGACGGATTCTCCCAGAATACAATACAGAACGTTACGATCTGCATTGCGACATAATTCAGCATTAAAGTAAATAAAGTCTCATTGGTATTAAAATATGCTTTAAAAATGGCAGGGATCACACCCCAGATCAGTCCGGCCAGACCACTGACAACAAAAATCACGATCAGCAGTAACCAGTTTGGCATTTTATCGCCAAAGTAGATCATCATTGCCGCTGCCGCTGTACCACCCATTAAAATCTGTCCTTCTGCACCGATGTTCCAGAATTTCATTTTAAATGCAGGGGTAAGACCAATTGCAATACATAAAAGCACCATCATTTCACGGATGGTCACCCAGATTCTCCGGTTGCTTCCAACTGCTCCGTCAATAATTCCAAGATATACTTCGATCGGATTCTGTTTTGTGACTGCCACGATCACAAGTGCTGCTACTACCAGTGACAATGCAACTGCGATCAGTCGGATCGCCCACGCTTTTCCCACACTGATATGGTCTCTCTTCACCATACGTGCAAAAGGTTCTTTCTTCGAAATCACGTTTTCCTTACTCATTCTTATCCTCCGTCAAACCAGTCATCATCAGTCCCAGTTTTTCCTTCGTTGTGGTACGCGCATCCACGATACCCGCAACTTTTCCACTGTTCAATACTAAAATCTTATCACAAAGTTCTAGCAGGACATCCAGATCCTCACCTACACAGATGACTGCAACTCCTTTTTTCTTCTGGTCATTCAACAGATTGTAAATCGTGTATGATGAATTGATGTCAAGTCCTCTGACCGGATACGCAACCATCAGCACAGTCGGATTGCTTGCAATCTCACGGCCGACAAGGATTTTCTGTACATTACCACCGGAAAGTCTGCTGACCGGAGTATCCACACCCGGTGTCACAACATCTAATTTCTCCACAATATCTTCTGCAAGTTTCTTTGGAGATTTACGGTCGGCAAAGAAATGTCTGCCTTCCATATAGCTTCGGATCATCATATTATCCGTCAGGTTCATAGAACCAACAAGTCCCATTCCAAGACGGTCTTCCGGCACAAACGATAACGTGATACCAAGATTTTTAATATCCTCCGCCTTCATCTCGGAGATTTTTTCTGTCGTACCCTCCGGGGAAAAATAAAGGATCTCGCCGCTCTCGATCGGCTGAAGTCCTGCAACGGACTCTAATAATTCTTTCTGTCCGCTTCCTGAAATTCCTGCCACGCCAAGGATTTCCCCACTGTAGGCGGTGAAGGAAGCCTCTGTCAGAACCTTAAGTCCCTCCTTGTTCTTACACGTAATGCCACGCATCTCAATGCGTTTTTCTGCTCCTACAGGCTCGGTACGGTTGATATCCAGTTTTACTTTCTCGCCGACCATCATCTCTGTGAGTGATTCTACGGTTGCCTTCGCTGTCTCTACCGTATCAATATATTTTCCTTTCCGAAGCACTGCGACACGGTCAGAAAGTTCCAATACTTCATTTAATTTATGTGTGATGATGATAATGGATTTTCCTGCTTTCCTCATGTTCCTAAGGACTGCAAATAATTTTTCAGTCTCCTGCGGTGTCAATACGGCTGTCGGTTCATCGAGGATCAGAATGTCTGCCCCGCGGTAAAGTACTTTTACGATCTCTACGGTCTGTTTCTGTGAGACAGACATGTCATAAATTTTCTGGGACGGATTGAGGTCAAATCCATACTGTTCTGTCAGTTCCCTGATTTCTTTCTCTACCTGTTTCATATTCAGTTTTTCTTTTCCAGGCAGACCTAAAATAATATTCTCGGCGGCTGTCAAAATATTGATCAGCTTGAAATGCTGATGAATCATTCCAATACCGAGTGCGAAGGAATCTTTTGGGGAGCGGATGGTCACTTCTTTTCCATCCACATAAACTTCTCCTTCGTCCGGGAAGTAAATTCCGGAAAGCATGTTCATCAACGTAGTCTTTCCACTACCATTCTCTCCTAAAATCGAAAGAATTTCACCTTTCCTGACGGTCAGATTCACGTTATCGTTCGCAATCACGTCACCGAAACGTTTGGTTACACCTTTCAGTTCAATAGCGTTTCCTGTTTCCACAAGTAATCCTCCTAAATACGAAAATCCTTTCAATCTGTATCTTGAAAGGATTTATCTGTTTTCTTCCAATATTTCTATCATTGCAGAGCACAGAAACCATCTGTGCCCTGCCGGCTTATCTTAAAAATTAGTTTGCCTGAGATGTGATGCCATCAATGATAATATCAAAGGATGGTGCAGATGCTAATTCAGATTCATGGTAATAACCATCTGAAACGTAATCAGCATATTTTGCGTAATCTCCGCCTTCTGCGATCAGGTCTTCTAAGGAAGATCCGTTTACTGTAAATGTAGATGTATCAAATACATGAAGAGAACCATCTTTTAATGCTGCTTCTACTTCTTCTACTTTTGCGTCTGTTCCTTCTGCCGCAACAGCCTCATTGACCGGAGTGATTCTGACTGCATCCTCAGAGAATCCTTTGCACCAGTCTGTGTCGATTGCTTTTCCATCTAATACGCACTGTACAGCGTAAGTATAATATACACCCCAGTTATTTGTAGGAGATGTCAATGCTGCGTCCGGAGCAACAGATGTCATATCTACGTTGTAACCAACACAAGGAACACCTGCTGTCTCACATGCTGATGGAGCACCTGTTGTATCAGCATGCTGGCTGATCAGTACACAGTTGTCTGCGATCAGCTGATTTGCAACTTCACCCTCTGCTGTCATATCTGCCCAGCTGTTTGTATACTGAACTTCCATTGTAACAGATTCACATACGCTCTTAGCACCTAAGTAGAAAGATGTGAATCCTGAAATAACCTCTGCATATGGGAATGCACCTACATAACCGATTTTTGCCTGGTCAGCTGTGATATCACCATTCTCGATCATCTCATTTAATTTCATACCTGCAACAACACCGGATACATAACGTGCTTCATAAATTGCATCGAAGTAGTTGTGCATGTTAGAAAGTCCGGAACTTGCTGCCTGATATCCTGTTGCATGACAGAACTGAATGTCCGGATACTCCTGTGCTGCCTGTAAAATGTATGTCTCATGTCCAAAACTTGTTGCAAAAATAATATTACATCCCTGATCTGCAAGGTCTACTGCTGCATCATAGCAGGACTCATCCTCCGGGATTGTTGTCTTCTCAATAATCTGGTCATCTGATAAACCAAGGTTTGCTGCCATCTCATCAATACCTGCCATATGAGCTGCTGTATATCCCTCGTTCTCATCACCGATATAAATAACACCGACTTTGATATCTGCTGCAGAAGCTGCTGCCTGTGTGCCATCTGTACCAGCCTCTGTAGAAGCTGCTGCAGAATTATCTGCTGCATTGCTGTTGTCTGCTGTGTCTCCACATCCTGCCACCATACCGACAGTCATTCCCATTGCCAATAAAATACTTAATGCCTTTTTCATATAATCCTCCTTGTTTTGCATTAGAAAAACTAATCTCAAAATACAAAAGTCAATTTAGCATAGCAATTTTTTATCGTCAATATGATTTGTATTGTAATTTTCAAAAAGACGTCCATTTTTGCAAAAAATTCTTATATTGATAAGAAGAACTAATACAGGAGATATTTTTAACTAATAAAAAATACAGTCTTTCTCCGTCATCTGGAAAAAGACTGTATCTTTGTTCTTATACCCTTCTGATGTGCTGATGTGTAAACAGGTGATCCTGACAATACTCATAATTGCCCTCGCACTTCGAACAGAAACGGAACTGTAAATTTGGATCATCCAGCTCTGTCCGTCCGCAGACCGCACATTTGTGTTTTGCAATACCGGAACCAGGTCGCGGCTCTCTCATCTGCGCCCTAAACTGCTGCCTGCGATGCACCTCATGTGGGGTATACCGGCTCAGATTCCTCGTGGACAGGAAGAAAATGAGGTAATTTAACAGTGACATCACAATGCATAACAGCATAATCCCTGCATACCATAATGCAGTGGATACAGACTGTGTATATGCATAAATCGCATGATAGGTATCCCACACGCTGAATACCATGATAACAACATATACGGCTGCCATCCATTTCATTTTTATCGGAATGATAAAGTACAGTAACACCTGCATATCCGGATATAAGGTCGCAAATGCAAGGAATATAGACATATTGATATAGGAAGTACTGATCATCTGTCCCATCATTGTGCTTGCAGTGTGGGCAAAACTGCCACCCATAAACAGATAGATCAGACCATACGCCAAAAGGCTTCCCACTTCAGTCAGCAGGATTCCGCCGATGATATAGGCATTAAAACGGAAAGTTCCCCACGCGCGCTCCAACGCAGTTCCAAGCTGATAATAAAACATCATCATGATCAACAGAAAAATGATATTGCTGTCTGTCGGCATTAAAATCCATGTGATAAGTCTCCAGATCTGTCCGTGTAAAATGTAATAAGGCTGGAAATTCAAGAATCCCAATATATTCGGTGCCACCATGTTCAATACAAATCCAACGGAATATGCTCCGATCAGATACACGATCAGATTCGGTACCGCATATCTTCCAAATTTACGCTCCAGTTTATTTAACCAGTTCATATTGCTGCTCCTTTTTTTCAAATACTCTTTGGACTGTCTTCTTTTTCAAACAATCTAGCTAAAGTATATCTATGCAGGAAACCTTTGTCAATCGGCGCTAAATTTCTTCATAAAAAGTTTAGATTTTTCAGATTATTTTGTCATTGTTTTTTGTTTTTTCCTGTCGTATAATGTACATTGCTTGGTTTTTGAGCACATATATATAATAGGAAGAAATAGTGAACATAGACTATTGATAGATCTGATTTACAAGAGATAATTTGGAGGAAAGATATGAGTAACAATACACTTCATAAACTTGGTATTGATATTGGTTCCACGACAGTCAAAGTAGCTGTGCTGGATGAGAATGACAACCTGTTATTCTCCGATTACGAGAGACATTTCGCCAATATCCGTGAAACTCTCTCCCTGCTGGTGGAAAAAGCTTATAAACAGCTTGGGGATATGCAGATTGCCCCGATGATCACCGGTTCCGGTGGTCTTACCCTTGCAAAACATTTAGACGTGCCGTTTGTCCAGGAGGTCATCTCCGTATCCACTGCT
>ERZ827490.4586-NODE-4586-length-10564-cov-4.062042_pt1 | contig 10564 bp, 7 predicted proteins | sample MGYA00519770_ERZ827490 | MGnify/ENA primary metagenome ERZ827490 (study PRJEB31778, sample SAMEA3449324) | human gut metagenome | biome: human gut; feature: human-associated habitat; material: faeces | place: United Kingdom | collected 2010/2012 ...
GGAAGGGTCAAGGGAGGAACTCCCTTGCGGAGTCCAGAGGCAGAGCCTCTGGTGGTTCCCCTCACAGCTCCCTTCGTCCCTCCATCGCCTTTGAGAGCGTCACTTCGTCGGCGTATTCAAGGTCGCTGCCGACGGGGACACCGTGGGCAATGCGGGTGCACTTGATGCCCATGGGCTTAATGAGCCGCGCAATGTAGGTTGCGGTTGCTTCGCCCTCAATGTCGGGGTTCGTCGCCAGAATCACTTCGCTGACCGGCTCGGTCTGCAGGCGCGTCATCAGTTCCTTGATGTGAATATCATCCGGCCCGATGCCGTCCATCGGCGACAGCGTGCCGTGCAGGACGTGGTACAGCCCGTGGTAATCGTGCATTCGCTCCATCGCGGCCACGTCGCGTGGGTCGCGCACGACGCAGATTTGCCCGTTATGGCGGCTTTCATCCGCACACACGGCGCACTTTTCAGCGGAGGAAAAATTGCCGCACACGTCGCAGTAGCGAATCGCCTTGCGCCCCTGCCATAGCGCCGCCGCCAGCGCGTGAACATCCTCCAGCGGCATCCCGACGATATGGTACGCCAGCCGTGCCGCCGTCTTGTGACCGATGCCGGGCAGCCGAGACAGCTCCGACACCATCCGCTCAATCGGTTCGATTTGTCCGGGCATCAGAACAGACCGCCCATGCCGCCCATGCCGGGCGCCATCTTGTTCATCGTCTCTTCGCGGTTTGCTTCGCCCTTGCGCAGCGCTTCGTTCACCGCCGCCATCACAAGGTCCTGCAGCATTTCCACGTCGTCAGGGTCAACGACCTTGGGGTCAATCGTCAGGGACAGCAGCTCGCGCTTGCCGTTCACCTTCACGCTTACCACGCCGCCGCCGGACTGCGCTTCGTACTCCTGCGCATCCAGCTTTTCCTGCGCGTCCGTCATCGCCTGCTGCATTTTCTGCGCCTGACGCATGAGCTGCTGCATGTTCGCGCCGCCGCCGAAGCCAAAGTTCTGTCGTGCCATAAAAATCGTCCTCCTAATTATTCGTTTTCTGTCAGTTTCTCCGGGGAAATCCGCCGGATGGTCAGGTTGCCCGAAGCCGTCGTCACGCGGACAGACGGTGCGCCATTGACGATGGATACGCCGTCCGTCAGCAGCCGCCCGGACACCGAGCGAAGAATGGCGTCGCACTGCGCGCCGGGAATCTCCAGACTGATGCCGCCTGCGACCGAGCCGCCCTTGAAGGTGGAGAACATCTCCGCAAAAGAGAGCATTGCGCCCCGGCTGACCGAGGACAGCGAGATGTTCAGAAACGCAAGGCGCTCCAGACAGAGCATCCCCGTCGTTGTGAACAGGCTGCAATCCTGACCGGACAAGTCGCTGCCGGCAATGTCGCCGCTGCCGTTCTTGACCTTCAGGCTCAGGCTGCTCAAGTCGGAGAGCATCACGAAGCCGGAGAGCGACTCCACGGACAGGTCACTGACCTGCAAACCGCGGACATGCACGCTGCCGGACGTCGTGCGAATCTCGACCCGTCCCTTCCACGTGCGCGGAATGCGGACGGTCACTTGCAGCCAGCGGGCGCTGAGCGGCAAGGGCGAGAGTGCGGCGGCGGACTGCTCCAGCGTCAGCGTATCGCCGTTCTGGGCGAGCGAAACCGCCTTCATATCGTGGTCGTCACCGGATGCCATGACTTGGATTTCCTGCGTGTCATCGGCATAGAGTTCCAGCAGGGCGCCGGTGAGGTGAATCACCAGCTGCGTAATGGTCAGCGAGGAAAAAGAGTTGCGCGAATTCATACGCGTTCACCTCCGTCATTCGTCCTCATCATATCACGTTTTGGCGCTTGTTGCAAGGGGAAAAGCCAACTATGAAGCAGTTGGATGCTTATGCGGATAGGCATAGTTGACTTCATTTCCATCGTGGTAACTTCCGCGAGTTCCAGAGGGCATAAAAACAGACGAAGTCTGCGATCGCCCTCTGGACTCCTTCGGCGTTCGCCTCCGGATGCTACTTGATTTTTATTGGAAGTTTTTTAGTTTGTGCGCAGGGACGCTTCGCTGCCTGCGGCGAAGTTGCCGGACTTGTTTTTCCTCTTTGAGTAGGTTTAACGGAGCAACAGTTGGGGCGTTGCCCCAAGCCCCATAAGGGGCGCCGCCCCTTAACCCCGCAAGGGGCATTGCCCCTTGACCCTTTTTTCGGCGCCATGCGGGTGCTGTTATTCCAACAGCTCCGCCCCCGTCACCACGTCGTCCATCACCGCGATAACCAGCGGCGTTCCGCGATCCTGCTTGCCTTGCAGGCGCACGTTGTCCCTTTCCACCAGCGTCGCGGGGGATTTCGCCTGCTGCACGCGAATCAGGTGATCGTCCTTCTCCAACCGCACCACGCCCGCAAGCTGTTTGCCGTTGCTGCCATTCTTGTTGAAATAGAACGACTTCACGCCCTTGCCGTTGCGGTTCTGCTTCTCAAAATCAACGGAGAGCAGGCGTTTGGCGTAGCCGCGGTCGGTCAGCAGCACGATTTGGTCGCTGTCTTGCAGCTGCCCGCACCAGATGACCTCGTCGCCGTCCTCCACCTGCATACAGCGCACCCCGGCGGCGACGCGCCCCTGCACCGGCACGCTATCGAGCGAGAAGCGGATGCACAGACCGCTGCGGGTGAACAACAGCAGGTCGTCGCGACTGGCGGCGGGGAGAACTGTCAGCAGACGGTCGCCGTCTTTCACGTTCACGGCGGCGAATTTCTTGCTGCGCACGTCGTAATCCGCGGCGGCGGTGCGTTTTACCATGCCCTGACGGGTGATGAAGAGAATGTCCGGCAGGTGCCCGACGTCCGCCATGCGGATGCACGTCATCCACAGCGCCTTCTCGTCGTCCTCTAAGCCCGCCAGAACGCCCGAAAGCAGCTGCCCGCGCTCCTTGGGCTTGACTTCGTTCAGCGACGCAACGGGCAGGGGATAGCAGTTGCCGCGGTCGGTGAAGATGAGCAGCGTCTCGTCTGTTTTGGCCATGAACAGGAAGTCGGCGAACTCCTTGTCGTCCTCCGCGCGGGTTGGGAGCGGCGTTTTCTTGTAGAGCGCGGGATTCATGCGCTTCAACTGCCCCGCGCCCGTGAACGCCACGATGACCTCTTCCGGCGCGGCGGCCTCTTCCTCAACTTCCAGCGGGGATTCGTCCGCTTTTTCGATGGTTGTGCGGCGCTCGTCGGCGAATTCCTCGGCAATCTCCTGCAATTCCTTGCGGATGACCGCCAGCAGCTTTTTCTCGCTGTGCAGGATGCCCTCCAAGCGGTCGATGAGTTTCAGAATGTCCTCGTACTCCTTGCGCAGGGCGATGATTTCCAGATTCGTCAGCCGCTGCAGGCGCATGTCCAGAATCGCCTGTGCTTGTGCGTCGGACAGCGAAAAGCGCTCCATCAGGCGAGCTTTCGCTTCTTTCGGGTTCTTCGAGGAGCGAATCAGCGCGATGACCTCGTCGAGGTTGTCTACCGCAATCATCAGCCCCTGCAAAATGTGCGCGCGGGCTTTCGCCTGCTTCAGGTCGTACTCCGTGCGGCGGGTGATGACGTTCTTCTGATGGCGGATGAAGTGCCCCAGCATCGTTTTCAGCCCCATCTGCACGGGCTTGCCCTCGGCGATGGCGACCATGTTCACGCCGAAGGTGACCTGCAAGTCCGAATACTTGTAGAGCACTTTCAGCACCTTGTCCGGGTCGGCGTCCTTCTTCAGCTCGATGACGGCGCGCATTCCCTCGCGGTCGGATTCGTCGCGGATGTCGTAGATGTTTTGCAGCTGCCCCTTCTTTTCTTCCGACAGCTTCAAAATCTTCTCCAGCATCGCGGCTTTGTTGACCATGTAGGGGATTTCCGTGATGACAAGCAGCTTGCGCCCGTTCACGCCGTCCTCCACATGCACACGCGCGCGCAGGGACAGCTTCGAGCGTCCGGTCTCATAGCCTCTGCGGATTTCCTCGTTTTTCACCAGCACGCCGCCGGTGGGGAAGTCCGGGCCGGGGATGATTTTCATCAGCTCATCCAGCGGAATGTCCGGATTCTCCATCACAGCAATCGCCGCGCGGATGCTTTCGCCCAGATTGTGCGGGGGGATGTTCGTTGCAAGCCCTACCGCGATGCCGCTCGCGCCGTTGACGAGCAGATTCGGAAAGCGCGCGGGCAGCATGTCCGGCTCTTTGAGCGTGTCGTCGAAATTCAGGCGGAACGGCACGGTGTCCTTCTCAATGTCGCGCAGCATTTCCAGCGCGAGGGGCGTCATGCGCGCCTCGGTGTAACGCATGGCGGCAGCGCTGTCGCCGTCAATGGAGCCAAAATTGCCGTGCCCATCGACCATCGGCCCGCGCATGGAGAAGTCCTGCGCCATGCGCACCAGTGCGTCGTACACGGAGGAATCGCCGTGCGGGTGATATTTGCCCAGGCAGTCGCCGACGATGCGGGCACACTTGCGGTGCGGCTTGTCGGGCGTCGTGCCGAGTTCCATCATGGTATAGAGAATGCGGCGCTGCACGGGCTTTAAGCCATCCTCGACGCGCGGCAGGGCGCGTTCCAGAATGACATGCTCCGCGTAGGGAATCATGGACTGGTGCATCACGTCCTCGACGGTCGTTTGCAGGATGCGCGACGGGTCGTCCTTGGGAATCGGGCGGTTATCGCTTGTTTTCTTTGCCATAACTTACTTTCCTTCCCCTCGCTGACCTTCCGGCAGCTCGAAATTATCCGGCTTATTGAAGTCGGCGTTCTCGATGATGTAGTCGCGGCGCGGCTCGACCTTGTCGCCCATCAGGATGGTAATGCGGCGGTCAGCCAGCGCTGCGTCCTCAATCGTCACCTGCATCAGTTTGCGCTGGGAAGGATCCATCGTCGTTGCCCAGAGTTGTTCGGGGTTCATTTCGCCCAGGCCTTTGTAGCGCTGGAGCGTGTAGCCTTTGCCCGCTTCCTTGATGCACTTCGCCAGCTCCTTGTCGTCGTAGGCATAGAGGACTTTGCTGCCCTTTTGAACCTTGTACAGCGGCGGCATTCCGATATAAACGTGACCGCCGGTGACAAGCTCTTTCATGTAACGGAAGAAGAAAGTGAGCAGAATGGCGCGGATGTGCGCGCCGTCCTGATCGGCATCGGAGAGGATGATGACTTTGTTGTATTTGAGGTTGGCAAGGTTGAAATTCTCGTCGATGGACGTGCCGAGCGCGGTAATCAGCGAGCGGAACTCCTCGTTGCTCAGCACCTGATCCAGCCGCTTCTTTTCGGCATTGAGGGGCTTGCCGCGCAGGGGGAGAATCGCCTGATAGCGGCTGTCGCGCCCCTGCTTGGCGCTGCCGCCTGCGGAATCGCCCTCGACGATGAACAACTCATTGTCCTCCGCCTTTTTGCCGCGGCAGGCGCTGAGCTTGCCGACCAGCGGCGCGGCGTCAAGCTGATTCGCTTTGCGGGCGTTGTCGCGGGTCTTGCGCGCGGCTTCCCGCACCTGCGCGGCGCGAATCGCCTTCTGCACAATCTGTTGCGCAATCTCCTGATTCTTGAGGTTCTCCAGCCAGTCCGTCAGCTGCTGGGTGATGATGCCCTCCACCGCGGGGCGCACTTCGCTGTTGCCCAGACGCCCCTTCGTCTGCCCCTCGAACTGCGGATTTTTGACCATCGTCGTCAGCACGCAGCTTAAGCCTTCGCGGAAGTCCTCGCCCGTCAGGTTGCTGTCCTTTTCCTTCAGGAAGCCGTTGCGGCGGGCGTAGTCGTTGAACATCTTTGTGAATGCCGCCTTGAAGCCCGTTTCGTGCGTGCCGCCTTCGCCCGTGGGGATGTTGTTGACATAGGAAAAAAGGCTCTCGGTATAGCCGTCGGTGTACTGAATGGCGACGCGGCAGATGACGGAATCCTTCTGTCCTTCGAGGTAAATCGGCTGATCGTGCAGGACAGTTTTGCCGTCGTTCAAATACCGCACATAGTCGATGATGCCGCCCTCGTAGTGGAAGGTCGTTTCGCGGCGGGCAGGGTCGCTCACACGCTCGTCGAGAAAGACAATTTTCAAGCCCCGGTTCAGGTATGCCAACTCCTGCAAGCGGCGGAACACTGTGTCGTAATTGAAGCGCACGTCCTCGAAAATCGCGTCATCGGGAAGAAAACGCACGAGTGTGCCCTTCTTGCGTGTGTTGCCGACTTTTGCCAAGGGCGCGTCCGGCTTGCCCGCGATGACCTTGCCTTTCTTCTCATCGAACTGACTTGTGAAGCGCATGGCATAATGGCTGAAATCGCGGTAGATGTCCACGGTCAGCCACTTGCTCAGCGCGTTGACGACCGACGCGCCCACGCCGTGCAGACCGCCGGAATAGCTGTAATTCTCGTTGTTGAACTTGCCGCCCGCGTGCAGCACGGTGAAAATGACCTCCGCGCCGCTGACGTGCATGGTCGGGTGCTCATCCACAGGCATACCGCGCCCGTTGTCGTACACCGATGCGGAGCCGTCCGTGTGCAGCGTCACGCGCACCTCATCCGCAAAGCCGTTCGACGCCTCGTCAATTGCGTTATCCACAATCTCCCAGAGCAGGTGATGCAGACCGCGCGTCGAGGTGGTGCCGATATACATGCCCGGTCGCATCCGAACCGCTTCCAGCCCTTCCAGCACCTGAATATTGCCTGCATCATAGTGATTTGCTTGATTTGCCATGAAAAAACTCCTCTTATAATGAAGGAAGTATATCAAAATCGCAACGGTGACAAAGCACCAATTTTCATTATATCACAATTCCGCCGATTCATCAAGGCGAACAGCAAAATGACGCTCGGACAGTTCGGCAGAGGGAAATCGGCACAAAAAGGCGCTGTACGCTCAACAAAAACGTAACATTTTATCAAATATCGGAAACATGTTCATGGGAAAACAAAAAAGATATTGCAAACGGGAAGATAATCGCCAAATTTAACAGGGGAGAATCCGCGAAAACGCCGCAGAATTTACAATTCACAGGGAAAAAGCCTCTTGACAATGAAACAATTTTGTAATAAAATCAGGCTGTACGGAAAGGAGTGATTTCCCCATGATGAATTCCGGTCTGCGGCGGCTTCTGTCCGGCGCGGTGGCGCTGATGCTGCTGGGCTGTTCCTCCGCCTTGGCGGATACGGCGACGGTCACTGCGCGCAAACTCATTCTGCGCGAAAAAGCATCCTCGACCAGCGATGCCCTGCAAACCCTGCCCAAAGGCACGAAGCTGGAGGTTCTCGGCAAGAGCGGCAGCTGGTATAAAGTGACTTACGGGAAATACACCGGCTATGTCTATAAAACGTATGTCAGCGTGACCAAGACGGCCAGCAGCTCCAGTTCTTCCAGCAGCGCGACGCGGCTGGAAAAGGGGAGCACGGGCAGCGACGTCAAGGATTTGCAGACAAAGCTGAAAAAACTCGGCTATTATGATGCTTATGTCGATGGCGATTATGGCGACACGACCGTCGCGGCGGTCAAGGCGTTCCAGAAGAAGTATAACCTGACGGCGGATGGCATTGCAGGCAAAGAGACGCTCAAAAAGCTGGACAGCGCGTACAAGAACGCGGACAGCGACAAGGACGATGATTCGCTCCGCATGGGCGACAGCGGCAGCGCCGTCAAGGACTTGCAGACGAAGCTGAAGAAGCTGGGCTATTACGACGGCACGGTGGACAGCACGTTTGGTTCGGGCACATACGCGGCGGTCAAGGCGTTTCAGAAGAAGTATAACCTGACGGCGGACGGCGTAGCGGGCAGCGAAACGCTCAAAAAGCTCGACAACGCATACAAGAACGCGGACAGCGACAAGGACGACGATTCGCTCCGCAAAGGCGCAACCGGCAGCGCGGTCAAAGATTTGCAGACGAAGCTGAAAAAGCTTGGCTTCTACAACGCCTATGTCGATGGCAGCTATGGCGATACGACGGTTGCGGCAGTCAAGGCGTTCCAGAAGAAGTATAACCTGACGGCGGACGGCGTGGCGGGCAGCGAAACGCTCAAAAAGCTCGACACCGCCTACAAGAACGCGGACAGCAATACCAGCACCGATGACGATTCGCTCCGCAAGGGCGCAACCGGCACGGCAGTCAAGACGCTGCAGACCAACCTGAAGAAGCTGGGCTTCTACACGGCGTATGTCGACGGTTCGTTCGGCGCGACGACCGAGAGCGCCGTCAAGGCATTCCAGAAAAAATACGGTCTGACGGCGGACGGCGTGGCGGGCAGCGCGACGCTCAAGAAGATTGAATCCGTCGTGGCGAGCGCCAGCAGCGGCAAGATTACCACCGAGAGCCTCGACTGGTTCAATGGCGGCAAGTATGTCATCCCGAACGGCGCTGTATTCCAGATTAAGGACGTCAGCACGGGGCTGATTTTCTCCGCGCGCCGGCAGAGCGGCGGCAACCACATGGACGCCGAGCCGCTGACGGCGGAAGATACCGCGATTCTCAAGAAAATCAACGGCGGCACGTTCAGCTGGCGCCGCCGCGCAGTGCTGGTGAAGTACAACGGGCATGTGTATGCCGCGTCGATTTACTCCGAACCCCACGGCACAAACACAATTCTGGACAACAACTTCGATGGGCAGTTCTGCCTGCACTTCTACGGCAGCAAGACCCACGGTACAGACCGCGTGGATGCAGATCACCAGAAGTGCGTGGAACAGGCCATGAAGGCGACTTGGTAAAAATCCCAGTCAAAGGGCAAAGCAATGGGCACTGCTGCAGCGCGGCAGTGCCTTTTTGCGCACATCCGAAATCATCCGCCGATGCCCTATTGACAAATCGCCCAAAATCCATACAATAAAATTGCGGCTGAAATCATTCATTTTTCATTCATTCCGATGGACAGCCGAGGACAAGAGAGAGAGGAAAGTACCATGTTCGGATTTCGACCCGACGGACGGCGCGTGTCGTCCATTGACCCCATCGTCGGCATTACGCCGTACCTGATGCCCATGCGCTGCGACGCGCAGGTTTTCCTGCAGCACCGCGTGGACTATGAGCTGCTGACGCGCTACATTGCGGCGCAGGCGGCGAAGGGCGAGAAAATCACGTTCATGCAGATTATTATTGCCGCGTTCGTCCGCACTGTGTCCCAGCACCCGGAAATCAACCGCTTCATTCTCAATAAGCAGTTCTTCGCGCGGAACATGTGCGCCGTGTCCTTCACGATGCTCAAGAACCCGCAGAACGCCGAAATGGGCGAGACGGCGGTGAAGGTGAAGTACGACCTGACTGACACCATCTACGACGTGCGCGACCGCATGGAAAAGGTCATCAACGCTAACCGCGGCGAGGACAAGAAGAATTTCGCGGATAAGCTGGCGAAAGCGGTGCTGGTCGTGCCGGGTCTGGCAACGGGCATCGTCGCGCTGGTTCGCCTGCTTGATCGCTACGGGCTCTGCCCCGGCGCACTGCTGGACGAACTGCCCTTCCATACCAGCATGTATATCACCAACAACGCTTCCATCGGCCTGCATCACGTCAACCACCACATCTACAACTTCGGTTCGGTTACGCTGTTCTTCGGCATGGGTACCGTGGAGAAGGTTGCCGTGGTGGAGAAGGGCGAGGCGCGCATGAAGCGCTTCCTGCCCATCGGCATCACGGCGGATGAGCGCGTCTGCTCCGGCGCGCACTACGCGGCGTTCTTCGGCACGATGTCGTATCTGCTCAATCATCCGGAAGAACTGGAGAAGCCGCCGGAATCCGTCCGCTTTGACGAAAAGTGCGAATACCACGTCCCGAAAGTTGGCGAGCAGCCGGCGAAGAAGCAGAAAAAGCAGCAGAAAGCCACGGTTCAGGCGTAAATCAGCAGGAAAAAACGCATGATACGTCGAAATCCTCCGTTGCAGCGCATTCCTTGAAACGGGAGTGCAGAAGAACGGAGGATTTTTTTCATGCAGAATGTAGGTATTGTCGGCTTGGGACTGATTGGCGGCTCACTCGCGAAAACCATCAAGCTCCACACACCGTACACGGTTTATGGCACGGACAAGAATGCGGACACGATGCGCCGCGCGTTCCTGATGGAGGCGATTGATGGCGAGCTGACGGCGGAGACGCTGCCGCAGTGCGATGTTGTGCTGATCTGCCTGTACCCGCAGGGGATTATCGACTATGTGACCGCGCACGCGGCGGACTTTAAGCCCGACAGCCTTGTGATTGACTGCGGCGGCGTGAAGCAGGTGATTTGCGACGCGCTGTTTCCCGTATCGCAGCGGTATGCGTGGCATTTCATCGGCGGACACCCGATGGCAGGGCGCGAGTACAGCGGCTTCAAGTACGCCCGCGATGATCTGTTCGACCATGCGTCGATGATTCTGTGCGGTCATGGCGACGACGACCCGGCGATTTTGCAGCGCGCCCGCGACTTTTTCATGAAACTGGGCTTCCTGCGTGTGCAGTTCACGACGCCGAAGACGCATGACGAGATGATTGCGTATACGTCGCAGCTGGCGCATGTCGTGTCGAGCGCGTATGTGAAGTGCCCGCTGGCGGATAAGCACCGCGGGTTCTCGGCGGGGAGCTTCCCGCCGCCTCAAAGGAAGGTTCGTGTCATGGCCAAGGTTTCATCCGAAGAGATCGACGCATA
>ERZ827490.4589-NODE-4589-length-10554-cov-6.687018_pt1 | contig 10554 bp, 9 predicted proteins | sample MGYA00519770_ERZ827490 | MGnify/ENA primary metagenome ERZ827490 (study PRJEB31778, sample SAMEA3449324) | human gut metagenome | biome: human gut; feature: human-associated habitat; material: faeces | place: United Kingdom | collected 2010/2012 ...
GTTCTACGTGATACAAAGGTAAACCCTTTCGGAACTTGTCATGCTTATAAATAAATATCACATAGGAATCCTTCAGTTCCCTAAACGCTTGTCCCTCCTTGAGCATTCTCGAATCAACCATACTGCTGTGATAACGTGCGCGTCTGACATGTGCTCCTTCTGAATTACCCTGAACCTCAATGTCGATCTCCTCACCATTTTCATCCATTGCATCCACATCCAACGTAATATTACGCCTGCCAACCTGATGGTTTTTCATTTCATTCTGCCCTGTCACGCTGATAACCTTAACCTTTTTGCCAAGAATGATACGGAGCAACAATTCCGTTGCTTTGATGTTTTTATCAAACACCCGGCTCATCAGATCGTCATCAAATAATGTGAGTTCATTCACAAGCTCATTAACATTCCTCGGATTTTGTCTGAGATTGCTGCTATTCAGTTTTTCTGTCATTTGACCTCATTTCTTCTCTCCCTGTCTAAATAGTAGCACAGTATACCAGCAGAAACAAATAAAATTCCTATAAAATAATACATTTTTAGAAGGTGATCCTGATGAAATCCTCTTACTGCAGTGCCCTGATTTTCTCCTCCAATGCATCTACCTCAGCACCGTATTTTAAGCCCCAGTCCTCACGTAAAAGTTCCAGTTCTTTCTTATAATATTCTACTGCACTCTCGTGATCACCCATTCTGACACAGCACTGTGCCATCGCTTCAAATGAATCTGTATATCGTGGTTTTGGCATGCAGTCGAATGTCTTTTGCCACATCGGGATTGCCTCTTTAAAGTATTCATTGTATGAAAATACATTTGCAATGGAAAATAAAATTCTCCAGCTATTTTCATTTGCTTTCGCCAGTGCCTCATACTCTGCCTTCACAGCTTCGAATCCCACCTGTTTTTCTTTGATAAAAACCTCATAAAAAGCATTCAGTTCATCTGGATTTTTATGATAGGATTCTTTTAAAACAGTTTTTGCCTCCTCAATCCGTCCATCGTCAATCAGGTTATCCAGCAGATAAAAATATACCCTTGTATTTTCCGGTGCAGTCTTTAATAATTTGTACCAATATCTGATCAACTCCTGATGATTAGCTGTATCCCAGTCAAACCGTTTTCCATGATTTCCGTTATTGATGTTGTTGATATCGCCCTTCTGGTTTGGGTGTAAATCAATTGCCCGCTTTGCGTAATACACTGACTTTTGGTACATACATTCTGCCCGGTGTCCGTAAAAGTCTCCAAGCAGAGAAATTGCATGATAATTCGTCGGGTCTGCCTCTACCTCGCGGATCAGGAATGCTTCTTCATTCTCAAATTCCATATTTGTCATGACTCTTCCATATTGCAATTTCTTTTCAATGCTCTCGTAACGTTTTTCGGTAGAGTATTCAAACAGATCATCAATCTGAATCCCGAATAAGGACGCAATATCCGGCAGCATTGTCATTTCCGGCAGCGAGCCGTCATTCTCCCATTTGCTTACCGCCTGACTGGTAACTCCTAATTTATCTGCAATATCTTTCTGGGACATGCCTTTGGAACGACGTAATTCTTTTATTTTATTGCCAATTGTTTTCATAAAATCTCAGCCTCTTTTCATTTTTTGTTTTTCCAAGATCTTGTGATTTTATTATAGCAATCCTATATGCAACGAACAATTTCAAATTAGTTGCGTTTGTGAAACCGTTGGTTGTTTTATATTGTTTTTCCATTAAATTTTCACTATTTTTACACTATTTTTCATTATTTTCAAGTGTTATTACAAATTCTAACGAATCCATAGCTTTTGCCTATAGCAGAAATTAAATCTTCAAGGAATAGTCCTATAGCCCAATCTCTAATCTTTTACGATATTCTCTTGGCGTTATCTTGTACCTCTCTTTAAAAACCCGGTTAAATGTCCTTTGACTTTCAAAACCACATTCAAGACATATGTTTGTTATCGTATCCTGCGTATTTTCTAATGCACCAACTGCATAATTTAATCGCACGCCATTTAAATATTTGCTGAAGTTACAATGAAAAGTTTTAGCAAACATTCTCGACAACACGTATTTACTTATCCCCAGATCGAATGCCATCTTTTCAAGACTGATTTCATCTCTAAAATTTTTTGCTATATACTCCACAGAATTGTAAATCAAATCATTACTTCCTAATGATTTTTTATCGATCATCGGTATTTCAGTGAATACATATGCAAGAATTATTTGTGCATATGCCTGTGCCAATATCGGAGTACACTCTGGATTTTGCATCAAAAATTTTATTGCATGAACCACATCCGGATGTACATTTTCTTTTTTTAACACCGGATTTTTTGGACTGTATATTTGTAATTCTTTCAAAAATCCTGAAAGAACTGCCGGATCTATATAAAGGAAAATAGCTTTATTTTCTTTTTCGTCAAAAACCTGATAATGGTGTATTACATTCGGAAACACTATCGCAAAATCACCTTCGTCCATGTTATACAGCTCCATTCCGACTCCAAGTGCAATATTTCCATTTGTGACATACACAACCTCTATTGCTTCATGTAAATGGGGTGGCATATGTACTGTTTTTTTCCACTCTGCTGATATTCCCTTATCTTTGTTTTCGTATACTAACAGCATTTAGAGCCACCCTCTTTTTCTTAGATCTGCTTTCCGATACCGTTCTACACTTCAATTGCGACTAACAGATGGTGAATGAATATCTGATATCCTCTTCTGCACTGACATGATATTCGTCTGCCACATCAGTTCCCCAGCTGTCGATACCTCCGACTCCTCTGACTGCTCCGTATACACATAAAACCGTTCTTCTTGCTGGTGGTAATTCCTCATGATGCAGAGCATTTTCAATTTCAGATGCTGTATAAGGAAGGCATGAAAAAGCAAATTCCTTGTCTTCCTTCTCAATACGAAGTGTCTGTGGTGACTGATCTGTTCTACTATTGTCAAGACTTGTATGTCTGCTAATTTCAAGCCACTCTGTATCCATTCTCATTCCACATTCCTGTGGGACAAGGTAAGGTGTCAGGCTCAAATCCGTCACTTCATAAATACCTTTTTGGGCACCTGCTTTTCGATCTGGATATGTCTCCCCTGATAATCCTTTATAGATATATTTATCTGCAAGTGTTGGCATGATAAAACGCATTCCAAATACCGGAAGCTCAGGCAGTGCTTTAACTCCATTATAATGTACATCCACCTGGATTTTTCCGGATGCATTAACCGTATATGTCACAAGTACCGTTGTTGACGGATTGGATATTGTCTCATAAGTATATTTTACAATAATCTCATCAGCAAAAACATCCCCACCGAAGCTGTTATTGTCCGGTGCATATGGTTTCTGCACTTCTCCATCCATGATAACCTGTGTTTCCTTGCAGTCAATAAACATATCTGCTGAAAGCCAGCTTCCGCTTTTGATATGGAACTTGCTTCCTCTGTCGTTGTCTGTCAGCGCTCTCCAGAAAGTAGGTTTTGGGCAACGGTACAGCCACTCATATCCATTTTTAACGATAGATTCCAGTCCGCCTTGTGCATAGGAAAAAATATAATCAAATCCCTCACCATGTACACCAAGTGTATAGTCACCATAGACCACTCTTAATTTATCTGTATAAGCCATAGTAATACCTCACTTCCTGCATTGCCGGTTTCTCTTTTCTGTCAGCAAATACGATTCCATTTGCTGAGAATTCATAGTCTGAAGGTTTATCGTCAAAGTCTCCGCCATAGCGTAAAACTTCTTTTCCTGTCACCGGATCTTTTACAAGAATTGCCTGATCGATAAAATCCCATATAAATCCACCCTGATACATATCATATTTATCAATCAGCTTCATATAAGATCCCAGACCTCCCATGGAATTACCCATGTCATGCATAAATTCACATAAAATATATGGTTTCTTCGGATTGTTATTCAAATACTCCTCTACATCCTCCAGCTTTGCATACATTCTTGTTTCCAAATCAGAAATCGTATCCTCATATGCCCTATTGTAATAAGAACTTTCATAATGAACTAATCTTCCATCTTCCTTTTCAGCAAAATAAACGTTCATTGCTTCAATGTCATCACCCGCATAAGATTCATTTCCTAAAGACCAGAATAAAACGGATGTATGGTTTTTAAATGTTTCAAAATTGTTTCTTGCACGATCAAGTACAGCCTCTTTCCACTGTGGTAAAGATCCCGGCACATTGCAGGATGGTTCGATTGCCCCTAATTTCTGGAAGGATCCATGACTTTCCAGATTTGTTTCTGCCATCACGTAAATTCCTGCATTGTCGCACATATAATACCACGGTATCTGATCCGGATAATGACAGGTGCGTACCGAATTAATATTATTTCTGAGCATACATGCGATATCTGCTCGCATATCTTCTAATCCAATGCATCTTCCTGTTTTTGGATTCCACTCATGACGGTTTACTCCTGTAATAACCAGGCGTTTTCCATTTAAATAAATAATCTTATCAATAATCTCAATTCTTCTGAAACCAATATCGTAAGGAATTACTTCTACTAAACTTCCATCTTCTGCTTTAAGTTCTACATACGCATGATATAAATAAGGATTATGATTATCCCACAGTCTAACAGTTTCTAAATCAATACAGATTGTACCCTCTAAGTGGTCATTTTCTTTCTTTAACTGTACAGATTTTTCTGCCACCAGATTTTCTTCCCTGTCTTTTAAAATAATATCAGCGGTTATATTCTGAGCATCCGGTGCAGATACTTTCATGTTGACAGATACGCTTCCACTTACATTATCCTGATTCAACACAGGTTGAAACCATACATCATCCATATGTACATCCGGTATCGCTTTCAAAGTAACATTTCTAAAGATTCCAAAAAAGCGGAAAAAGTCCTGATCCTCTAAAAATGCTGCTGTGCTCATCTTGTGAACCTGAACTGCCAGTACATTTCCCTTTTCTTTTATATACGGTGTCAGGTCAAACTCAGAAGGCGTAAAACTATCTTCTGCATAGCCTACAAACTGACCATTAAGCCACAGATACATCGCTTCTTCTACACCTTCAAAACAAATATGGATTCTTTTCCCACACATGCTCTTATCCAAGTAGAAGTATTTGATATAAGAACCTACCGGATTGTACTCTGCTTCTGAAAACATTCCTTTTTCTGCTCCGGTTGCCTCCATGCTGTAAGCTCCTCTGTGGTACTCTTTTCCTTCCCACGGATACATGGTGTTAATGTAGAGGATCTTATCATATCCAGCCAGTTCAATATGTCCCGGAACCATAATTTTATCGAATCCTGACGCATCAAATGTTTCCTCATAAAAATTAACTGGTCTGCTTTTTACATTTTTACTATAAGAAAACTCCCACTGCCCGTTTAATGACTGAAATAACGGGTTTTTCTCTTTTTTCATGTCCGAATAATCCAAATAATAGGAATGATCACTATGCGGAGCTAATTGATTCACCTTAAATACTTCCGGATTATCCAACCATTTCATATCAGCATTCATATTTTTCCTTCCTTTCCAAACAAATCCCAAAAAAAGATTTTTGGGATTCGTTCGTTAAAATTTTCTTGTTCTATTTTAGTATACACCTACAAACGAGATTACAGGAGCAACTCTTGAATCTTCAATACGAATTTCAATTGCATCTGTTTCTACGCCCTGCAAATCGATGATCTTCTTATAACCAATTGTGGTAGCATCCACCATTTTCTCTTTTCTTCCATCTTCTGTCGCATACCATACAGAAAACTTCTCCACTCGCTGACTGAAAGGAATTGCCTCTTTTAATACCAGATAAGATAATTTCTTTTTCTCTGTCCACTGCAGATGAATTGTCAATTCTCTATCCCCAGCTTTATTTCTGAACACATTCTCATAATCATCTACTCTTAAAAGATCTGCGTTTTTACCTTCCGCATCCTTCTCCGGAACTGTTGTAATTTCAGCGATGTCTGCCAAATTGTCTTTAAAAGTGCTTCTTATAAAATCTCCAAGCATTTTTACATTATTAACATCTGTCTGATGAAGTTTTCCATTTTTCATTGGAGGAAGATTCAACAGAAGTGTTGTATTTCCACCAACTGAAGATAAATAAATTTCTTTCAGGTTTTCGAATGAACGAACCTGATCATCTTCTTCCTCATGATAGAACCAGCCTGGACGGATAGAAACATCTGTTTCTGCCGGATAATATGCTAATTTTTCTTCATTACGCAGACATTCACGGCTTCCCAGATCTGCCTGTGTTTCATCTAACGGACGGTTTCTGAATTCTTCATTATCTTCCTGCTGGCTGAGCTGTGCTGTAATCGCCGGATCTGTCATATCTGCGGCAACGACACTCCACTCACTTGGACGAACCTGTCCGGCTTCGTTTCCACACCAGCGGATATCCGGACCTGAAATTGAGATCACGGCGTTTGGCTGAAGTTTACGCATTACTTCATAATATCTCTGCCAGTCATAAACCTGTTTCTTTCCATTGCTGCCTTCGCCACAGGCTCCGTCAAGCCAGATTACAAATATGTCCCCGTAATTTGTCAGAAGTTCTGTAAGCTGATTTACATAGTAGTCATCGTATTCTTTGCCTTTTCCATAAGATTCATTGTTTCTGTCCCATGGTGAAAGATAAACTCCAAACTTCAGACCATATTCTTTACATGCCTCTACTGTTTCACGAACGATATCACCTTTTCCGTTCTTATAAGGTGAATTTTTAATACTATGTTCTGTATACTTGCTTGGCCATAAGCAAAAGCCATCATGATGTTTACAAGTCAATATTAATCCCTTCATTCCACCTTCAGCAGCTGTCTTTGCCCACTGGCGAGCATCTAACTCTTCAGGATTGAAGATAGATTCCGGTTCATCGCCTAATCCCCACTCACTTCCTGTAAAAGTATTTACTGTAAAATGGATGAAGCAGAAATACTCCATATTCTGATAAGCAATCTGTCTTTTGCTTGGTGTAACTGAAATTAAACGTTCATCCTCTTTCATACCCTTGTATTCCATTTTAGCACTCCTCCAACTGTTTTCTAAGCTTTTTATTAGCATCTTCTATATTCATTCTTGACATGATAAATGTAATGATCAATGACAATACCATTGGAATCCACAAATACATAACATGCAGCATGTTCAGGCAGGATTCCGGCTGGATTGTTGCTTCTTTCACAAATCCACTTGCATCAAGTAACCATCCGCAAAGAGCAACTCCGATTCCTCCTCCGATCTTTGTTCCAAAAGAAGTACAGGAATACATTGTTCCATCAATGTGTTTATGTTTTGTAAGGTATGTATATTCTGAACAGCTTGCAACTACGGCTCCCATATCACCCTGCCATGGTGCCATTCCAAGCGCTGCAACTGCTGTAAATGCAAGCATAAGCGGAACACTTCCCATATAGCCGGCAAAAATCACTCCTACACGTCCTGCTGTTCCGAGAATATAACCTGCAAGGTTCATTCTATATAAACCTTTCATCTTTTCTACCAGCATAGGTGTGATACACATTGCAATGATGACAGGAATATTGATTGCCCATGAAAATACAGAATATAAATCTTCATTTTTCAGTATGTAAATCATGTAATAAATTCCCATATTTAACATAGCTGAATAAATCTGCTGACAAATATAAGTAGCACAGATCATAAGATAATATTTATTGGAAAATAAAAGTTTTGCTGCCTCTACCAGACCATACTTTTCTTCTGTGTGATCCTTACCTGCTTTCAATTCTTCTTCCGGAAGCTCCTTGATTGAAAATACGGAAATCGTATTTACGATCAATCCAATGATAGCATATACTACAGCAACTGTTCTCCAGGCAGCTACTCCACCGCCTGCTGCTCTTACAAACTGAACTGTAACAGACTGAATAAGTAAGCTTGTTGAAAATGCAAAGATAAAACGCCATGATCCCATCTCTACACGTTCTCTGCTGTTTTTTGTACAAAATGTAACCAATGATGCATATGCAATATTATTTGCAGTAAAGAATACCGCATTTAACAGTGTATATGCGATAAAGAACCATGCGTACTGAGCTGTTGTTCCAAGACTGTCCGGTATTGCAAAGTTTGCTACAAGTGTTACCGCACAACCTATATACGCATAGAGCATCCAAGGTCTTGCTTTTCCAAGTTTGCTTTTTGTTTTATCAATCATAGTTCCAAAGAACATATCACTGATTCCGTCAAATAGCTTTGATACCATGATCAGTGTTCCGATAATACCGGGATTCAAACCTACCGTATTTGTCAAATAAAGCATTACGAATGACGAAAGAAACGCATATACTACATTTCCTGCCAGATCCCCCGAACCATAACCTACCTTGTTATACCATTTCAGGTATTTTTTTTCTTCCATGTGAAACTTCTCCTTTCAATGTACCCTCATTTTTTTCCACAACTTTGTTATATCTAAGATATAACAAGATACATTAAAAGAGCCATATCACAAATCGCACAAAATATGCACAAAATGATATTGTTATATTAAAATCACAATAATCTATTGTGTTATAGCACTAAAAGCATGCACAAAATAGTATTATTTATGGTATACTAATTATCAATACAGATAGTTTTTGTCTATCATTGTGCTTGCATTTGCAGTAATATTTTTAATGGGGGATTAAAATGTATACAAATAATGCCTATCTGAATAATTCTACTGTCGACCGAAAAGACAAATCGAAGCCCTTGGTGATAACCATGTGCGGTACCTATAAATTATATACAAAACCAAAACTTCCTACATGGCGTCCCCGGGGCAGGCTTGACTTTCAGCTATTATACATTGCTGCTGGAAAAGCACATTTTCATTTTGGCAGCGATACGGAAGAAACCATTGTTCCGGCTGGCCATATGGTATTGTATCGACCTAAAGAACCTCAAAAATATGAATATTACGCCAACGACCAGACCGAAGTTTTCTGGGTTCACTTTACCGGTAACAATGTTACTAATTTACTACGTTCTTATGGATTAACCAATGATAAAAAAGTGTTTTATTGTGGTTTTGATTCCGAATATAAAACTCTTTTTCAATCAATGATAAAAGAATTACAGATGTGTCAGGATGGATACCCTGAAATGCTGGAAATGTATTTACGCCAGATTTTTATAAAACTACAACGCCATTTTCATTCTTCTATAACTATCACAAGCTCTCGTACTGCTGCTGAAATAGACCGTGCTGTTTCCTACTTTAGTGAACACTATAATGAACAGATCAACATCGATGATTATGCCAAACAGAATTTTGTCAGCACAAGCTGGTTGATCCGCAATTTCAGATTATATACTGGAATTACACCAAAACAATTTATTATGAAAAAAAGAATATATAATGCAGAAATGCTTCTGCAAAATCAGCATTATAGCATTAATGAGATTGCTCGTATTGTAGGCTATGACAATCCTTTGTACTTCAGCCGTATTTTTCAAAAAACGAAAGGTATCTCTCCTTCTGAGTATAGAAAAAATGCATAAACCAAAAAGCAGAGATGTACTATTCTCTGCTTTTTGCAACTTTTGTCTATTTATTTTTTCATTTTGGCATGAAATACGCTCTTTCTCATTTTATAATGGCATCGTAAACAGAAAGGAGATGAACTTCCATGAGAAACAAATTCCACAACTATATTGAAAATATACTCAGCTTTTATTCAACCTTCTTCACAAAGGGATATTACCGTTTTTAAGTACCATTCTATACATAACGATTGCAATGCCACAAAGCGTAATGCCAAAACTATTAAATCCATTTCTGAAAGAAATAATATTAGTCTTAATTATGTTAGAGATGAGGTTGAAGGAATGCTTTATTCAGCATATTCGGTTATTTTAGGTGGAGATTGCAAGCTTTCTGATAAGGGTTTTACAGATATAGATATTTTACTAAACGAAAATGACGAACAATTCTTCTAGATACCCAAATAATCAATTTATTAAATGAGTATGTAGAATTTATTATAAACGATGTCGATATAATGTCTGATTGCATAAGATCATCACTAATCGATAACTCATGGCCGAGAAACAAAACTAAGCAACGTTATAGAAAAATAATTTGCAGATGCCTGTTTTGCTTCGTCTAAATTCATCTGAAAACATGAAGTGTTATAAATTATGATCCTCTTTACACTTTTCCTTGCATCAGCTCATAAGATATGTTATATTATGCGTAGAAAGAGGGAAAGCCAGAGAAGCGGCTTACCCGAATGAATTAAGTAACTGTTTTATCAACAGCCGTCATTATTCGCAGTAATGGCGGCTATTTTCGTTTTCCCTTGAAAATCGTGTAGCACAATCCAACAAGGGCGCAAATGAATATTCCAATCTGAATTAAGTCAGAGTATGTAACATACATTGGCAACGCCCTCCTTTCTTTCGTCTGGAGGGTTGGTCTACGCTTTGCTCCGGTCGTTGCTAAACAAGCCCCACCGGGGCTTAGCAACCCTCCGAAAAAGAGGGTAAGCCGCCCGGCTCTCTGGTTTCCCATGTGCGAAGTATATCATAACTT
>ERZ827490.4598-NODE-4598-length-10539-cov-4.351583_pt1 | contig 10539 bp, 9 predicted proteins | sample MGYA00519770_ERZ827490 | MGnify/ENA primary metagenome ERZ827490 (study PRJEB31778, sample SAMEA3449324) | human gut metagenome | biome: human gut; feature: human-associated habitat; material: faeces | place: United Kingdom | collected 2010/2012 ...
GACGACGATACCGACACCTGCCTGAGCGTCAGCACCATGCTGTCCAAGATCGGGATGCGGCCGGAGTGGACGATCTCCGGCAGGGAAGCGGTGATCCGCACCCGGTATGCCATGGAGCAGGGGGATGAATTCAGCGTTTACATCATCGACTGGCTGATCCCCGATATGAACGGCATCGAGATCGTGCGGCAGATCCGCAAGGTGATTGGAAAAAGCTGCCCCATCATCATCCTGACCGCCTACGACTGGGCCGATATTGAAGAGGAAGCCCGTGCGGCCGGTGTTACCGCCTTCTGCGAAAAGCCGCTGTTCCTCTCGGAGCTGCGCAGAGTGCTGGCAGAGCCGTTCGGTGCAGAGCCTGCCTGCAGGCCGGTGCAGCTGAACGCGGAGGCCTTCAAAGGGAAAAAGATCCTGCTGGTGGAGGACAACGAGCTGAACCGTGAGATCGCAGTGGAGATCCTGAAGGAAGCGGGCTTTGAGGTGGAATCTGCCGAGGATGGCGAGATCGCTGTCCGGAAGATGAAGCAGGCGGCAGACGGACAGTATGACCTGATCCTCATGGACATCCAGATGCCCAACATGGACGGCTATCAGGCGGCGAAGCTCATCCGCAATTTGTCGGATGGCCGCCGTGCCATCCCCATTATCGCCATGACGGCCAACGCCTTCGACGAAGACCGCCAGAAAGCCCTCTCCGTCGGCATGGACGCCCATCTGGCAAAGCCTGTTGATGTGAAGCGGCTGTTTGGGACGCTGCGGAAAGTGATAAGATAAGCATATCATTTCATCGATAACAAAAAGAACCCCAGCCTAAGCCGGGGTTCTTTTTGTTATGGGCCAGGCAGGACTTGAACCCGCGACCAAGCGGTTATGAGCCGCCAGCTCTGACCAGCTGAGCTACTGGCCCGTATGGGTGCTGCATTGCTGCAACACGCACTAGTATAGCAAAAACTGCGCAAAAAGGAAAGCATTTTCCGCAAAAATCATTTGGTGCGGTGAGCATCCAGCTTTTGCAGCATAAATTCGTCCAGCATGGCGGGCGGGAACAGCGGCTCTTTGTAGCCAAAGGCCTCCCGGATAAAGATCAAAGTTACCACGGTCTGGCGGCCGGGGTCCAGCCGCAGGGTGTACAAAGTGTCCAGCGGCTGCTGGCTGGGCTGGTGCAGCGTCAGGTGCAGCAGAAAGCTGCCGTCGTTCTCCCGGCGGCACTCGTAGGCAAAGAGGTCGGTGTCGCTGCAGGTGTCCAGACGGTCAAAGCACTCGTCCAGCGCAAGGCCGGTGCGGAACTCGGACAGGCCGGCGGGGCCGTACTGGCTGCGGCGGGTTGTCTCCCGCCGGGAGAGCAGGTACACGATGATGCCCAGCGCACAGGCTAAAAGACAGACGGAAACGACAGCGTTCATGGAAAGACCCTCCCCAAAAGAGTTTTCCTTATTGTAACACAACCTGCGGGGGTTTGTGCTATAATATTTACAATTCTTTTTTAAATTTTTCTGCAAGCCGGGCACAAACGCCCGGGGGAGGGCTTCATGAAGCTTAAATTTACACGCAAGACATGGTATTTCTTTTTGCTGGCTGCAGCGGCGGTGTCCTTGCTGGGCGGCTTTGCCGTGCTGGGCGGGATGGATTTTTCCGGGCTGGAAATGATCGTGTTCTGCCTTACCGGCATCGCGGTGCTGTTTCTGGCGGCGCAAAAGGGCGCACCGGCAAGGGAAAAGCGCAACTACACCGGCGTGTTCGTGGTGCTGATGCTCAGCAAGCTGGGTGCCAGCGGCTGGGCGGGGGATATCTGCTCGGCGCTGGTGTGGCCTGCTTTGCTGGCAACGGAGTACGAGCGCGGCAGACCCATCCAGCGGCAGCTGCAGCTGGTGAGCGCCGCCGAGGTGCTGCGGCTGGTGTTCTGGATGCTGACCAAGTACGCGGGCATGAGCGGCCTTGCCTTCTGGACGAATATCCTGTTCGTGCTGCTGACCTGCGCCCGGGGCTGGGCGGGGCTTACCCTGTATAAGACCCAGGAGGAGACCCTGTGACCCAGCGCCGCAGGACGTCTAAAAAAGCCAAGGCGAAACGCCGCTTTGGCCGCAGAGCCTTTCTGGCCGGAGCGGGCGCAGCTGCCTGCGGGTTGGCGGGGTGGTATCTGCGGCAGAAAAGTGATGCAGAAAAGACTGCTGCCTCCGGGCAGGATACACCCCCGGCACCCAACCCCGCCCTGCCCGCCGGAGAGTGGCGGGCGGTGTGGGTGAGCTATCTGGACTGGGCGCTGCTGGATTTCTCCACCGAGGACACCTTCCGCGCCGGGGCAGCGCAGCTGCTGGACAACTGTGCCGGGCTGGGGCTGAACACCGTGCTGGCGCAGGTGCGCCCCTTCGGGGATGCACTGTACCGCAGCAGCCTGTTCCCGTGGAGCCATCTGTGCACCGGGGTGCAGGGAAAAGACCCCGGCTTTGACCCGTTGGATGTCTTTCTGACCGAGGCGCACCGCCGGGGCATCGGGGTGGAAGCGTGGGTCAACCCCTACCGCCTGCGCTCCTCGGCGGCCATGCCGCCGAATCTGGCAGAGAATAATCTGGCAAACACTCACCCGGACTGGCTGTGCACCGCCGGGGAGGGGCTGTACCTGAACCCCGCCGTGCCTGCCGCCGCAGACTATGTGGTGCAGGGGGTGGCAGAGCTTTTGCAGAACTACCCGGTGGACGGCATCCACTTTGACGATTATTTTTACCCCACCACCGACGCCGCCGTGGACGCGGTGCAGTTTGCGGCAAGCGGCGCAGCCGACCTTGCCGCGTGGCGGCGGCAGAACGTTACCGCGCTGGTGGCGAAAGTGTACCGCACTGTGAAGGCGGCAGACCCGACCTTGCGGTTCGGCATCAGTCCGCAGGGCAACCCGGACAACGACCTTGACCAGCAGTACAGCGATGTGACCGCGTGGCTGGCGGCAGGCGGGGAGGAAAAGGTCATCGACTACCTCTGCCCGCAGGTGTACTGGGGCTACGGCTTTACCCTGCACTCCGGCAGCACCCGCTTTGCCTTTGAAAACATCGTCCCGGCGTGGCTTGCCTACCCCCGGGCGGGGGATGTGGCGCTGTACTTCGGGCTGGGTGCGTACCGGGTGGGCACCGGGGATGGCGGCGCGAACCCAGACAGCGTATCCGGCTGGAGCACCGGCAGCGCGCTGGCGGCACAGGTAAAGGACTTACGGCAGCAGGCGGCGGGCGGCTGGGCACTGTACCGCTACGGCAGTCTGTTCGGGGCGGAGGCTCCCGCGCTGGCCGAGGCCGAGTGCGCGGCGCTGCGGGCGCTGAATGGGTGAAAATTTGTGCAGAAACAGGCGGCAAACCGCACAAAATAAATACAGATATCTTGTGCAGAGCGGCAAAATGCGGTATACTTACCCTGTATCTGCCCGTTGGCAGAGACGCACGAAAAAGAAAAGTTTCTTTGTTTCTATGAGGAAAGCTATGAAGATGAAAAAACAGCTTTTGGCATTGCTGCTGGCGGCGGTGATGGTGCTTAGCCTGACCGGCTGCAAGGAGACCCTGAAAAAGGTGGCGCAGAAGGTGACAGGCCACTCCGAGGAAGTACAGGAGGAGGACACCACCCGCTGGGCAGAAGCCACCACCGACCCGCTGATCATTCAGGGCATTGCGGACGCCTCGGCAAAGTATGCCACCGCCACCGCAGACGGCTGCCTGTATGCGGTATTCAACGGCATCTGGAGCCGCAACACCGGCTACTTTACCGTACCGGGCGGCAGTTTGAACATCATGGCCTGCGGCACCGCCGAGGGCACCCAGAAGTTCAAGGTGGCACTGTGGAAAAAGGTGGACGGCGGCGCAGCGTATGTGCCGGACAGCACCTACTACTTCAAGACCGATGGCACCGACTACCGCTGCACCATTTCCGGGCTGGACCCGGCGGCGCAGTACCGCGTGACCATCTCGTATGATTCCAGCCGGTACTACCTGTACGGCCTGATGAAGGTGGAGGGCATTGCCGGATGACGAACCAGACGAAAAATTCAATGCTGCTGATGCTGTGCGCCCTGATCTGGGGCACAGCCTTTGTGGCGCAGAGCGCCGGCTCCGGCATGGGCGCGTTCTCCTTTCTGGCGGGGCGCAGCTGGATGGCGGTGCTGGTGCTGCTGCCCACGGTCAAGGCGTTTGACGCCTTGCACCACCGGCAGGGCAGGCCGGACGGCAGGCCCAAGAATTCTGCCGAGCGTAAGCAGCTGCTGAAAGCCGGGCTTGTGTGCGGCACGCTGCTGTTTCTGGCAAGCGCGGCGCAGCAGCTGGGCATCACGCTGGACCCCTCCACTGCAAAGGCGGGCTTCCTGACCGCCATGTATGTGGTGCTGGTGCCGGTGTTCGGCCTGTTTCTGGGGCGCAAGGGCAGCGCGCAGCTGTGGGTGAGCATGGCCATTGCCGTGGTAGGGCTGTATCTGCTGTGTATGAAGGACGGCTTTGGCAGCATCCAGAGCAGCGACTGGCTGCTGCTTTTGTGCGCGGTGCTGTTCAGCTTCCAGATCATGGCGGTGGATCATTTCTCCCCGCAGATGGACGGCGTGCGCCTGAGCCTTGTGGAGTTTTTTGTGGTGTCGGTGGAAAGCACCGTGGCGGCGCTGCTGTTCGAGCAGCCTGCCATGGCAGAGTTTGTCACCTTCGCCGGGCCTATCCTGTACTGCGGCATCATGTCCAGCGGCGTGGCCTACACCTTGCAGATCTTAGGTCAGCGGGACCTGAACCCCGCGGTGGCAAGCCTTATCATGTGTCTGGAAAGCGTGTTCAGCGCCTTGGGCGGCTGGCTGCTGCTGCACCAGAACCTTTCTTTCCGGGAATCCTCCGGCTGCGTGCTGCTGTTTGCCGCCGTGGTGCTGGCGCAGCTGCCCCTTGGCCGCCTGATGCGGAGCAAGGCCTGAGATGCCGACAAAGCCGTGCGCCCAGCTGCGCAGCGTGGAGGGCATCCAGTACGAGCTGGTGCGCAAAAAGGTAAAGCAGCTGCATCTGCGGGTGCGGGACAACGGCACCGTGATGGTAAGCATCCCCCTGACGGCCAGTCTGGAGCAGGCTGACCGTTTTGTGCTGCAAAACGCCCAGTGGATCCGGGATACCCGGGTGAAGAACATCACCAAGCGGAACAAGGATAACGCTGACCTGCCGGACAAGGCCACGGCGCTGGCCTACTTTACCGCCATGAGCGATAAGGTCTACCCGGCCTTTGCCGGGGTGCTGGGCAGGCAGAAGCCCGTTCTGAAGGTGCGCAGCATGACAAGCTGCTGGGGCGTGTGCTGCCCGGCTAAGCGGCAGATCACCTTTGCCTTGCAGCTGTATAACCAGCCCCCTGCGGCGCAGATCTATGTGGTAGTACACGAGTACTGCCACTTTTTGCAGCTGAACCACAGCCCAGCCTTCTGGGCAGAAGTGGAAAAGCTGCTGCCGGACTGGAAGGCCCGGCGGGAACTGCTGAAAAAATAATCTATCGTAAAAACGGAGGGAAATTCCCTTGGAAAACGAAAAAAAGACCGGCGATAAATATTCCAAACTGGCCGGCAATACCCTGATCTTTGCAATCTCCAGCTTTTCGTCCAAGCTGCTCACTTTGATCGTACAGCCCTTTCTGACCTACGCCATGGCGGAGATCTCGGATCTGGGTCTGTCCAAGATCCTGAGCCAGTACGCAAACCTGCTCATCCCCTTTGTGTCCATGGGCATGTCCAACGCCATCATCCGCTTTGGTCTGGACAAGGGCAACAGCGAAAAGCAGGTGTTCACCAACGGCCTGCTCACCATTCTGGGCGGCTTTGGCATTCTGGTGCTGTGCTGGCCGGTCACCCAGTTTTTGCCGGATATGGCGCAGTACGGCCTGCTGATTTACATTTATGTGCTCATGAGCTGCCTGCGTACCCTGTGCACCCAGTTCGTGCGCAGCCGCCAGTGGAACAAGCTGGTGGCGGTGGACGGCGTGCTGTGCACCGTGGCGACCATGGCGTTTTATGTGCTGTATCTGGTGGGCTTCAAGTGGGGCGCCAACGGCTATCTGCTGGCCATCATCAGCGGTGACCTGACCAGCGTGCTGTTCTTGCTGTTCACCGGCAAGCTGTGGAACTATGTGGAGCTGAAGGGCATCAACAAAAAGCTGTGGCGGCAGATGCTCAACTTCTCGCTGCCCATGATCCCGGCGCAGATCAGCTTCTGGATCATCAACGCCTCCGACCTGTTCTTTGTGCGCGAGATGTGCGAAGGGCTGGACGGGCGCACCGGCAACGCATGGAGCGGCCTGCTTTCCACCGGCTACTTCCTGCCCACCATCCTGACCACGCTGGGTCTGATCTTCTACGATGCGTGGCAGCTTTCCGCCGTCACCGAGGAGGAAGGGCGTGCGCGGTTCTTTACCCAGATCTTCCGCACCTATTCCAGCGTGCTGTTCTGCTGTGCGGCGGGCATTATCTGGCTGTGCCGCCCCGTGATGCACGTCATGAAGTCCAACTATTACTACGCATGGCACTTTGTACCCTTCCTTGTGCTGGCTTCCACCTGCAGCTGCTTTAATCAGTTCATGAACAGCGTCTATGTGGTGACCAAAAAGTCGCAGCGCAGCATGGTCACCATGATGGCGGGTGCTATCAGCAACTGCATCATGAACTACTTTTTCATCAAGCTGTGGGGGCCTGTGGGCGCGACCTATGCGTCCTTCCTTGGCCTTGCGCTGGTGTTCACCCTGCGTGCGCTGGACGCCCGCCGCATGATCGGGATGCGCGTCCATCCGGCGCGGGTGCTGGCAAACGCCGCTGTGCTGGTGTTTGAGGCCTTTGTGCTGCTGGCAGAGCCGCCGCTGTACGGGCTGTGGACAGGGCTGATCACGCTGGTTATCATCCTGTACAACTTTGCGGGCGTATGGGCCATGGCGCGTGTGCTGCTGCCCCGTCTGCTTGGCCGCCGGGGCAAGGCGCTGGTAGCCGCCGTGGACGGCTGGCTGAAGCCGAAAAAGGCGTAAAGCGGGACGATTTTGAATGGCCGCCGCGTGCGCTTTGGCCATATTCAGCGGAAAAATTATTTATAAGTTCGGAATGCCGGAGCGTCTGCGGACGCTCCGGTATTCCATTTTCACGGGAGGGGTCGTAAAGGCAAACGGCATTTGCAGCGCCTGCTTCCTGCGGAAGCGGCGGCGCTGCGGAGAAGCTGAAGTTTGCCTTTAGCGGGAAAACGTGATTTTTTACAATTTATGGAATATGCTCAAGTTTTTTCCTTCTGCGGATTGACGGCATAGTCCTGAACCCGTATACTATAAATATATCTTACACAAAAGTGTACAAACAGGATACAGACGAAAGGCGGTGGACATCATTCTCAGACGATCGCTCCCCAAGCTGCGGGAAAAGCTTTTGGAGGCGCTGCAGGCGGTGCTGCCCATTGTGGCCATTGTGCTGGTGCTCTGCTTCTCGGTGGCACCGGTGTCGCCCAGCATCCTGCTGTGCTTTCTGCTGGGCGCTGCCATGATCGTGGTGGGCATCATGTTCTTTACTCTGGGTGCAGAGATGAGCATGACCCCCATGGGCGAGCGGGTGGGTGCAGTCATCACCCGCAGCCGCAAGCTGCCCCTCATTCTCATGCTCGGCTTTTTGCTGGGCTTCCTTATCACCATCTCCGAGCCGGACTTACAGGTGCTGGCAGATCAGGTGCCCTCCATCCCCAGCGACACGCTGATCCTTTCTGTGGCGGCGGGCGTGGGCCTGTTTCTGGTCTTTGCCTTTCTGCGTATGCTTATCGGCATTGCGCTGCCAAAGCTGCTGGTGCTGTTCTATGGGCTCATCTTTCTGCTGGCGGCCTTTGTGCCCAAGGAGTTCCTTGCCGTGGCGTTTGACTCCGGCGGCGTGACCACCGGCCCCATGACTGTGCCCTTTATCATGGCGCTGGGCGTGGGCGTTTCCGCCATCCGCAGCGACCGCCACGCGGCGGACGACAGCTTTGGTCTGGTGGCCATGTGCTCCATCGGCCCCATTCTGGCGGTGCTGACGCTGGGCATCGCGTTCCGCGCAGCGGACAGCACCTACATCCCGCCCGTTCTGCCGGAGGTAGCGGACTCGGTGGAGCTGTGGCAGCTGTTCCGGGAAGGTCTGCCCACCTATCTGGCTGAGATCGCCCGTTCGCTGCTGCCCATCGTGCTGATGTTCGGAGCATTTCAGCTCATCGCCCTGCGGCTGGACCGCCGCACGCTGGGGCGCATCGGCGTGGGCCTTGTGTATACCTATATCGGCCTTGTGCTCTTTCTGACCGGCGCAAACGTGGGCTTTATGCCCGCCGGTAACTATCTGGGTCAGGTGCTGACAGGCGGCGGGATGCGCTGGGTGATCATTCCCATCGGGATGCTCATCGGCTACTTCATCGTCAAGGCCGAGCCTGCGGTCTATGTGCTGAACAAGCAGGTGGAAGAGGTGACCGACGGCGCCATTTCGGCGCGGGCTATGGGTCTGGCGCTTTCCGCAGGCGTGTCCATCTCGGTGGGTCTTGCCATGGTGCGGGTGCTGACCGGCATCTCCATCCTGTGGTTCCTTGTGCCGGGCTATGTGTTCGCCATCGGCATCTCCTTTGTGGTGCCCAAGCTGTTCACCGCCATCGCGTTTGATGCGGGCGGTGTGGCCTCCGGCCCCATGACCGCTACCTTCCTGCTGCCGCTGGCGCAGGGTGCCTGCGTGGCGGTGGGCGGCAATATCGTCACCGATGCCTTCGGCGTGGTGGCGATGGTCGCCATGACGCCGCTCATCACCGTGCAGATGATGGGTCTGGTGGCGCAGCTGCGCACCCGCAAGGCGCATGTGGCGCAGCCCGCTGCGGTGCTTGCCACCGTGTTTGCAGACCTGCCGGATGACGCCATTATCGAGCTGTAAAGGAGGCAGAACGTGAGCAGTTTGTTTTTGATGATCACCATCACCGACCGCCGCTCTACCGATGGCTTTTTGCAGCTGTACAAAAGCCACGGCGTAACGGTAAGTATGCGTACCGTTGGTTCCGGCACGGCGGTGCAGGAGACGCTTTCCACCCTTGGGCTGGAAAAGACCGAAAAGGCGGTGCTGCTGGCTGTGGTAACGGCAGAGAGCTGGCAGAAGATCCAGAAGGATCTGCGCCGCAAAATGCAGATCGATGTGCCGGGCACCGGCATTGCGTTCATTGTGCCGCTGAGCAGCATTGGCGGCAAACGGGCGCTGATGTTCCTTACCGAGCACCAGCCCCTTACATGGAAGGAGGAGAGCACCTTGAAGGATACCCGCTACGAACTGCTGCTGGTGGTGGCAAATCAGGGCTACACCGGCTCCATTATGGATGCTGCCCGCACCGCCGGTGCAGGCGGCGGCACGGTGATCCACGCAAAGGGCACCGGCATGGATGGTGCAGCCGCCTTTCTGGGCGTGGAGCTGGTGAACGAAAAGGAGCTGGTGCTCATCGTCAGCCGCACCAGCCAGAAAAACACCATCATGAAGGCCATTATGGAGGGGGCAAACCCCAAGGCGGGCGCCATTGTGTTCTCGCTGCCGGTGACCGATACCGCCGGTCTGCGGCTGATGGAAGAGGACGAAGCCCAGCCGGAAGCCGCCCTGTGACCCCTTAAAAATTGATCCCGATATCCGCATTTATCGCCGAAGGCTTGATAAATGCGGATATTTTCGTTATCATAGTAGAAGAGACTTCAACTATAAACAAAGGAAGATGAAGATGACGCAATTAACACACAAGCAACAGCAGCTCTTCAACGCACTGTCCATCGTGGTGGGCAACGCGATGTATGCGCTGACTGTGGTATTATTTCTGATGCCCTCCGGCCTGATCACCGGCGGTGCTACCGGTATCGCACTGGCTTTCAACAAGGTCACCGGACTGCCGGTGTCCGCAGTGCTGTTCGTGGTCAACGTGGTCATGCTGCTGCTGGGCTGGTGGGTGCTGGGAAGCCGCTTTGCCCTGAACACCATGGCAAGCACGGTGCTCAGTCCCTTTTTTATGGCGCTGTGGGAGCATTTATTGGGCAATCTTGTGCTGACCGATGATCTGGTGCTGAACACCGTATTCGCGGGCTTTGGCATCGGCATCTCGCTGGGCATCACCATCCGCGCCGGTGCTTCCACCGGCGGCATGGATATCCCCCCGCTGGTGCTGAACAAGTGGTTCCACCTGCCGGTGTCCAGCACCATGATGACCTTCGACTTTATCATTCTGGCGGCGCAGGCGGCATTCAGCCCGGTGCGGCAGTCCCTGTACGGCGTGGTGATGGCCATTATCTACACGGTCGTGCTGGACAAGGTGCTCATGCTGGGCACCACCCGCACCGAGGTAAAGATCATCAGCGCCAAGTCCGACGAGATCTGCGCTGCCATTTTTGCGCAGCTGGACCGCGGCGTGACCATCCTGCACGGCGAGGGCGGCTACCTGCGGGAGCCGGAGTCGGTGCTGCTGAGCGTGGTCTCCAACCGGCAGCTGCCAAGGCTGGAAAAGCTGGCGCATGCCATCGACCCCACCTGCTTTATGATCGTGAGCCATGTTACCGAGGTGA
>ERZ827490.4606-NODE-4606-length-10521-cov-3.740206_pt1 | contig 10521 bp, 9 predicted proteins | sample MGYA00519770_ERZ827490 | MGnify/ENA primary metagenome ERZ827490 (study PRJEB31778, sample SAMEA3449324) | human gut metagenome | biome: human gut; feature: human-associated habitat; material: faeces | place: United Kingdom | collected 2010/2012 ...
ACCTGTGACCCTCTGCTTGTAAGGCAGATGCTCTCCCAGCTGAGCTATGCTCCCAAGTCCTGTACTGCTCCCGATGCACAGAGCCTTTCGCCAGCTCAGTGACCTTTGCACCACAGCCAAGTGGTGTCTGCGCGGGGTTCTTCGGTCGAACCGCGGCGACATGGATTATTATATCATCCTTTGGCGGCGCTGTCAAGAGGGAAAATGCAAAAAATTTGGGTTTTTCGCAAGCGAAACGCCGCCTCCGCAGTCAAAATGTAAATTCCGCTGTTTTTCGTGGACTTTCGCGCGGGGGTATGGTATGATAGAAAGTGCAAACCTGAAGGAGGTTATTACAATGAAGCGAATCATTGCGCTGCTTCTTGCCGCGCTGCTGATGGTCTCCTGTGCGCTGGCAGATGTGGCCCTGCGCGGCTACGACGCCAAATCCGGCTATGTCTATGTCACGCTGGGGCAGTGCCCGCAGGATGCGGACGGCGGCGTCGAGCCGATTGTCTGGCGCGTGCTGAGCGTTGAGGACGGCAGAGCGTATCTGCTGAGCGAATATGTGCTGGAGGCACGCCCCATCCACAGCGATTATCAGGAGTACGCCAACAAGCCCACCAACAAGAAGAAGCCCGGCTTCAACGGTGACTTCACTCAAACCGAAATGAGCCGCTACCTCTGCGGTGATTTCGCCCAGAACTGCTTCACGGACGACGAGCGTGCCATGCTGACCCCGGATGACACGTTCGGGTTGTTTTTCCTCGCCAGCGACGCGGATTTGAAGAACAAGGCGTATGGCTTCACCAGCAATGAAAGCCGCAAGGCGTGGGGTACGCCCTACGCGCTGGCGAACGGGCTATTCAAGTACGGCAGTCAGCGCGGCGGTCACTCCCCCTACTGGACGCGCTCCCAGTCCTCCTCCGACGCCCGCCACGCGCGGTGCATCAAGTCCAAGGGCGAGTTGGGGCGCATCAACGTCATCACGCTGGACGAGGGAATGCGCCCCGCATGCTATCTGTCCTTGAGCGCGAGCGAGATTTCCGGCGGCACGGGCACGCTGGATGATCCCTACACTTTCACCCTTATCCCGCCGACGGTGATGGAGGATTAACATGCGGAAGATAACCTGCCTGCTGCTGCTTCTCTGTCTTCTCCCCTCTTTCGCGCTGGCGGACAAGACCATCACCCTCACCTTCACTGGCGATATCACCCTTGGCGGCGAGGATTACCTGCGCACCGCCGAGGACAGCTTCTTTGCCGTCTATGAGCGCGAAGGCGCGGGATACTTCCTCAAAAACTTCGCGGATTTCTTTGCCGAGGATGACCTGACCGTCGTCAATTTGGAGGGCGTGCTGACCGACAACAACGCCCTTTACCCGCGTGACAAGGGCAAAGGCGACGATGGCTACTGGTTCCGCGGGCCGGCAGCGTACGCCAAGGTGCTTTCCGCCGCGAGCGTGGAAGTCGCGTCGCTGGCAAACAACCATGCGTTTGACTACGGCGCACAGGGCTTCCGCGATACGATTGCCGCCGTCGAAGCAGAAGGCCTCGGCTGGTTTGGCACATACAACAAGAACCGCGACCCCGAAACGGAAAAGTTCTACTTCTACACCAAGGACGGCGTGACCATCTGCCTGATGAGCCTGCTCTGGGACGACTACAACCCGCAAGACCCCAATGGCAACGGCGCGTATCTCCGCCAGCAGATTACGGAAATCAAGCAGTCCGGTCAGGCGGACGCGGTCATTGCCATCCTCCACGGCGGGCAGGAATACGGCCGCCACCGCACTAAGCCGCAGACCATCTTCACCAAAATGGCGATTTCCGCTGGGGCAGATCTGGTCATCTGCCACCACGCGCACGTCGTCATGGGCATGGATGTCATCAACAACCGCAGCGCGTTCTACTCGCTGGGCAATTTCTGCTTTGGCGGCAACCGCAAGGCGTATCAGGAGAACAAGAACCGCACCCCCGCCGTGCAGGACGCCGCGCCCGCGCTGATGCTCCGCGCCATGCTGACATTTGATGATGACGGCACTTACAAGGGGCAGCAAATCACCCTCTATCCCGTACAGACCACCGGCATTGACCGCGCGGCGGGCGACACCGTGCAGGTGAACAACTATCAGCCGAAGTTCATCACCGGGCCTTTGGCGGCGCATGTGCTGCACCTGATGCAGATTGACATGAACTACGATGCCAGCAAAACGCCGAAGTACAGCAATGCCGAATCCATCAACAAGACGCTGCGGGCGCTGGTGATAGCGCGCGAAGAGGGACTGGCGGCGATGGCCTCCTCCGAGGGCATGGAGGCGCTGACGCTCCCGTTCTTGCCGGCGGAAGCGGAATAAAGTCGCTCAACCCGCGGTAGAGTTCCGTGAAATCGCGATTTCGGGCATATCAACCGCTGGTTCGTGTGCAAAGCCTCTTTTCCGTGATAGAATGACAGCCAGAAGAGAGGTGTTTCCGCATGAATCAGGAGAAAATCGGGAAGTTCATTGCGTCCTGCCGAAAAGAGCAGGGCTTCACCCAAACCGCGCTTGCAGAAAAGTTAGGTATCACAGACCGCGCGGTATCCAAATGGGAAACCGGGCGAAATCTGCCGGATGCAGCCATTATGCCCGAATTATGCGGTCTGCTGAACATTCAGCTGAGCGAGCTTTTTCGCGGGGAGCGAATGACGATGGAAGCGCATCAGAAGGCTTTCGATGCATTGCTTCTGGAAATGAAGCAGCGGGAAGAAGCTGCGAATCGGCGGATTCTTCAGCTGGAAAAAGTGCTTGTCTGCATGACGATTGCGGTATCGCTCACGATGATTCTTGGCGGATGCTATCTGGCGAAAGACCATCTTGCCCTCGGAATCGCCTTATTGACATTCAGCGCTGCGGTTGTTTTTGCCATCTGCTTTGTCGGCGTGAAAATCGAGCATGACACCGGCTATTACGAATGCCCCGAATGTGGAAAACGCTATGTGCCGACCATGAAAGCCGTCGTGATGGCACTGCATCGCGGCACAGCCCGCAAGATGACGTGTCCGTTCTGCGGAAAATGCGCCTATCATCAGAAGGTGCTTGCAAGGTAATTCTATTTCCGAATGCACCTTGGCGCATGCTTATTAAAGTCAACAGGGTGTCAAGCGCTTTTGCTTGACACCCTGAATTTTTTGTGATGCTTTTCACCCGTTCGCCTGCGGCGGTCACTTCATGATCATCTCTTTGTCCGACGGCAGCGGTTTCAGCGGCGCGGACGGCAGCGTCTGATACCAGTATGCGCAGGAAGTATAGTCGTCGTACCGCGGTCCAGTCCATCCCATGTTGTCCAGCGTCATGCGAAATCCGATTTCAAAGTGGATCGGGTCAGCGATGTGGAAGCGGTACAGCAGAAATCTCTGCTGCCCGTTGTAAAATGCACGGTTATCACCGTAAATGGCGTACATTCCGCTGTAGAGACCGCTGTAAGTCTGATAGGATTTAATCTGCACATCATTTCCAAAGCCGTAGGAGCCGCAGAAATAATCCTCTGTGCCTGTATAGTGAATGGAAGGATATTTATCATCGTCTATGTACATTCTGGCTTCGCCTTCCACCCAGCAGGTGTTGTTTCCGTTCATTCCGGTGGCCAGGGTCACGCCCACGAACTGACCTTTTCCCTGAATGCCATCGATAATGGTGTAAGAACGCCCCTTCTGAACGGGATGCTCCTGACGGTAGGAAGCGTGGAAATATCCGATCTCGTCAGGCACCTCACAGTGACAGCCGGTGATGATATAATACAGGCTCTGATCCTTTTCGCCACGGTTTTCCATGGTGATCCGGCAGTGCTTTTTGAAAGGCATCTCCCAGTAGCAGTTCAGTCCCCGTCCGGGAGCCACCAGGATCTGTGCGGAGTTGAGCACCGCATATTTTCCATCCCTGTCCACAAAATTCTCATCGTATGCGGTTCCGAAAAATGCGGAAATGGGCGCTTCCACGGAAGGATATTCGCAGTTGTCCCAGTACATGCGAATCACGAAACTGTGTCCAACGTAGCCGGTAAACCAAATGCTCTGGATCATTCCGGGACCGTCGGTGTCCACCAGCGTCACCGTCTCCCCTGCGCGAATCGCCACGGTCGGACTGAGCTTGGTGCAGTCTCCTCCTTTGGAACCGCCCGCTCTGGCGCCTGTGGGATTTTCTGCGGAGAAAGCGAAGGTCTTTGCATTGCTGATCATGCAATACGGTTTCATAGGTCTTGCCTCCCTTGTTTTAACGTATCCTTACTATTCATTTTGTGGTTCTTGACAGAACGACATTCGTTGCTGTCAGCGTTCCATCTGCCACAAAAAGATACGGAACTTCTTTCCCGTTTCCAGTCTGTTCAATCACTGTGACAATATTATAGCATCTGTACAGTGATTGCGCAAGTCCTTGAAAAGCGAACATAAAAAAGAAAAAACACCTGATGCCATGCTTTACTGCTCTCTTGCATGTGCTTGACGCCGCTTCACTGTTGCGCGAAGCGGCGTCTTTGACAGTCTGAATTGTACATCTGACAAGGGATATCGTAGTTCCTTGCAAAATGCAGTCATGATAAAGAAATCGCCCGATGCGTGCGGAGCATTTCCCGCGCATCGGGCGATTCTTCTATAATGGCAGCACCGCGCAACTCGGCAGCGCGTCGGGCGGTGTTGCCTAATACTATTTCCAGATGAAAATTCGCGGCGCAAGCAGATGGCACAGTTGAATCTGGAAGTAGTATAAATACCGTTATTCTTCCGGCAGCGGCGCAATCAGTTCGCGGTCGCACTTGCGGTAGAGCAGCAGGCAAATCGTCAGCGAGACGATTTCCGCAATCGGGAACGCCCACCAGATGGCGTTCGGGCCGATGAGGGACAGCGCCCACGCCGCGGGCAGCAGCACAATCAACTGGCGGCACAGGCTCATAATCAGGCTGTATGTGCCGCGGCCGACCGCCTGGAAGACCGTGCTGAGCGTAATGCCCGCCGCCGCAATCAGGAAGTGCGAGCAGATAATCCGCAGGGCGACGCAGCCTTCCGCCGTCAGCGCCTTGTCCGCCGAGGAGTCGAACGGCATCATCAGCAGGTTCGGCACAGCAAGGAACAGCAGCGCGCCAACCGCCATAATCACCAGCGCATACACCAGACACACGCGGACGCACTCGTAGACGCGCTTTTTCTTCTGCGCGCCGAAGTTGTAGCCCACAATCGGCACCATGCCGTTGCACAGCCCGAACACCGGCATAAAGACAAACGACTGGAGCTTGAAATATACGCCCAGAACGTTCACATAAATATCGCCAAAGCCTGCCAGAATCATGTTCATCAGCGTTGTGCAGACGGAGGAAATCGCCTGCATGATGGTGGACGGAATGCCAACGACGAGGATATTCTGCACCGTCTTCCAGTCGAAACGGAAGCCCTCATGCGTCAGGCGCAGTTCCCGGTTTTTCCACTGATTCAGGACGAAACCGACGGTGCAGCTCACAACCTGACCGATAACCGTCGCAATCGCCGCGCCGGCGATACCCATTTGGCAGCTGAAAATCAGAATCGGGTCAAGGATGATGTTCGTCACCGCGCCGGACAACTGGGTAATCATCGACAGCGTTGTGTTGCCCGTCGCCTGCATCATGCGTTCAAAGCAAATGGACATGAACTGCCCCAAGCTGAGCGTGCAGACGATGCGCAGGTACAGCGTGCCCATTTCCAGCACAGCCGCCTTCGGGTTCGTCATGCCGATATACGCGCGGGCGAAGAACAGCCCGACGATAACGAACAGCAGCCAGCCGATGACCTCAATCAGGATGCCGTGGCGGGCGGCGTCGCGCGCTTCATGCGGGCGCTTTTCGCCAAGCCGGCGTGAAATCAAGCTGTTGATGCCCGTACCCATGCCGGTCGAAACAGCAATCATCAGCATCTGCATCGGCATAGCGAGGTTGACCGCCGTCAGCGCATCCGGCAAATACTGCCCGACGAAAATCCCATCGACGATATTATACAGTGCCTGCACCAGCATCGACACCATAATCGGCACGGACACTGTCGGCACGAGCTTGCGCATCTCCATCGTGCCCAGCATCCGGCTGCGTTCCGTGTTCTGCTGTTCCTGTTTTTCTGACATGTTGCTTTCCTTTCCGTATTCATACTATTTCCGGATGAAAAGGCGCAAGCAAATGGCGCAGGTGAATCCAGAAATAGTATCAGTCCCCTATGAAGCCGAGAGGAAAATGCCCCTCAGCCAAAGGTCTATTGTAGCAAAATTTGCCCTGTCCGTCAAGGGAAAATCCGCATTTTCCACCGCTTTTGCAAAAAAGAAAATTCCCTTTGCCCCCATCGTGATTTCGTGTTATAATCGCCGATGAAAGCAGTTGTTTTTCCGCTTGAAGGGAGGAATCCGCATGAGCGTCAAAATGCCCAAACCCGTCAGCAAAACAGAACTCTCGCGCCTATACACACGGCTTGCCATCGACACCCATCATCGACTTGACAACAGCACCGCAGAAGGGCAAGCGCGCCTTGACCTCCTCCACCGTTTCTTTGATGCCTGTGCCAATCTTTATGGGACGATGACACTCTGGCACGCATGGGAGCTTTTTCAGCATGTTGAGCCGGAATTGACTGCCAAGAAAAAGATTCTCCGCAAGGATTTCTTTTCCTTTGCGGAAATTGTGCGCGTTGAAAAGCATGCCTATGCCATCATGCTGCTGCCTGACCTGTACGAAGAGGAGACGTCCATCAGCATTCAGGATGCCGAGCTGGTTCATAGAATGCTGATTTACCCGAACATTTGGGGCTTGAATGAGTATTACAAGCTGCTGAGCTATCAGGACGATAAGCCCTGTGTCGTTCCCGCACGCGATGCGTTCTATGCGTATGCCGACCCGAATTATTTCTGGGAAACGCCAGAAGCGCGTTCTCTCCGCTTCTTTCTGGCAAACCTCCATGTCGCTCCGGACGCCAAAACCACTGCGCCCGACGGCACGCCTCTGTGCGGCAAGGCGTTATCAGAGGTTGTATTCTGGACAAAAGATGACCACTGGGAGTATGACGATTATAAGGCGGCGTGGCGCAAAAAAGCGGTTGCTGAAGAAGCAAACAGGCCATATTTGCAGCGCATCATGGAAAAAATCCAGCGCGGGATTCTGTTGTCGTTTGTCTGCGATCAATTTTCTTACTATGTGGAGTTGCTTGAAGAAGCCGGCATTCAGTTTACCAAGCCGCAGTTTGAAACATTCGCGAACCGCCTCTGTGAATTGAACAATCACTGTCATCTTTGGTCAAACTGCGGCGGTCAGCCTGTTGAAATGTACGATGGGCTGGACAATGCGAAACTGGATGCGGCGGCGATTATGAAAACCATGCAGCTTGACCCCGATGGTTATTATCGCAATCCAGTCTTATCGCGCATCACGCCGAAGAAAAATGAGGATGGACAGGACTGAACGATCCGGAAACAGTATGCGGTATCGGCGAATTTTCTCCATGACAAACGCAGGAAAGTATGCTACAATAGACGCGGTAAACACACCAATTCACTCGACAAAGGAGGTACGCCCTATGCCGCGTACCCTATCCCCTGCTGCACGCATCGAGCGCAGCATCCTCTCCGATTTCCGCAAACCGCTCTGGCGGCCGTTCGTCCGCGGCATCAAGCAGTACAAGATGATTGCTCCCGGCGACCACATCGCTGTGTGCATCTCCGGCGGCAAGGACTCCATGCTGCTGGCGAAAATGATGCAGCTGCTGCAGCGCCACACCGACATTCCCTTCGAGACGGAGTTTCTCGTCATGGATCCCGGCTACAATGCCGAAAACCGCCAGCGTATCATCGACAATGCCGCCCTGATGGAAATCCCCATCCGCATTTTTGACAGCAGCATTTTCGAGACAACGAAAATCGCCGAGCGAAATCCCTGCTACCTCTGCGCCCGAATGCGCCGCGGTTTCCTTTACGACCGTGCGCAGGAAATGGGCTGCAACAAAATCGCACTTGGGCATCACTTCAACGATGTTGTGGAGACGACCGTCATGGGGATGTTCTACGGCGCTCAGCTGCAAGCCATGCTGCCGAAGCTGCACAGCCGCAATTTTCCCGGCATGGAGCTGATTCGCCCAATGTATTGCATCCACGAGGAGGACATCTGCGCTTGGCGCGATTTCAACGCCCTGCACTTTATCGCCTGCGCCTGCCGTCTGACCGAAGAGCGCGACAAAAGCGGCGATGGCATCGGCAACTCGAAGCGCGCGGAAATCAAGCAGCTGCTGAAAACGCTTCGGGAGACGAACCCCGATGTAGAGAAGAACGTCTTCAGCGCGATTCACGCCGTCAGTCTGGACACCATGCCGGGCTGGAAAATCGGCGAAAAGGAATACAGTTTCCTGGATGACTATGACAATTGGGAAGCAACGCACCGTCCGGCGGATAAGTAAACGAATACGGGTCAAGGGAAGCACATTCCCCTGACCCGTTTTTATATAATACGACAAATGTACAAATTTCCGTTTTGGGACAAAAATTCAGCTCCCCAATGAAGCAGATTTTTGCTGCCATCAGGGAGCTGTTTGCTTATTCCGTTACTTCCGGCGGATTCGTTACTTCCGGCACATCCGTCGGCTTCGGCACATCCGTCGGCTTCGGCACGTCCGTCGGCTTCGGCGCTTCCGTTGGCTTCGGCACGTCCGTCGGCTTCGGCGTGTCCGTCGGTTTCGGCGTGTCCGTTGCCTTCGGCGGATTCGTCGGCATCGGGGCTTTCGTCACTGCCGGCGCTTTCGTCGTTTCCGGGAGCTTTGTCGCTTCGGGCGCATCGGTCGCTTCCGCATCGTCGGGCTTGTCCAGCACCAGCGGTTCAAGCCCCAGCAAATCAGAAACCGTCACGAACTCGAATCCCGCGTCGCGCAGCATGGGAATCAGCGTTTTCAGGCACTCATAGTCCGCCATTCGCGCGTGATAGAGCAAAATCGAGCCGTTCTGGGTGTCGCGGAACGCCTGATAAGGTTCGGTCTGCGCCACATCCCACAGGACGACTTTCTCCACGCCGTGCGCATAGAAAATCGGCAGGAAGTTCTTCTCGGAGTTCATGTAGTGCCCAAACGGCGGGCGCAGCAGCCGCAGCGGATAGTGGTAGCCCAGCACCTCGTCCACGCGCTCCTGCGACAGACGCACCTGCGCATCCGCGCTGGACTCGGAGTATTCCAGCAATTGCGCGTGCTTCCATGTATGGCTGCCGAACTCATCGCCGTGTGCCAGCGCGTCTTCCCACAGTTCACGGTCTTCCGCGCAGAACAGCTTGCCGACGATAAACCACGTCACCGGAAAATCAAGTTCAATGCTCAATTCGTGGATTTTATACACAGCATCCATGTTCCAGCCGTCATCCACCGTGATCGCGATTTTTTTTGATTCGCGGTCGCCGTGGCGGACGACGTAATCCTCCGGAATCGCGGCAAACGCCGTCTGCTGCACCAGCATCAGGCACAGCGCCAGCGACAGCAGACGCATCATGCGTTTCATCAGCAGCCCCTCCTTATTGCGGGTCGACGTAATTCGGTTCTTGCCAGATATACCAGTCCGTGCCGTCGCCGGAGAAGTAGAGCGCCGCGCCCGGCATATGGTTCTTCACCCAGCCCGCCGTCACCTTCGTGCTGAGGGCGGAGCGGTTGGGGACGAACAGCACCTGCGGCTGTGTCTGCTCCACGAAGCTGTCCGGAATCGTCGCCAACCCGTGATGAGGCGCTTTGAGAATATCGCAGCGGAGTTTTTCGCCATACGTCGCGGCGTACCACTGCATCGTCTCGTTGTCAATGTCGCCGGTCAGGAACGCCCGCGAATCCCCGAACTGCACCATGCAGGCGGCACTGCGGTTGTTCTGCCCTGTCGGCAGAGGGCAGCGGAAAATCGTCAGCTTTGCGTTGCCCAGCGTCAATTCGTCGCCGTCGCCAATCTGCACATAGGGGATGTTCTTCGTCCCCGTCGCTTTGACCGCCTGCTGATGGTAGCCCTCTTCGTCCACATACGTCGTGGTGTTGGGCGACAGGAACGCATCCACCTGATACAAATCGGAATACATAAGGTAGATGAAGCCGTGCAGGTGGTCATCATCGCAGTGCGTGTTGAGCAGATACTTCAGTTCCGTGATGCCATATCCATCCAGCGTCGCATACACGCGCCTGCGATAGCGCCCTTCGCCGCTGTCCACCATCATGGCTTCCCCGCCGGATTGCAGCACCATCGCGTCTGAGCGGTTCGTGTCAATGCAGGTCAGGCGCAGCGTATCCTTCTCCGCCCAATCCGCCGGCACATCCGTTTCGTTCTCCACCCGGTATACCTCCGCCTGCGCAGCGCCCAATCCCAGCGCCGCGCACAGCAGCATCAGCAGCAGTTTCCGTTTCATACGTTTTCCTTTCCACAAGGGAGTTCCTCCCTTGACCCTTCCGCGCGATTCGGTTGGTGACACACTCATGCTGTGTCCGCGTGTTTATGCAGGATTTCGCTCCTGCGGGAGCGACCAGAGGGCTTTGCGGTCGCCCTCTGGACTGCT
>ERZ827490.4621-NODE-4621-length-10499-cov-3.710935_pt1 | contig 10499 bp, 1 predicted proteins | sample MGYA00519770_ERZ827490 | MGnify/ENA primary metagenome ERZ827490 (study PRJEB31778, sample SAMEA3449324) | human gut metagenome | biome: human gut; feature: human-associated habitat; material: faeces | place: United Kingdom | collected 2010/2012 ...
GCTCTTTGTTTAAACTTTATATCATAACTCATATTATATTTGTTAACTTATTTAACAATTTTCGACAATAAACGATAGGAATATACAAAAGGTATATTATATGTTATAATACTGTAATAATGTTTTAATACCATTAAGATAGAAAGTAATATTTATAGATATTAATTAGTAAATAGATTAGATTATCAAACGAATATATTTAAAACTAAATATAGATTTTCTCATGGCATACCGAAGATTCGATAATATTTGGTATGCCATAAATAAAAATTTAATGAAAGGAGGACAAAACTTTTTATGAAAAGAAAATTAATTTCTTATATTTGTTTGGTAGCTATTTTTATGGAAACTATTCCAGTAAATGCATTATCTAATATTACTTCAGAAATTGTGCCAATAGAAAGTTCAGAAGAAACTAAATCTGAAGAAGAATCTACTGAACAAAAAGATGAAAAGACTGAAGAAAAAGAAGACAAACAAAAAGAAGAAAGTAAATCTAAGCTAGAAGATAATGTATTTAATATGTATATACTAGATAAAATAGAAAATGAATTAGGCTTTTCTATAGGCTTTGATGAAAAAGAAAAGAAGTTTAAATTAAGTAATCAAAGTGAAAAACAATTATCTAAAACAAATCTAGATAGCATAATATATAAAATTAATATATATGATAAAGAAAATAAAGAAAAATTAAATATAGAGCTTCTAGGCAAAGATACTGGAAATTCTGAAAAACTAAATATACTTAAAGATACTAAGTATGAAACTGGTGATACCATAAAAATAGCTTCTTTTGACCCTAAGAAAGGCATTAAAATTTTAGGAGAAATCAAAGGAGATATAAACAAAGAAAAACAAACAGATAAAGAAAATGAAAAGGTAGAAGATTATTCAGACGGTGTTGATAATCTTGATTATATTGATAATGTAAGATTTAAAATAACTGAAACTAATCTTGAGACTGTCTATAATAATGCACCAGTATTTGAAGGATTAACAGACTTATTAGATGTAGAAGATCCATCTGTAGATGTTCTTCAAGGTATAAAAGTTACTGATGATCACGATGGTTTAATTGATAACTCTAAAATAGTAGTATCAGTTCAGGAAAAAACTGAATCTTCAGCTATATTGCAATTAACAGTAGAAGATAGCTGGGGAAGAACAACTAGCACTACACGAAATATTTCAGGCAAAGAAAAAATTAATACAATTAATTCATCAGGAAATGATAGTGCTACTACTCCTACTCCTACAGTAACTAATAGTATAGCATCTAACACAATTACAGTAGATGGGGTACCATATTCTGATAATAGAACACAAAGATTTAAAATAAGATTTGATGCCGTATCTAAGGAAATTAAGGTAATAGATGATGATGGAAGGGTTCTTAGCTATAATGAAAAAGGAGAATATTTCAAGTTTGTATTATATGACAAAAATATGGAAGAAAAAACTTCTGTTACACTATTAGGTAATGACAAAAGTGATTCTGACAAATTGAATGCTATAAATAACTATATTTTTGAAGATGGTGATTATATAGGTATTTGGCATAAAGAATCAGATACTAAACTTAAAATTGATGGGACTGTAAAGAAAACACGAATCAATGGAAATAAAGAAGCTGAAGTTATACCAGGCGAAGTAGAAGATTATTCGCAAGGTGTACCACAAGCACAAATTTCTGAGCGTAGATTTAGAATAGAAAAAACTGGACTTGAGGAAGTTAAAAATGCTGCACCTACAATAGGTACTTTAGATCCTATTGTAGTAAATAGGGGTGAAGATAAAAACCTTTTAGAAGGTGTAGATAAAAAAGTAAGTGATGACTTTGATATATTTGATGCTGATAATATAGAAAAAGGTTATGTGTCAATAACACATACTCCATTTGATAATACTTATGTTGGAACTCAAATAATAACTTACACTGCAACAGATAGATGGGGCAATAAGGGTACAGTGGATAGAACAATAACTGTAAATTCAGGAAATCCTCTTGATAGTACTTATATTGAGCTTATGAAATCTGAATCTACAAACGAAAGTTTATTTAAACTAAAGATAGACTCAGTTAAAAAACAATTGATAGTAGATAACTTAAATAGTTTACCAGATACGCAAATAGATCCAAGTAGATCATCATCTATATTTAAATTAAAAATATATACAAGCGGTGGAGTACTACAAAAAACATTAAATATAAAAGGTACTGATAAACTAAAAACAGTACTTAGAAGAATCAATGGATATACTTATAGTGAGAATGACCGTATAGAACTTTGGTCAATAAATCCTAAAAATATTAGAGTATTTGGAGATTTAGTAGAAAGCAATAGTACAAATACAAGTACAGATATACCTTATGTAAGTAATGAAGTAGATGGTGAAAATTATCGTGAAGATTATACAGATGGTATAGATAATCAAGATTACATGAAAAATGTAAGGTTTGAAATTGGTAAAACTAATTTAAAGTATATATACAATAAAGCTCCAGTATTTACAATAAGTAAAGACTTAAGAGTGAGAAGAAAAGGAGATGTCAATTATATGGATGGGATAAGTGCGTCAGATGATCATGATGATGATTCATCCCTAAATATAACACACACTGAAATTGATACTAGTACTATTGGAGAAAAGTATATTGAATATAAAGTAGTAGATAGTTGGGGTAGAAATACTCTTATAAAAAGAAAAATTACTGTCTATCCTTACAACAACTTAGAATATAACTATATAAATATAAAAAATAATCAAACTAAGGAGGTAATCTTATCTATTAGATTTGATGAAGATAATAGGAAGTTTAAGGTTAATAAATTAGATGCAAGTAAAATACCAAGTGGTTTAAGTAATAATAGTGAACTACTAAAAATTGAGCTTATTAAGCAAAATAAAAAGAGTATTTTAAAATCAAGTAATAAAGAAACTATAACTATTACAAGACAAGATTTAATTAATAACACATTAAATGAAAAATTTGAAAATATACAATACAACTATGGTGATTATTTAGTATTTAATTCTTATGATTATGCAAATGGGATACTTATATCAGCTAAATCAGATGATACATCAAATGAATCAAATAATGAACAAACAAAGTCAAGTGATATATCAGATGGCTCAAATGACTTAGATGAAACACCATCTAATCCAAATGAATTATTAAATGGATTTAGAGATGTAGATCAAATGGAAAACTCAAGGTTTAAAATAAAACAAGAAGGTCTACAAATGATATATAATGCTCCACCAGAAATTGATGGTTTAGAAGACATTTTATACTTATATAGTGGAGAAACATTAGACATTAGAAAAGCTATAGAAGGTATAACTGTGAAAGATGATTTAGATAAGAACATAAGTAAAAATGAATTAATAGTTAAATCTGAAGGTGGTAATGATTTAAGTAGCATAGACACAACAAAAATTGGTGATATTATATTAACTTATGAGATAACAGATTCTTGGGGGAGAACAACTTATGGAGAGAGAATTGTATCTATAATATCAAAATCTGCATCAAATGATATTGAGTTTTATAGTGAAGATGGAAGTAAAAGGTTATTTCATTTGAAATATAGACCAATAGAGCATGGATTTGACTTTATTAGTGATGAACATAATCCACCAAACGAGGTTATAGATCATTCACAAAATCAATTAGATCAGAAAAGTGATACTACAAATCCATCGATAGACCAAGAAGATTCAGAAAGTGGTGATTTGGAATCTAATCCAGATACAGAACAACCACCAAGCAGTGATGTACCAGAATCTCCAACAGAACCAGAAAAAGTATTTAAATTAAGTGTATTTAATACTAATGGAGAAGAAGTAGGAACTTTTGAATTATCTGAAGATGAAATATCTAATCCTGAAAATCTTGATAGATTAAAAGAAATTGATATCTATGATGATTATTACTTTAGTGTATGGAGTAATAATAGATCTAGAATAAAAATTACAGGTTATATGGAAGGAAATAATACCTTAGGTGAATCTGGAGATGAAAATGAAGACTATTCAACAGGTATAAGTAGTGACGACCATATGAACAGTGTAAGATTTAAACTAAGAACAAGAGGGTTAGAGGCTGTATACAACAAAAAGCCAGAAATAATCATATCATCTGAAGAAACACTTACACAGTATGCAGGAGACCCTATTGACTATACTCAAGGTGTAAAGGTTACAGATGACCATGATGAAACTATTCCTATTGAAAATATAAAAGTAAGTTTTGGGAAAAAAGATAATGATGAAGAAAAGACTGAAAATGACCTAATAATAGGAGATAATACTATTTACTTAAGTGTAGTAGATAGTTGGGGTAGAGAATCTACTAAAACTAGAAAGTTAGTAATAACTAATGGTATAGATAAAAATAGAATAAGCTTTAATGGTGTAGATGGAGAAGTTATAGGTATTGGATTTAATCATGCTAATAATAAATTAGTAATATCTCATGAGAATAAAGCATTTGGAGAAGGAAATGTTTCTAGATATGTACGTATAGCTATAAAAAGAGATGACAATACTTATGCTGTTGGACCAGTAGAATTTAATGTTAATGAGAATTTTAGTAATGAAAATGTATCAAATAAACTACGACCATTAATAGATTATCAATTTAACTATGGAGATAAACTTGAAATTTATCATGGACATCCAATTAGGTTTTTGATAAATGGAAAGGTAATTGATGCAAGAGAAGATTATGAAGATGGAGTTGATAACCCAGAAAACTTAATCAACACTACATTTGAGATTACAAAAAGTGGATTAAAAGCAATATATACGAATCCAGATACAAGTAATATTACTGATAATAAGGTTGTATTTGGACCTATGGCACCAGAAAAATTCCCTGTAAAGATACAGATTGATTTTAGAGAAAAGAAATTTAAGGTCTTAGAAAGAACCACCACTAAATTTTTAAATGGTTATGATGAGGATGTATATAGGATGGTTCTTGTTGGTTCAGATGGGAGCATTAAAAGAAATTCATCTTTTAGTGGGGATACGTATGCCGATACTATTACTGATAGCAATTTTTGGCATGATCAAACCTTTGATTATAATGACTGTTTATATATATGGCACAAAGATCCAAAGAGATCTATTATAAAAGGTAACATAATAAATAAACGAGAAGATTATGAAGATGGTGTTGATAATCCTGATAATATGAATCATGTTGTATTTAGATTAACTCAAAATGGGTTAGAATCAATATATAATGAAGCACCAGTAATAAATGGTGCTGAAAGTGTAGATGTATATAAAGATAGTGAGTTTAATTTAGCACAAGGAATCACAATTACAGACAAATTTGACACAGATCGTCTAAGATCTATATCGATTAATGGACAAATTGTGACAACTAGTAATAATGGTACTGTTTTAAATCCAAGCAGTATTTTACTTGATACATCAACTGTTGGAGAAAAAACTGTAACGTATACTGCAACAGATCGTTGGGGTAAAGAAACTACTATCAATAGAAAGATAATTGTAAGACCTTATTTATATCAAAATACATTTAAGATATTTTCTGATGTTAATGAAGAAGAGATGATATCTGAATCAGATAGTACTGAAAATAAAAAAAATCTATTATTTGAAATTGGATTTGATACTGTTACTAATAAATATAGAGTATTTAATAGGAAAAGTGATAGAATTTCAACAGATAATTCTTCAGAGGAGAAGTTTTATATAAATATACTAGGTCCAGACAAAAGTTTAAAAGAATTTATTTCATTAACAGGTAATGACAGAGGTACATCTCCTAAATTAGATAAACTTAACGAAGTAGATTATGATATTGGAGATATTATAAGAATTTATAGAAGTGATTTTGACGCAATTGAATTTGTTGGTAATATAGAAAATTCTGAACCCGACAAACCTTTTGAAGATGATATTGAAAGATTAGATATTATGAAAAATACTGGATTTATAGTAAGTGAGGATGGCTTAACAGTAAAATATAATAATTCACCTACTATAACAGATACAAATAGTGAACTACAAGATAGAATTGTAAGTAAAAATACAGTTTTAAATCTGTTAGAAGGTATAAATTTCAATGATGAAGAGGATGGAAATATATCTGATAAGAAATTTATTAATATTAGTATAAATGGAGAGGTTTTATTATTTGATTCTTTAAATGAACCAGTAAAATATGAATTTAATGAGCTTGGAACTTATAAGATCGATTATACTGTATATGATTCTTGGGGAAGAGGAACACTAAAAACGGTCAATATAAAAGTAGAAGCTAAGGTTAGAGATAATGAAATTAATGTGTATAAAACTAATAATGATTTAGCATTTAAAATTAAATTTGATACAACAAATAGCAAATTTATATTAACTGATGAAAGTAATTTTGTTAATGATATTTCTTCAAAAGCTAATAAAACTACAGATGAAGTAATTAATGAATCAGATGAATCTGGAGATTTTAAAATGATTGTAAGAGATATAAGAGGAGATGTTAGATATAGTGTAATTTTAAATGGAGATCAAGAACATGATGTTAATGAGTTGAAAAAAATACACAATAAAGATTTCTCTAAATATGATACAATAAGCCTGTATAGCAATAATGCTAATGGAATTAAAATAACAGGTAGTGTAATAAATAAAGATAATAATGGAAATAAAGATTATTCAAATGGATTTGTTAATATTGAAAATTATTCATTAGTTAGATTTAAAATAACTGATGATGGATTAAAAGAAACAATTAATAAAGATTTAAGAGTATTAGGAATAGACTCAAAGACTATAAAAAGAGGATCTGATATAAATTTATTAGAAGGAGTTACTGTAGATACTCAAGATGATTATAATGAAGACTATAAAATAGTAGTAGATGATAGTAACTTTAATAAATTGAAAGAAAATGATTATACTGTAAAATATACAATAACTAATAGTTGGGGCCAAAGTGTTGAATATAATAGAACTATAACTGTTGAGCCTAGAAATGAGTTAGAAAAAAATAAACTTAGTCTTAAAAATAATAACGGAGAAGTTATACTTAAAATTGGTTTTGATTCAATAGAAAACAAACTTAGAGTATTAGAATCTAGATTAAATGCAAATATAGATTCTAACAATACTAGTTTAGCCTTTTCTATAAATGCTTACAACTCAGAAGGTAACACAATTGGTAATATTGAATTAAAAGGGACTGAGAATATAGATCAAATAATAATAGATAAATTAAATAATTTTGAGTATGTTGAGGGATATAGATTATCTATATGGGCAAAACATCCGCAAACTCATTTAACTCTAGAAGGTAATATAAAAGCTTTAAATAAAGAAACTAAGAAAATAATAGGTTCTAGAACATCAATTCTTAAAGATGACATTGATAAAATGGAAAATGGTAGATTTGAAATTTTAAATAATGGATTAGCATATATTTATAATGAAGCTCCAATAATATCCGGAGGAGATGACATAATTAATTACTATAAAGGTAGCATATTAACTCTACCAAGCAGTATAACAGTAGATGATGATTATGATAAAATAAGTAGAAACCAGATTATAATAGATGATGACAATGTAAATTATGATGAACTTGGAATCTATGATATAACATATGTTGTTGAAGATAACTGGGGTAGAGTTGGTAAAAAGTCAGGAAGAATAAATATTAAATCTTCTATGGAAAATAATAGTATTGATGTATATCCAAAAAGAACTAGAAGAACTTCACAAAATGAAAATGGTGATAATAAAGCATTTTCTATAAAGTTTGTTAGAGATGAAGATAATGATAAAAATAAACTTAGTATCGAAAAAGGATCTAGTGTTCAATTTAATTCAAGTAGCATAGAATCTACTTTTATGACTATAAAAATATATAGTTCAGCTGGAAAAGTTGTAAAAGAAGTTAAGCTGTTAGGAAGCGATACTAACATACGACTAAATGAATTAAATGATTTTGAGTATGAAAGAGGCGGCTATATAGGTATAGAAGGTATAACAGAAGATACTAAATCATGTGTTAAAATACAAGGTACAGTAGTTAATAAGAAATCTGATTATACAAATGGGATACAAAATATTGATCATATAGAAAATGTAAGATTTAAGTTAACAGATCTTGGTTTAGAATCAGTATATAATGAAGAACCTAAAATAGTAATCGATGAAAGTATAAAATTAAATCTTGTAAAAGGTGATGAAATTCCTTATATGAGGGGTGTAAAACTTTTAGACGACCATGACAAATTAACTAAAGATAATGTAGAAGTTACTTGGAATCCAGGTTATACTGGTAATACAGATGATACCTATGAAAATATAAAAGGATATGCTAAAGTTGGAGAAAATATTCTTCAATATAAAGTAACAGATTCATGGGGAAGAAGTAAAATAGCTACTAGAACAGTAAATTTAACAAATGGTATACTAAATAATACTATACACTTTAATGGTGATAGTAGTCCTGATGCTATAAAAATGAATTTTACAGCTACTGAGAATAAAGTGCGTATGACTTTAGATACAACAGATGATACTATGTGGAGTATGAATAGAGAAAATTACTATACAATAAAAATATATAATCCAAACGAAACTCGACCTAGGTTTAATATAGGTCTTAATGGTATGGATAGAGGAAGTTCAAATAAGCTTGATGGTATTAGAAATATAGAACTTGAGTATGGAACAACATTTGAATTTACTGCAGGGCATCCAAGTAAATTTAAAATCAAAGGAAGTGTTAGAAATGCACGTGAAGAGTACTTTGATGGAGTACAAAATCCAGAAAACTTAACTTCAATAAAGTTTAAAGTTACAGATTCAGGATTAAAATCTATTTATACGGATGCTGATAATGGTAATCTAAATGCAAATGAAAATATAATTTCATTAGTTGCAGATGAAAATATACCTATTAAATTTAAAGTTGATCCAATTACAAGAAAAATAAATGTCATTTCTTATAATTCTACGAGTCTTCAATATGGTCTAGGAGAAAACATAGAAACATTTAGAATGACTTTAACAGGTTCAAATGGACAGACAAAAGCAAATGTTACAGGGTATTCTAGAGATCAAGGTGATAACAATAAGTTTAGAGATGCATTTAACAATAGAAGTTTTGAAATTGGAGATACACTAACTATTTGGCATAAAATTCCTAAGAGACTTCTTATAAAAGGAGAGATTCAAGGAAAAAGAGAAGATTACTCAGATGGTGTAGACAATAGTAGGAACTTAGAAGATGCGGTATTTAGATTAACAGAAACAGGATTAGAAGCAGTATATAAAGAAGCACCTAAAATAACTGGTGTAAAAGATGCTAGAGTACTAAAAAATGAAAATCTTAATTTAGAACAATTAATAGATGAATTAAGAGCTCGAGATAATATAGATGGTGATTATAGTGAGAAGGTTATAATTAGTGAAAATACACAATCAAAAACATATCCAACTGGAACTATAATTATCGACACTACATCTGTAAATACAAATAAAGTTGGTGTATACGAGGTAACATATAGTGTTGTAAATAGTAATAATCGTACAGCTAGAAGATCAAGTACTATAGTAGTATACGATAGACCTACAATAACAGAAACTAGTTTAAGTAGAATAGAGCTTAACTCTATAGATAGTAATGATGAGGATGCTATAATAAGTCGTCTTAAACAGGCTGTAATAGCCAAAGATGGAGATGACGAATTATTTGGAAAAGAAACTAAGTTAGAGGTTGTAGAACACAATGTAAATCCAAATTTAGAAAATATTTATGAAGTAACATATAAAGCTACAGATTTAAATGGAGAAGAAACAGAAGAAGTAATAAATATAACAGTTAGTAGAACTATAAATGTTTCTGTACCGACAACTATTCCATTCCAAGTTGTAACAAACTTAAAGAAAAAAGAAGATGATGACGGTGAAGATTTAGATCCATTTATATCTGGAGTTATGAATGTTAAAAATAATAATACAAGTGATGTTAGTGTTTCTATTGAATCATTTACTAGAGTAGAAAGTAATACTACCAAAAATAGAAATTACGATAGACTTGAAATTGTTGATCCGAATTCAGTTTCAAATTGGAATACATTATCTGAAGATGAATCTATGAAAAAAATATCTTTAGGTATATTTAACAAAGAAGGATTATATGTAAACTCTAATTTAGATGTAGAATTAACAAAAGACCAACCTTTATGGCTATTAGAAAATATGGATGAAATTAAATTGGGTACTTTGAAAAGAGCAACTAATTTATCTAATCCTTATGTATCTAAGTTAAGTTTTACAAGTAAACATGGTAAAAACTTTAAAGGTGGAAGTTCAAAAGGTAAGTTTAATTTAGTATTTAAATTTGAATAAATATATAATAAGAAGATGGCTATCTCTATTTAGAGATAGCCTCAGATTGTAGACAAAATAGCCATTTTTAACTTATATAAAATGGCTATTTTCTT
>ERZ827490.4626-NODE-4626-length-10485-cov-2.461937_pt1 | contig 10485 bp, 9 predicted proteins | sample MGYA00519770_ERZ827490 | MGnify/ENA primary metagenome ERZ827490 (study PRJEB31778, sample SAMEA3449324) | human gut metagenome | biome: human gut; feature: human-associated habitat; material: faeces | place: United Kingdom | collected 2010/2012 ...
TTTACTAAATTTAAATAATAAAAAATTTTTAGGGTTAAGTAATAACTGCATTAAATAACCTTAATGCAAAATATAGAAAACTAAACTTTTAATCATATCATAATCATAAGATTTAATTCATATTAATACATTTATAGTATAATTTAAAAACATAAACTTGATAGGGGGAAAATCAATTTATGAAAAAATTAAAGATAACAGAAACATCATTAAGGGATGGACATCAGTCATTAATAGCAACAAGACTAAAAACCAATGAGATAATACCAATACTTGAAACTATGGACCAAGTAGGATATTATGCAATGGAAGTTTGGGGTGGAGCTACATTTGATGCATGTATACGCTTTTTAAACGAAGACCCATGGGAAAGATTAAGACTAATAAGAAAGCATGTTAAAAATACTAAGCTTCAAATGCTTTTAAGAGGTCAAAATTTATTAGGGTATAGAAACTATGCAGATGATACAGTAGAAAAGTTTATTGAATTATCTATAAAAAATGGTATAGATATAATAAGAGTATTTGATGCATTAAATGATGTTAGAAATTTAGAAGCTTCAATTAAGGCTATAAAAAAATACAATGGTCACTGCCAATGTGCAATATCATATACTACAAGTCCAATACATACACCAGAGTATTACTTAGACTTAATAAAAACTATGGAATCTATGGGAGCAGACTCTATATGTATAAAAGATATGGCAGGGGTTTTAACTCCATATAAAGCTTATGATTTAGTAAAACGTATAAAAGAAATGACAGACATTCCTATAGATCTTCATACTCACTGTACAGGTGGAATTGCAGATATGATATATATGAAGGCTGTTGAAGCAGGTGTTGATATAATAGATACAGCAATATCACCATTTAGTGGTGGAACAAGTCAACCTCCAACAGAATCACTTTCTTTAACATTTTCTGAAATGGAAAGAAATCCAGGTCTTGATATGGAAAAATTACTACAAGTCGCAGAATATTTCAAACCAATAAGAGATAAATATATGTCTGATAAAATATTAAATCCAAAAGTATTATTAACAGAACCACAAACCTTAAAATACCAAGTACCAGGAGGTATGTTATCTAATCTTTTATCACAATTAAAACAGCAAAATGCAGAAGATAAATATGAAGAGGTTTTAAAAGAAGTTCCAAGAGTTAGAAAAGACTTAGGATATCCTCCACTTGTTACACCAATGAGTCAAATGGTTGGTACTCAAGCTTTATTTAATGTATTAACAGGTGAAAGATATAAATTAGTTCCAAAAGAAATAAAAGACTATGTAAGAGGTAATTACGGTAAATCACCAGCTCCTATAAGTGATGAATTTAGAAAAAAAATAATAGGAGATGAAGAGGTAATAACTGTAAGACCTGCAGATTTAATAGAGCCTGAGTTTGAAAAAATGAAAAAAGAAGCAGGTGATTTAGCTAAAACTGATGAAGACGTATTAGCTGTTGCACTATTTCCACAAGTTGCTCCTAAGTTTTTAGAAAATAAATATAATAAAAAGCCTGTAGAAGAAGATAATAAGATTAAATTTATAAATGTAACTATGTAGAAAATAGGTGATAATATGGGTGAAAATTTAAATTTAATGCAAGCTTTATATGTAACAATATCAAGTATGGCAATGGTGTTTTTAATATTATTAGTAATTTCAGGGATACTTAGTTTATTTAAACATATCTTTAAAAATGAAAATAATATAAAAAAACCTAATGCTAACAACACATGTAGAGATTTTGTTAACAACAATTCAATAGAAGATAATTTTGAAATTGATGAAGAAGAAAAAATCGTGGTAGCATTAGCAGCATCTATAATGGCAGGAGATGGTATACCAAATCCTAATCTTCATATAAAAAGAATAACAAGAATATCATAGTGAATTTAAAATATTAAAATAAAAACTAAGATAATAGATATCTTAAAAATTAAAATATAGGGGGATTTTAAAATGAGTTCTAAAACATATCATATAAAATTAAATGGAAAAGTATATGAAGTAGAAATAGAAGAAGTAAAAGAAGGTCAACATGTAGCAGCTACATCTACACCAAAAGAACAGCAACAACAAGAAGTTAAAAAATCACAACCAGTAAGTAGTGGAGAGTCTATAACTGCTCCAATGCCTGGAACAATAACAAATATATTAGTAAAAGAGGGAGATAATGTTAAAAAAGGTCAAGTATTAGCGATACTTGAAGCTATGAAGATGGAAAATGAAATAGTAGCACCACATGATGGAGCTGTAAAAGCTATATCTGTAGATAAAGGTCAAAATGTAAATCCAGGTGAGACATTACTTAAAATGGCTTAGTCTATAGGTAAAGGGGGATTTTACTATGGGAGAGATGATAAATAGTTTCATATTAGAATCAGGTTTTGCTAATATGGGCATTAAAAGTATAATAATGATATTAATAGCTTGTGTATTTTTATACTTAGCTATAAAAAAAGGATACGAACCATATTTATTAATACCAATATCAGTTGGGATGTTACTTGCAAATATGCCAGGTGCAGACTTAATGAAACCTGCAAGTGATGGGGAATTAGGTGGACTTTTATATTATTTATATCAAGGAGTTAAATTAGGTATTTTCCCACCAGTAATTTTCTTATGTATAGGGGCAAGTACAGACTTTGGACCAATGATTGCAAACCCTAAAACAATGCTACTTGGAGCAGCAGCTCAATTTGGTATATTCTTTGCATTTTTAGGAGCAATACTTCTTGGATTTAATGGACTTGAAGCAGCTTCAATAGGTATAATAGGTGGAGCTGATGGACCAACAGCAATACAACTTACATCAAAATTAGCACCACATATGCTAGGAACTATAGCACTTGCAGCATATTCATATATGGCTTTAGTTCCAGTTATACAACCACCAATAATAAGAGCATTAACAACTAAAGAAGAAAGAGCTATAAAAATGGAACAATTAAGACCAGTTTCAAAAACTGAAAAAATAGTATTTCCTATAGTTTCTATGATAATAGTTATAGGACTTTTACCTACAGCAGCCCCACTTATAGGAATGCTAATGTTCGGTAACCTATTAAAAGAAAGTGGAGTAGTTCCGAAGCTAGTTGAAACAGCACAAAATTCATTAATGTATATAGTAACAATATTTTTAGGTCTTACAGTAGGTGCTACTGCTAATGCAGAAACTTTTTTAACACTTCAAACTTTAGGAGTTACAGCTATGGGACTTGTAGCATTCTCTGTAGGTACTGCATCAGGAGTATTATTTGGAAAAATTATGTGTAAGGCAACTGGTGGTAAGGTTAATCCAATGATAGGAGCAGCTGGGGTTTCAGCAGTTCCTATGGCAGCGAGAGTTGTTCAAAAGGTTGGGCAAGAAGAAAATCCATCAAACTTCCTGCTTATGCATGCAATGGGACCTAATGTTTCCGGAGTTATAGGTTCTGCAGTAGTTGCAGGTATACTTTTAAAATTCTTTATGTAGAAGATAAAAGCTATCCAATAGGATGGCTTTTTTTATGTATAAGGAAAATGATATAAAATTTTGTAGAGAACCTATGAATAGAATAGGTATCAATAATTTTAGAAGCGAAAAAAGATATTTTGAAATGATTTGCCACAAAGTAGTTTAAGCAATGGATATTATCAAAATATTTATAAAGCGAAGTGAATTTTTATAAACTATAGTTTTAGGATATAATAGTTCATATAGCATTCTTATAAAGAGGTGATAATTTGGATAAGAATTTTTTAAAAAATGATGGACTTTATGTAGCTAAAAATATACTTGGAAAGTTTTTAATAAGAAAATATGATAATTATCAAGTTGTAACTAAAATAGTTGAAACAGAAGGGTATATGGGAATAAAAGATAAGGCAGCACATGTATATAATGATAAAAAAACTGACAGAACAAAGCCACTATACTTAGAAGGTGGTCATATATATGTATACTTAATATACGGGATGTATCATTGTTTAAATATATCAGCCAATGTTGAAAATATACCAGAATGTGTGTTAATAAGGGCAATAGAGCCTATAATAGGATTTGATAAAATAGCATTTAATAGATATAAAAAAGATTATGATGAATTAACTAACTATCAAAAGAAGAATATAACAAATGGTCCTGGAAAACTTTGTATGGCGCTAGAAATAGATAGAAGTTTTAATAGTAAGTATATACTAGATAGTGATCTTTATATAAGCGATTTTTACATAGATGAAAATGGAGAAAAAGTATTTGCTGACAATGATTTTGATGTAGTGGAATCTAAAAGGATAAATATAGATTATGCTGAAGAAGCGAAAGATTATTTATGGAGGTTTTATATAAAGGATAATAAATATGTATCTGCAAAATAGCTAATTTTATCGTATATTTTATAAATTATTGACTTAATTGGTTAATTTTACAATATCAATATAAAATCTATATTTAAATATTTAACTAAAAATGAATTAAGAAACTTTATAGATTATAGAACTTGTAAACTGATATATACTATGATTATAAAAATATAAATTCACAATTGTTATATATTGCGAAAATTTAAATTAGAAGGCTAAGTATGTATATGATTTGCGGACAGGGGGTTCGATTCCTTTCGTCTCCACCATTGAAATCCACGAAAAAGGTATTGATTAGTAAATCAATGCCTTTTTTAGTTATTAAAATATAAGGGCAATTAAAATGAACACCAAGAAAAAGGAACTTTGTATTTATTGTGAAAAATCTATTCAACAAAAACTGCAAGGTAGAGTTAGAAAGTTTTGCGATGATGAATATAGATATAAATGGTGGAATGAAAACTTAGATATAGGAAACATAAATCAATATTTTAAAAACTTAATTCTATTTTATTATAAGAAAATTTTTGTAATAATATATATGAGGTTTAAGAAATCGATTTCCAATAAAGTTTAATTAAACGGGTATTGTAGATTTTATTATAAAGATAGGGGTGGAATTTTGAGTACAGTAATAAACAAACAAATTAATGAAAATAGAGAGGTTTCTATAAAAACTTTATTTAATTATAGCTCAGGAAGCTTAGGAAATAATATGATATACGCATTAATTAATTCTTATTTTTTAATTTTTTTAACTGATAACTTTGGAATAGGTGCAGCGGCAATAGGTACATTATTTCTAGTAGCAAGAATTATAGATGCAATAACAGATCCAATAATGGGTATTATAGTTGATAATACTAATACAAAGTTAGGGAAAAGTAGAACATATTTATTTGTTGTTCCTATATTTATGGGAGTTGCAACAATAATGTGCTTTTCATCACCTGACTTAAGTTATAGCAATAAGATAATATGGATGTATGTTTCATATATCTTATGGGGAATATGTTTTACAGCTATGGATATACCATATTGGTCACTATCTGCAAATATTACAAGGTCTTCTCAAGGGAAAACTAAAATTGTTACAGCAGCAAGAACAGTAGCATATGTAGGTAACTTTATAGTATTATCACTTACTATACCACTTGTATCAATTCTTGGAAGCTGGACAAAGGTAGCTATAATTTATGTTTGTTTTGCTACTGCTTTTACTTGGATTACTGCTTTTGGAACTAAAGAACTTACTAATAATAGCAATAAAAAAGAAAAGCAAGGCGTAAAACAATTTATAAATTTATTAAAATTAAACAAGCCTTTAAGAATAGTTCTATTATCAATGTTAGTATTAGAGTTAAGTGGCTCAATAAAAGGTACAATATTAATATATTATGTAAAGTATAACTTTAATTCAGAAATGATGATACCAATAGTAAGCTCTATTGGTATGGCTGCAAGTATAGTGGGAGGAATAATTTCTCCGTATATATCAAGTAAATTAGGAAAGAAAAAAACTGCTCTATTAGGATTAGTAGCTAGTGCAGTAGGGTCACTTATGGTGTTCTTCCTATCATATTCTTCTTTACATTTACTAATACTTATAAACTTTATAAGTGGAATTTTTGATGGAGCAGGGTATATTACTTTAACATCAATGGTTTCTGATTGTGTTGAATATGGAGAATGGAAAACAGGAAAAAGATCAGAAGGAATGATATTCTCTATAAATATATTTAAAAGTAAGATTGCCAGCGCAATTGGTGGTTCTGTATGCGGATATATTTTAGCTTATATCGGTTATAATGCTAATTCATCTCAATCTACATTTACACTAAACGGAATTCACTTAATACAAACTATAATTCCATGTATAATTGTAGTAATAAGTTTCTTACTATTAAGAAGATATAATTTATCTGAAGCAGAATATGATGCAATAGTTGATGACCTAAAAAATGGTGTTACAAGAGTAAGCCAATAGAAATTTAATAAAAGTAGAAATGAAGTTTAATTTGATAAACTTCATTTCTACTTTTTGTATTTTAGTCCTTATTCACTTTATTATTTCTATAATTTAATGGAGACATTGAAAAATATCTTGAAAAAGTTTTTGAAAATAATAAAGAATCACTATATCCTACATTACTTGCAACTTCGCCTATAGGGAGCTTAGTATTTTTCAATAAAAGTGTTGCTTTATACATTCTAAGATTTATAAGATATTTTTGTGGAGAAATCTTAAGATTTTTTATAAACATTTTATATAAATAACTTCTACTTAAGTTTAGATGTTCAGCAATTTCATTAACAGTTATACTATTCATATAGTTGGAATTAATAAAATTAATAGCATCTTGAATATATTTATGTATCTCTTTATCCTTATATTTAAAAGGTTTAGGAAACTCCCCTATGAGTTCATATAATAATGAATAAAGTTCATTTAATAATAATATATCATCAGAATTAGATGGATTATAATTTTTTGATATCTCACACATATTTAATATTATACATGGTATTTTTGAATTTTGCTTGCAACTAGCAACATGAGAATCAATAATAGAAGTTCTATTTAAATATTCATCAGTCTTTGAACCACTAAAACCTATCCAGCAATACTCCCAAGGATTATCCATAGAAGCTATATATTCAACATCCATACCTTTTAATAATATAAATATATCTCCTTCTTTTAAATTATATATTTTATCATTAACCTTAAATGTTCCGTATCCTCTAATTACATAATGTATAACAGAATTTTTTAACACTTCATACTTATATCCAAATCCAGGAATGCCATGTTCTATTCCACATTCATCTAAGTTAAGTTCAAAATTTTCTTTTTTATATTTTTTCCAAAGTATTTGCATGTATGTATATCCCCCATATATAAAAAAATTTCACAGGAAGCATTATACCATATTTAGGAAACTTATAAATATTCTAAAATAACAATTCATATATTAATATTTTATATAGAAACATATATAAAAAGTGTATTAAAAAATAAATTATATGAAACATTATTCTATAATGCTGAAAAATATATTGAGGGGGATAAAAATGTTACTACTAAATGAATACCATGAAGATATTTCTAAACTGCATGTAAATATGATGCAAAGAAGGAGTTATTATGTTCCGTTTATAGATACTAACGAAGCTATTACTATTAAGGACAGAAATAAACAAAATAACTTCTTTTTACTCAATGGTCAATGGAAGTTTAGTTATTTTAATAGCTTACAAGCAATTAAAGAATTTGATAATATTAATGAAATAACTCTTTTAGATACAATAGAGGTGCCTTCTGTTTGGCAAGTAAATGGATATGATTATAATCAATATACTAATGTAAAATATCCTATTCCTTATAATCCACCTTTTGTTCCTAAAAAGAATCCATGTGGAATTTATAAAAAAGAATTTGACTTTGAAGTACTTCCTGAAGAATATGATTATAATATAAATTTTGAAGGCGTTGATTCTTGCTTTTACTTTTACGTAAATGGAGATTTTGTTGGTTATAGTCAGATATCTCATGGAATATCTGAGTTTGATATTACAAAGTTCTTAGTAAATGGTAAAAATACAATTACAGTACTAGTTCTAAAATGGTGTGATGGTACTTATTTTGAAGACCAAGATAGGTTTAGAATGTCAGGTATTTTTAGAGATGTATATATATTAAAAAGAGCAAAATCAAGAGTTGTAGATTATAAAATAACTCCTACTGTTGATGTATCAGCTAAAGAAGGAAAACTGGATATTGAGATTCTTTCTACTCTTGGTAATCCAACTATTAACTATAGTTTACTTAATCCTAATAATGAAGTTATCTCATCTGGAAATATAGAGAATAATAGAATACAAATAGATATTAATGATGTAGAACTTTGGAGTGCTGAATCACCTATTCTATATACATTATTAATAAAAACAGAAAATGAAGTTATAAAAGAAAGAATAGGTATGAGAGAAGTTAAAATAGAAAACTCTGTTTTAAAAATTAATAACGTACCTGTAAAACTAAAAGGTGTTAATCACCATGATTCTGATCCGGTTAAAGGATACGTAGTTAATCATGATGATTTGCTTGTAGACTTAAAATTAATGAAGGAATGTAATATTAACTCTATAAGAACTTCACATTATCCTAAAGCACCAATTTTTTATGAGTTATGTGATGAATATGGATTTTATGTTATGAGTGAAGCTGATATTGAAGCTCATGGTGTTGTTGAGTTATACGGCTTAGGATATTTAGATAATTATAATATGATAGCTGATGATGTAACTTATAGAGATGTTATTCTTGATAGAATTGATTCTTCTATAGTTCCTTTTAGAAATAGATCTTGTATCTTTATGTGGTCACTTGGAAATGAATCAGGATTTGGAATTAACTTTGAAATCGGAGCAAAATATTCTAAAGAGCTAGATTCTTCACGTCCAATACATTATGAAGGAGCATATTACGCAAATAAAGAAAGAAAAAATGACTTCAGCAATCTTGATGTTATTAGTCGTATGTATCCAAGTATAGATGAAATCAATGAGTATTTTGAAAAAGGACTAGACAAGCCATTTTTATTATGTGAATATGCACATGCAATGGGAAATGGGCCTGGTGGATTAATTGAATATGATGAATTACTTCAAAATAATGATGAATTTGCAGGGGGATATGTTTGGGAATGGTGTGACCATGCTATTGTTATGAATGAAAATAAAAATGGCAAAAAAGCATATGGCTATGGGGGAGACTTTGGAGAAGAAAATCATGATGGAAACTTCTGCGTTGATGGTTTAGTTTATCCTGATAGAAGACCTCATACTGGGTTACTAGAATATAAGAATATTAACAGACCTATAAGAGCGGTAGAATTTGATCAAACTAATAAAAAAGTTAAGTTTAAAAATATGCTTGATTTTAAAGATGCTAGTGAATTATTAGATGTTACTTATAAAATATGCGTAAATGGCGAACTTATCTTATTAGAAAAATTAGAATTAGAAAGTTTAAGTGCAAAAGAAGAAAAATGGTATGATTTAAATATGCCCAAATTACCTGTTGGAATTACTACTATCTTGTTTGAGTATAGTGTAAAATCTGATAATTCTCTTTGTAGAAAAGGTATTATATTAGGTCATGATCAATTTATTATAGAGACTGAAGCAAAAAATATAGACTCTGTAAATAAATTAATAGCAATTAGTAATAAAGAAGAAAAGTTTGATATAGAAGAAAAAGTTAATACAATAAAAATCACAAGTTCAAATTTTAATTTTGTATACAATAAAAATACAGCAACATTTGATTTTATTGAATCATTAGGAGAAGTATTTGTAGATAGTCCGATGGAATTCTCTATTTGGAGATCACCTACAGATAATGATAGAAAAATTAAGAATCTTTGGATTGAGGCTGGTTTTAATCAAATTACGCCATATGTATATAATACTGAAATTAAAGAGTCTTCAAATAAAGTAGACATAGTTAGTTTCTTAAGCTTACTTCCAATATATAGAGAAAAAGTACTTGATGTTAAAGTAACATGGAGCATTTACTCATCTGGTTTAATTAAATGTGATATTAAAGCTAATAAAAATATGAGAACTCCTTATTTACCACGTTTTGGAGTAAAACTTAAATTAAATAAATCATATGAAGATGTAAGCTATTTTGGTTTTGGTCCATATGAAAATTATATAGATAAAAATTCATGTTGCTATTTAGGAAGATTTAATTCAACAGTTTCTGAAATGCATGAAGACTATATAAAACCTCAAGAAAATGGAAGTCATCATTTCTGTAGAGAAGTATCCGTTAAGAATGATTGTGGAAAGATATATGTTTTATCTGAAAATGATTTTGCATTTAATGTCTCACATTTTTCTGTTGAGCAATTAACTAATACAGATCATAACTTCGATTTAAAGGAAGAAGATTCAACTTATTTAATTGTTGATTATAAGCAAAGTGGTATTGGTTCAAATAGTTGTGGTCCGGAGGTGTTACCACAGTATCGTTTTGAGGAGACGGAATTTACGTTTTCCTTTAAGCTGCTACCTCTGACTGCGGACAAACCACACAAAAGACGAGTGCGGTATA
>ERZ827490.4634-NODE-4634-length-10469-cov-2.538890_pt1 | contig 10469 bp, 10 predicted proteins | sample MGYA00519770_ERZ827490 | MGnify/ENA primary metagenome ERZ827490 (study PRJEB31778, sample SAMEA3449324) | human gut metagenome | biome: human gut; feature: human-associated habitat; material: faeces | place: United Kingdom | collected 2010/2012 ...
CCGCCACGACTTCCGCCACATGCTCGCGGCGCAGCTTGCCGATCGCGATGTAGTCCAAGAAGAACAGCGGCTCGGCGCCGCAGGCAAGGATGTCGTTCACGCACATGGCGACAAGGTCGATGCCCACCGTGCCATGCTTGCCGACAAGCTGGGCCACCTTGAGCTTGGTGCCCACGCCATCGGTGCCTGACACGAGCAGCGGGTCTTCCATCCCCTTCGCCGCCGCGATGGAGAACAGGCCGCCGAAGCCGCCGATGTCGCCCACGACCTCGGGGCGGTAGGTTGAATGCACGGTTTCCTTGATCGCGTCGACCGCTCGCGCGCCCTCGGCCGTGTCAACGCCCGCCGCCGCGTAGGTGATTTCCTCGCTCACTTTTCGCTCCTTCTCGTAAAGTTCCCATCCTGCAAGCAACTACAGGGTGACCTGGGTTTTCTCAGCTTTCTCACTCTCGCGCGCGTACTCTGCGGCGAAATCCGCCTTGGTCATGAAGCTCTTCTTGGCCGTGGAGGGCGGAATCTCCACAGGGTAGTCGCCTGAGAAGCACGCCTCGCAGAAGCTAGGTTCGCGCACGTCGGGAAGCGACTCGCGCAAGCCGGGCAGGCTGATGAACGCGAGCGAGTCGGCGCCCATCCACTCGCACATCTCATCGTTGGTCATGTTCGCGGCGATGAGCTGGTCGCGCGTGTCGGTATCGATGCCGTAGAAGCACGGCCAGAGCACCTCAGGGCTCACGATGCGCATGTGGACCTCGGTGGCGCCCGCCTGGCGCAGCATCTCGATGAGCTTCTTGGAGGTGTTGCCGCGCACGATGGAGTCATCGATCACGACAAGGCGCTTGCCCGAGATGACGCTCGGCAGCGGGTTCAGCTTCAGGCGAATGCCCAGCTGGCGCATTGCCTGCGTCGGCTGGATGAACGTGCGGCCCACATAGCGGTTCTTCACGATGCCGTCGGCGTAGGGGATGCCGCTCTCGAAGGCAAAGCCCATAGCCGAGGGGATTCCCGAGTCGGGCACGCCGAGCACCAGATCAGCGTCGGCCGGAGCCTCGCGCGCCAAGATGCGGCCCATGTTGCGCCTGGCCTGGTAGACCGACTGACCGTCCATCACCGAGTCAGGGCGGGCAAAGTACACGTACTCGAAGATGCAGCTCGCGCGGCGGCCGGCGGGCACGCCCTGCTCGGAGGTGACGCCGTCTTTGCTGAAACGTACGATCTCGCCCGGGTTCACGTCGCGCACGTATTCCGCGCCCACGATATCGAGTCCGCAGGTCTCGGAGGAAACGACCCAGCCGCGATCGTCGGGAAGCTTGCCCATGCACAGCGGGCGGATGCCGTTCGGGTCGCGGAAGGCGTAGAGGCAGTCGGGGCTTGCGAGCACCATGGCGTAGGCGCCCTTCAGGTGCTCCATGGCGAAGCGGATGCCCTCGCGCAGGTGATGAGTCTTCTTGGTAATGTCGCCGATCGCCTTCGCCGCCACCTCGGAGTCGGTTCCCGAGCGAAGCTGGATGCCGTCATCGATCAGGCGGGCGCGCAGGCTGTTCGTGTTCACGAGCGTGCCGTTGTGCGCGAGGGCGATGAGCGTCTCGTCGATTGCCGAGATATGGGGCTGGGCGGCCTCCCACGACGCCGCGGCGCCGGAGGTGGAGTAGCGGGCATGGCCGACTGCCACAAAGCCGGTGAGCGCAGCGAGGCTCGCTTCGTCAAACACCTGTGTGACCAGGCCCAAGTCCTTGGAAGCCATAATGGTCTCGCCATCCCCCACGGCAATTCCCGCGCTTTCCTGCCCGCGGTGCTGAAGCGCCTGCAGGCCGAAGCACGTCATACGCGCGACGTCCTCACCAGGAGCGAAGACGCCGAACACGGCACATTCCTCTTCGAGGCGGTCGGGGCGTTCGCCCGGCAGTATCGAAGTGCTCATGAAACGATCTCCTTTGCTGCATCGTCTATTGTCGCGGCAGTAGCGGGGTCGACCATGCTGATCCCGCCGCTGTCGCCATTTGCGTTGTTCGCATTGTTCGTATTATTCGCGGCCGAGCCTTCAGGCACCGTACCAGAAGAATTGACGGCGGCATATTCAACCGGCGCACAGCACAGCACGTAGCGCGCATCTGTGTTGCTATCGCAGGTGGAAAACATGAAGAAGCGGGAAATGGCCGACGCATCGGGCGCCGCCGGGTCGCACTCGACGATGCTGCGGCTAATCTTGTCGGCAACGTAAGAAGTGAAGGCGGCGTCGCTTTCGAACTTCGTCTGCACGATGGGCTCCGACCCGCTGCAGTGGACAAGCGACACCGACTGCAAGCGCCACGAGCCCTTCGGGGTGAGCAAGTACACCGTGCGATGCTCGTTGAACTGCTCGGCGTCGGCAAAATCGGCGATCGCGGCGAACATTTCCCCATTCTGCAGGTGATGGCCCTGCACGATATTGTTCTTGTCCGAGAAGTCGGCGGCGTTCGACGCGAGTAGGTACGGCGTGCCGTAGGTAGGCAGCCACCATCCGCCCGAATTGCCCTGGAAATCGATGGTGAGGTACTTGTCGGGATTCGACTCGGGCGCGCGGACGATGGGGTAATTCACGTTCGTGCCCGGGATGAAGATCCACCCGACCGTATCGGGGTTGATCGCGAGAAGGGCATCCCAATCGACGGTGAGGTCGGCAAGCGATACGCTGGACGCGTCGGAGAGCGCAGAGTCAGAGAGAAACGCCTTATCGGCCACGTCATCGTAGGATTTCTGGCCCTCGTGATAAGTGAGCAGGATGCTTCCCAAGGCGAAGACGGCCGCAAGGAATACCGCGATGGCCACGATGAGGATCGCGGTCCAAAGGCCGAAGCGCCGCTTCCGCGCAGGGGCAACCGCGCGTGCAGGAGCGGTCGCACGCATATGCGCGCCCCCGTTGAACTGCGCTTCCCCTCGCCCTCGACGATTCGTGGACATACTCGCCTTCCCGTGGATTCCCCACTGCGGAGCCCGAGCCCCGCAATCCGTGCTTTCGCTGAAACCTCACTATAATAAGCGACGCCCCCGAGCGGGGGCGCCACAGGTGCTCGTATACGCAAATTTCATCGGCAAGCGCGCCCCAGGAAGAAGGAGCGCCTCGGTCGCCGCGCGCCGAACGGGTTCGGGGCAACGCGGTGCGGCCGACGGCCAGCCCGCCTCACAGGCGCGATGCGACCGACAATCGGCGGCTCACTCATCTCCCCTGCGCGCAGGCGCAATTGCGGCTTGCGGCTCGAACGCCAATGCCGTCGATGCCCTGCCAGACCGCTCGCCAACGCGATGCGGCTACTTCTTCTTGAGCTCGTCGATGAAGCCCTTCGCGATGAACGCGACGATGATGATGACAATGACGGCAACGATGCCGGCGATAATCCCCGGATTGTCGGGAATGAAGCTCAAATTCATGATGGCCCCTCTTTCAAACGCGACGCGAATGCGTCTGTCGGTCAAGCTCAATCTAAACGGTATCCATAGTAACGCCATCCTTTCCTTCACGCAAGCTCCACAATTGGCGAAACGAGTTCTGTAAACAATAATTTACGCAGGTGAAAGCGTTGTTTAACAGTTTGATGCCAATCCCAAAGATGAGAAAGCCAGTTTTTCGGCAATCAGCCGCGGATTCGCCTTCCCCGCCGCTTATCGATGCAATAGATAAACGGTTATCGACGTTTTAGCAGGTCAGTAGAAAATATTTCGATTTTCCCCGAAAGCCTATTGACCAAGTGGGCGTTACCACGTATAACTACCACCGCTATATGAATTAGCGAATTCAATTGCAATCGTTTTAGGAGATAACGACATGTCTGAAAAAGAGAACGCTTACTCGTTCGAGACCCTGCAGATTCACGCCGGACAGGAAAACCCCGACCCTGCGACCGATGCACGCGCCGTGCCGATCTACCTGACGTCCTCCTTCGTGTTCAAAGACGCCGCGACCGCAGCCGGGCGCTTCGGACTCACCGAGCCGGGCAACATCTATTCCCGCCTGACCAACCCCACCGTTTCCGTTTTCGAGGAGCGCATCGCCGCACTCGAGGGCGGCGTCGGAGCGCTTGGCGTCGCCACGGGCTCGGCCGCAATCACCATCGCCGTGCAGAACATCGCCACGGTTGGTGACCATATCGTCTCCTCCACCAACCTTTACGGAGGCACGCTCAACCTGTTCGAGCACACCCTTTCCGAACAGGGACTTTCCACCACGTTCGTGAACCCTGCCGACCTCGACGCCGTCGAAGCCGCCATCCAGGACAACACCAAGCTCCTCTACGCGGAGACGCTCGGCAACCCGAATTCCGACGTACTCGACATCGAGGGCTGGGCCGCCATCGCGCACAAGCATAATCTTCCGCTCGTCGTGGACGACACCCTCTCTACGCCCTACCTGCTGCGCCCGATTGAGCACGGCGCCGACGTGGTGGTCGCGTCCGCCACGAAGTTCATCGGCGGACATGGCACGGCGATGGGCGGCGTGATCATCGATGCGGGCAAGTTCGATTGGGCTGGCAACGCCGACAAGTTCCCCGGCGTCGCGAAGCCGAACCCGAGCTACCACGGCGTCGTGTTCACCGAAGCCGCAGGTGAGGCAGCCTATATCACCAAGGCGCGCGCCACGCTCCTGCGCGACCAGGGCGCAACGCTGTCCCCCTTCAACGCGTTTATCCTGCTCCAAGGCTTGGAAACGCTCTCTCTGCGCGTCGAGCGCCACGTCGAGAACGCGCTTAAGGTCGTCGACTTCCTGAACAGCCACCCGCAGGTCGAGCGCGTGAACCACCCATCGCTTTCGACCGGCCGCGCGAAGGAGCTCTACGACGAGTACTACCCCAACGGAGCTGCTTCCATCTTCACGTTCGAGATCAAGGGCACAGCCGAGACCGCCTGCAAATTCACCGAGAGCCTGAAGCTGTTCAGCCTGCTCGCGAACGTGGCGGACGTGAAAAGCCTTGTCATCCATCCGGCGTCGACCACGCACTCACAGCTAACCGACAAGGAGCTTGAGGCCGCGGGCATCTCCCCCACGACGATTCGCCTGTCCATCGGCACCGAAAACATCAAGGACATCTTGGCCGACCTTGAGCAGGGCTTTGACGCGGTGAAGTAGTCGCACGACAGTTTGCACCCCAATGAACGAGGGGCTGCCCGCAGCTTCGAACTACAGGCGGCCCCTCACGCTCGTGTTGTACAGAGGGCGAAGCGACGTCGCGGGGCGCGGTCGTGGCAGCAAACCAGCCCGCAGGTCGGGTCGCGAGTCGCCGCAGGCCGTGCGCATCGCCCGCTCGTGCCCCCTGCCGGTGTGCCCCTTTAGCGGTTGTCCACCTTCTCGGGGTAAAGGTCGTGATGAGACAGGCGCTCCCAGGCCACGTCCTCCCAACGCGTGCCTGGCTTCCCGTAGTTGCAATACGGGTCGATCGAGATGCCTCCGCGCGGCAAGAACTTGCCCCAGACCTCGATATACTTCGGATCCATCAGCTTGATGAGGTCCTTCATGATGATGTTCACGCAGTCCTCGTGGAAGTCCCCGTGGTTGCGGAAGCTGAACAGGTACAGCTTCAGGCTCTTGCTCTCGACCATGCGCTCGCCCGGCACATAAGCGATGTAGATCGTGGCGAAGTCGGGCTGCCCCGTGATCGGGCACAGGCTGGTGAACTCGGGGCAGTTGAACTTCACGAAGTAGTCGTTACCCGGGTGCTTGTTCTCGAAGGTCTCGAGGACGCTCGGGTCGTAGGTCTGCGGGTAGCGCACTCCCTGGTTGCCCAAAAGCGACAGGTCGTCGGTCCCCTCGCGCTGCGGTTTCTCGTTCGCCGCGTTCGTCGCGTCCATCGCGCCCGTCATGTTCGCCATGCTATTCCTCCCCTTCCGCGTTTGCTGCCGCCCGCTCAGCGTCGAGCCTGTCGAGCAGCGGGTCGCGCATGCCGTTGGCCTCAAAGGCGCGGTTGCGGTCGATGCACGTCCCGCACGCACCGCAAGGGTAGTCGCCGCCCTCGTAGCAGCTCCAAGTGAGCTCGTAGGGAACGCCCAGCTCGATGCCGCGCGCGACGATATCGGCCTTCGACATTTCCACAAACGGCGCGCAAAGATGCAGCTCGCCGCCCGTTCCTTCCACAATCGCGCTGTTCATCGCGTCGACGAACTCACGCGAGCAATCGGGATAGGCGTTGCCCGCCCAGTCGTCGTGGTGCGCGCCGTAGTAGATCGCGCCGCACCCGAGCGAGAGCGCCATCGAAGCCGCCGCCGAGAGGAAAAGCCCGTTGCGGAAGGGAACGTAGGTGCTCACCGGCTTGCCATCGCTTTCGGCAAGCTGGTCGGCGTAGCTTTCCTCGGGGATGTCTTGCGAGGAATGCGAGAGCAGGCTGCAATCGCTGTCGGCGAAGATGGCCCCCAAGTCCAAGAAACGCTGCTTCACACCGTAATGCGCGGCAACCGCCTTCGCGCTCTCTATTTCCTTGTTATGGCGCTGACCATAGGAAATGGAAAGCGCGTACACATTCTTAGCGCCGTAACGCGAAACCGCCATGGCGAGCAGCGTGGTCGAGTCCACGCCGCCCGAGCACAAAACGAGCGCCTTCTCTTCGATAGTGGCCACGAGGCTACACTCCCTTCTCGACACCCGGCCAGATAATCTTGTGCAGCTGCAGCTGCACGGTGGCCCAGGTGAGGTTGTTGTCTTGCATGAAATCTACGATGCGCGCAGGGTCGAGGCGTCCGAACACGGGGCTCAAATACACCGGCACGCGATTGGGAAGACCCAGCTCGCGCGACACTTCCAGCATGCGGACCAGGTCGCCTTCCCCGCCGCAGACGAACTTCACGGTGTCGCGTGCATCGAGCAGCGTGAAGTTCTCGCGCAGCATGCGATCTTCCATACCGCTTGCGGGGAGCTTCCAATCGACCGTGAACGTGAGGCTGCCAGGAAGCGACGCGCACTCCTCGCGCAAACTTGCGAGTTCGCACAGGTCAGCGGCACCATTCGTCTCGATTTCCACCCGAAGCCCGCGCCCGAGGGGGCCGGGCTCGGCAAGCAGCGCGCGCACGAGGCGGGGAAGCTCAGGCTGCAGCACGGGCTCGCCGCCCGTGAGGGTGATGCACTCTACTCGCGTCTCGCGCGCCCACGCGACGAGGTCCGCGACCGATACGCGCTCGGCGCATTCCGCGGCAGCAGGCGCGTTTGCCCACATAGTGTCGCAGTACGAACACGCCAGGTTGCACCCCGTGAAGCGGATGAAGGCGGCGAGTTTGCCCGCGGCGCGCCCTTCCCCATTCACGCTGACGAAGCGCTCGGCAACGGGAAGCGTGCAATCCGCGCTCGCTTCGAGGGACGCGGGCGCAACCGACCCACGTGCGACATCGCGCCCCGGCGCGCCTGCAGTCTGCGTCTGCGTTTGCGAGCCCGCAATACCCCGATCGCTAGCCACGGTAGATCGCGCAGTTGTTGGGGGTCTCGTACACGTCGACCTGCGAAACGGGGAACCCCGCATCCGCCAATTTCCCGTAAAAATAGCGGGCGAAGTTTTCCGCCGTCGTACGGAAGGGAACCATCGAGAGCGAGAAGCCCTCGCGCTCGAGGCACACGAGCGTGTCGGGGGCAAGCGAGCCCTCTTCCACCACAAACGAGTGGTCGAAGGCTTCGGTCAGGTCGCGCAGAGCGCCCTTGAAATCGGCGAAGTCGATCACCATATCCTTGTGCGTGCCCTGCGTCTGGAGCTCCTCCTGTTCCAAATAGGCAACCACACGCCAGCGGTGGCCGTGGAGATTCTCGCATTTGCCGTGATAGTCGGTGAGGAAATGAGCGGCATCGAAGCTGCTCTCGGTTTTAAGCCCGTACATCGGCGTCCCTTTCACATAAGTGAAAACCACCGCGGGGAAACCTAGGTGCAGGAACGGCGAGCAACAGCCAAGCGGAACGCCGTGCGCCGTGAGCTGCGCATGCGACCCGAGGGCGTCAATCGCTGCGGGTGAGCCGAGCTCCCGAACGCCGAGCATGCCTCGCGAGCGACACACGCCGCAAGCGCAATCGGCGCGACCCGCGCCCGACGCCCTACATGCACGAGCACCCAGCCCAAGCCGTTCGTTCCCATACAACGCGCCAGACGATCCCAGCTCAACCGGCCAGCGGCGCCCGACGCTCCCTAGTTTTGTTTACCGACAGGAGGTTTTCGAACTGTCCATATATGTGGCAAGCAGTATAGCGCATGCACATGAAGAGTCGAACCGCGGGCTGGCGATTTCACACAAGCATACGACCTGGGCAAAGGTCGACTTCCACGATGCGTGGCGACACTCGGCAACGGATTCGTTTCAAATAAACGATCTCGCCCTCCGTGCCGCTACCCTTAGCGCGAAGCCAAGTGAAGGAGCCGAGATGCCCGAGAACGCAGCAACAGACGCAACGCCTGCAGAAAGCCAGGTCGTGATTCCCGAAGTCCTTCCTATGGAAGGCGAGGCAACGTTCGCAAAGAAAGCGAAAGGCATAGCGCAAGTCGCAGCAGGAAGTGCACTTACGGCAGCGGGAATTCCCATGCTCGTGCTCCCTGGGCCGGGTGTTGCGGCAATCATCGGCGGAGCAGCACTTGTGAGCAGGGGAAATAGAAACTACACAGGCCGCACGGCAACCCCTTTGGAAGAGCGCCTCGACGAGGCGGCCTCCAAGGCGGCAGACCTCGCCGCAAACACCGCAAAACGAACAGCGGGCAAAGCGGGCGAGAAGGCGAAGGACGCCGCCCTCAAAACGGGAGCTATAGCCCGGGAAGCGACCGAGATGGCAGCGGCGAGCGCTCCCGAGGTCGCAAAAGGCTTCGCGCGAGGAGCTACCGCAGCCGCTCATGTCGCGAGCGGTGCCGCAAAAAGCGTTGCTCGCGAAGCAAAGCCCCTGTTCACAAGCGTGAAGAGGGCTACAGGAGCGGCCATCTCATCAGCAAAGCGCGCCGAGCAAGGCGCCACAAAGAGAAGCAGGTGACCTGGGCGCCCGCGAAATCTTGCCGGAGGCAATGCCGACGCGTCGAATCCAGAGGCTAAAGTCTAGTCGGGTCGGGTCGTGTTAGACTGGGGCAGGCGATTCGAAGGGACGGTCGAAATGACGCAAGAGAGCCAAAGCAGCACCGAGGCGGCGCCGCAGGATGCCCACTCAGGCAGCACCGAGCCGATGCCGCAGGATGTCCGCACAGGCGGCATAAAACCAACGCCGCAGGACGCCCGCACAGCACAAGAGCTCCTCGACTTCATAGGGGAATGCCCAAGCATGTTCCACACTACTTCAACAATCGGAAAACGCCTGACCACAGCGGGGTTCACCTATCTTCCCGAGACCCAGCCGTGGAACATCGAGCAAGGCGGCACATACTACACGACGCGCAACAACTCGAGCGTCATCGCCTGGCACGTGGGCGCGCAGGCCGCACAGGCAACTGCCGAGAAGCCCTGCGCTGCCGCCCCCTATCATTTTCAACTCACTGCGTCCCATGGCGATTCCCCTACGTTCAAGGTTAAGTCTGTGGGCGAGCTCGCAAGGCTATCTGCGCCTTAATGTAGAAGCCTATGGCGGCATGATTGACTATACCTGGTTCGATCGCCCCTTGTCGCTTGCGGGCCGCGTGCTTGTGCGCACGGGCGCGCGCGTGGAGAGCCGTCTGTTCTCGCTTGACCGCGATATCGCCATTATTCCCAGCCTTGCTATTCACATGAATCGCGACGTCAACAATGGCTTTGCGCCCAATCGCGCCCGCGACTTGTGCCCCCTCATCTCCGCCGGCGCGCTTCCTGCGGGCTCGCTCGACCAGATGGTCGCCGATGAGCTGGGTGTGGACGTTGCTGACGTCTTGGCGCGCGACTTGTTTTTGGTGAACCGCCAGCGTTCCTGTGTATGGGGCGTTGCAGACGAATTTGTCTCGGCACCTAAACTCGACGACCTTGCCTGTGCCTATACTTCGCTCGAGGCCATGCTTGCGCAGACCAACGAGCACGATGTGAGTCTCTTTGCTTGTTTTGATAACGAGGAAGTTGGATCGGGTACCAAGCAAGGTGCCATGTCTACCTTCTTGCGCGATACGCTCGTACGCGTAAATGAAGGCCTGGGCTTTGACGAAGAGGATTACCGTCGAGCACTTGCTGCCTCGATGCTCGTGTCCTGCGATAACGCCCATGCGCTGCATCCCAACCGCCCCGACTGCGCCGATGAGGGCGCCCGTCCCATGCTCAACGCCGGCTTGGTGATCAAGGAAGCTGCAAATCAGCACTACTGCACGGATGCCTTTAGCCGCGCTGCGCTCGTGGCGGTGCTCGAGAACGCCCAAGTGCCCTATCAGGCGTTTGCCAACCGAAGCGACATGGCGGGCGGCTCTACGCTGGGCAATCTTTCCAACATTCAGGCGAGCATGCATGCCGTGGATGTGGGCTTGCCGCAGCTTGCCATGCATTCGAGTTTTGAAACCACGGGTGTTCGTGACGTCGCCCTCGCCATCCAGGCACTTACGGCTTTC
>ERZ827490.4637-NODE-4637-length-10457-cov-3.202653_pt1 | contig 10457 bp, 10 predicted proteins | sample MGYA00519770_ERZ827490 | MGnify/ENA primary metagenome ERZ827490 (study PRJEB31778, sample SAMEA3449324) | human gut metagenome | biome: human gut; feature: human-associated habitat; material: faeces | place: United Kingdom | collected 2010/2012 ...
CGGCAAGGAGATGGGCGCTGTGGAGCTGGTGGAATACCTGAACAAGCTGGGCGGCGAGAACGGCATCGGCATCATCGACATTGTGGAGAACCGGCTGGTCGGCATGAAGGATCGCGGCGTCTATGAAACTCCGGGCGGCACCATCCTGTATAAGGCACATGAGATGCTGGAATCCCTGACCCTGGATAAGGACACCATGCATGAGAAGGAAAAGCTGAGCATTGTCTTTGCTGACCTGATCTACAACGGCAAGTGGTACTCCCCCCTGCGGGAAGCCCTGTCCGCCTTTGTGGACAAGACCCAGGAATATGTCACCGGCACCGTCAAGCTCAAGCTGTATAAGGGCAACATCATCCCCGCCGGCATGACTTCCCCCTACACCCTCTACTCCGAGGAGCTGGCCACCTTCGATGAATCCGATTACGACCAGAAGGATGCCAACGGCTTCATCAACCTGTGGGGTCTGCCCACCACCGTGCAGGCACTGCGGGAACAGGGCAAGCTGAAGTAAGTTATTTTTCGCATACAGTAAGCAGATTGCCGCACCCAACCCGTGCGGCAATCCCTTTATCTAAGCCAATAAGGAGCGATACGTTATGAAACTTTGGGCTGGACGGTTCCAAAAAGAGACCGATACCCTGGTCAATAATTTTAATTCTTCCATCAACTTCGACGCCCGCCTGTACAAGCAGGACATCGCCGGCTCCATCGCCCACGCCACCATGCTGGGCAAGCAGGGCATCATCGAGCAGGCAGAAGCGGATAAGATCATCAGCGGCCTGAAGGCCATCCTGGCGGACATTGAGGCTGGTGAAGTGGAATTCACCATGGACAACGAAGATATTCATATGAATATCGAGGCCATCCTCACCCAGCGCATTGGCGACACCGGCAAGCGGCTGCACACCTCTCGGAGCCGGAACGACCAAGTGGCCGTGGACTTCCGTCTATATGTGAAAGAGGAGATCCCCACCATCATCAACCAGGTGCTGGATCTGGAACAGGTGCTCATTCAGAAGGCCGAGGAGAATCTGTCCACCGTCATGCCCGGCTACACCCATCTCCAGCGGGCACAACCCACCACCTTCGCCCACTACATGATGGCCTATGCCAATATGTTCCGCCGAGACGTGACCCGTTTGGAGGACTGCCTGGAACGGCTGGACGAGTGCCCCCTGGGCGCCGGCGCCCTGGCCACCTCCACCTATCCCGTTGACCGTCAGATGACCGCAAAGCTGCTGGGCTTTGCCAAGCCCACGGAAAACTCCATGGACTCCGTCTCTGACCGAGACTACGCCATCGAATTCCTCTCCGCCTGCTCCATCCTGATGATGCACCTGTCTCGGTTCGCCGAGGAGATCATCCTGTGGTGCAGCTGGGAGTTCAAATACGCCGACCTGGACGACGCCTATTCCACCGGCTCCTCCATCATGCCCCAGAAGAAGAATCCGGACGTGGCCGAGCTGGTGCGCGGCAAGACCGGTCGTGTGTACGGCGATCTGATGACCCTGCTGACTGTTATGAAGGCGCTGCCGCTGGCCTACAACAAGGATATGCAGGAGGACAAGGAACCGGTCTTTGACGCCATCGACACGGTGGAAATGTGCCTGCCCGTCTTTGGCGCCATGCTCCAGACCCTGACCATCCGACCCAAGAACATGGCCAAGGCTGCCGCCGGCGGCTTTATCAACGCCACCGACTGCGCCGACTACCTGGTCAAGAAGGGGATGCCCTTCCGGGAAGCCTATATGATCGTGGGCCGCCTGGTCAATATGTGCATCCGCTCCGGCGAGAACCTGGAAACTCTGACCCTGCGGGACTTCCGTGCCATCAGCGACCTGTTCGACTCCGACGTGTACGAAGCGCTGGAACTGAAGCACTGCGTCCACGAACGGAAGGTCTACGGCGGCCCCAGCAAGGACGACGTGACCCGTCAGATCCAGTACATCAAAGACTTTGTGGCTGACCATCGCTAAGCCGCTTTTGGGAAAAGAGATGACCTATCATGAAACCTACCATTTACATTGACGGCCAAGCGGGTACCACCGGCCTGCAAATCTACCAGCGGCTGGGCGATCGGGAGGACATCACCCTGCTGTCCATCGACCCATCCAAGCGGAAGGATGCGGCGGAACGGAAAAAGCTGCTCAACGCCGCTGACCTGGTGTTCCTGTGCCTGCCGGACGCTGCTTCTGTGGAAGCGGTCTCCCTGATCGACAACCCCAACGTGCGGGTCATCGACGCCTCCACGGCGCACCGCACCAATCCGGCCTGGACGTATGGCTTTTCCGAGCTGTCCGCCGCCCAGAAGGACGCCATCCGCACCACCAAACGCCTGGCCAACCCCGGTTGCCACGCCACCGGATTCATCTCCTCCACGGCGCCCCTGGTGCAGGCTGGTATCATCCCCACCGACTACCCCATGACCTGTTACTCCCTCACCGGCTACTCCGGCGGCGGCAAGGGCATGATTGCCGAGTACGAGGATCCAGAACCACCCTATGAATTCTTCTCCCCCCGTATCTACGGCCTGACCCTGAACCACAAGCACCTGCCGGAAATGCAGGCGGTATCCGGTCTGGATTTCCCGCCTGTGTTCTGCCCCATCGTGGACAACTATTATAAGGGTATGGCCACCACCATTCTGCTGCAAAATCGCCTGCTCCCTGGCAAGCCAACGGCAGAGAACATCTGGGAAGCCCTGAAGGCTCACTATGACGGCTGCGCCCTGGTGTCTGTGGCAGAGCTGGGTTACGACCAGCCCATGATCGCCGCCAACACCATGGCGGACAAGGACAGCTTGCAGCTCATCGTCTGCGGCGGCGCAGATCGCACCACCGTCACTGCCCTGTTCGACAACCTGGGCAAGGGCGCCTCCGGCGCTGCCGTGCAGAACATGAACCTGATGCTGGGCTTTGACGAGACTGCCGGTCTGGCACTGTGATTTGACCTTCCTACATCAACTTCCATACAAAGGAGATTGCGATATGAAAAAGATTTCCGGCGGCGTCTGCGCCGCAAAGGGTTTCACTGCCGCTGGCATCCACGCTGGCGTAAAGGCTGGCAGCAGCCCTGACAAGAACGACCTGGCGCTGATCCTCTCCGACTGTGAGTGTGCCGCCGCCGCCACCTTTACCAACAATCGGGTGAAAGCTGCACCCGTCTACACCACCATGAACCACCTGGAGAACGGCATCCTCCATGGCATCATCGTCAACTCCGGCAACGCCAACGCCTGCGCTCCCAATGGTCCGGAACACGCAGAAGCCATGTGCGCCGCCGCAGCCGCCGTCACCGGCCGTCAGGCCGAGGATTTCGCTGTAGCCTCCACCGGCGTCATCGGCGTGGAGCTGAACATCAAGGCCATCCAGGACAGCGTTCCCGCTCTGGCCTCCGCCCTGAGCATCGGCGGCTCCCAGTCCGCTGCGGAAGCCATCATGACCACCGACACCGTCATGAAGGAGATTGCGGTAGAGACCACCATCGGCGGCAAGATCGTCCGCCTGGGCGCCATCTGCAAAGGCGCCGGCATGATCTGCCCCAACATGGGCACCATGCTCTGCTTCATCACCTCTGACTGCGCCATCACCTCTGATATGCTCACCGCCGCCCTCCATGAAGTGGTGCCCCGCACCTTCAACCGAGTGACAGTGGATGGCGACACCTCCACCAATGACGCCTGCATGGTGCTCTGCAACGGCAGTGCCGGCAACCCCCTCATTGACTGGAAGGATGACAACTACAACATCTTCAAGGACGCCCTGATGTACGTCTGCACCTATATGGCTCGTGCCATCGCCGCCGATGGCGAAGGCGCCAGCCACCTGCTCACCTGCACGGTCAGCGGTTCCCGCAGCGAGGAAGCGGCAGAGCGTCTGGCCAAGGCAGTGGTCGGTTCCATGCTGGTCAAGGCCGCCATGTTCGGCGCAGACGCCAACTGGGGGCGTGTCCTGTGCGCCATGGGCTACTCCAGAGCCCCCTTCCGCCCCGATCGGGTGGACGCCTCCTTCTACTCCAGCGCTGGCAAGATTCAGGTCTGCAAGGACGGCTCCGCCGTGGAGTTTGACGAAGACCTGGCCAAGAAAATCTTGTCCGAGCATGAGGTGAGCATCATCATCAACGTCAACGAGGGCGACTACACCGCTACCTGCTGGGGCTGTGACCTGACCTATGACTATGTGCGCATCAACGGGGACTATCGTACCTGATCTTTCCCCTTCCATCTAAAAAATCTTTTCCGGAGAGCGAGTGTGACCCAGATTGTCCAATGATTACCTCACCCGCGCCCAAACCTTGATTGAGGCGCTTCCCTATATCCAAAAATACAACGGCAAGATTGTCGTCATCAAGTACGGCGGCAACGCCATGATCTCCCAAGAACTGCGTGAAGCGGTGATGAGCGACATCATTCTGCTCTCCTTAGTGGGCGTCCATGTGGTGGTTGTCCACGGGGGCGGCCCGGAAATCTCCGCCATGCTGAAGAAGATCGGCAAGGAATCCCAATTTGTGGACGGCCTGCGTTACACCGATGAGGAAACCATGGACGTGGTGCAGGACGTGCTGTGCGGCAAGGTGAACAAGAACTTGGTGGCCGCCCTGAACCGGATGGGCGGCAAGGCCATCGGTCTGTGCGGCCTGGACGGGGCACTGTTCGAGGCACGGGTGAAGAACCCCAAGTACGGCCTGGTGGGTGAGATCAGCAAAGTGAACCCGGGCATCATCTACAACTGCCTGGACAACGGCTATATCCCTGTGGTCTCCACCGTGGGCTACGGCGTAGACGCAGAGTGCTCCTACAACATCAACGCCGACACCGCCGCCGCCGAACTGGCCATCGCTTTGGGGTCGGAGAACCTCATCCTGCTCACCGACGTCCGCGGCCTGCTGCGGGATCCCAAGGATGAGAGCACCCTCATCCCCCTGCTGCCCATCGACGGCGTGCCCGCCCTGAAGCAGGACGGCACCATCTCCGGCGGCATGATCCCCAAAGTAGACTGCTGCGTTCGTGCCATCGAACAGGGCGTCCAGCGGACGTTCATCCTGGATGGACGCATCCCCCACTCCATCCTCATCGAAATGCTCACCAACCAGGGCATCGGCACCATGCTGCTGTAACCGAATCCACCTGACTGAGAAAAGCGAGGTATCCCATGACCTTTGAAGAATTAAAAGCGTTAGATCATCAGTATACTATGCAGACCTATGGCCGGTTTGACGTGGCATTAGACCACGGCAAGGGCGCAACCCTGTACGGTCTGGAGGGCGAAGTCTACACCGATTTCGCCAGCGGCATCGGGGTAGCCAGCCTGGGCTACGGCCACCCCGCCTGGGTGAAGGCAGTCAGCGAGCAGGCACAGAAGCTCCAGCACGCCTCTAACCTGTTCTACACCGAGCCTTACGCCAAGGTAGCCGAAAAGCTGTGCAAGCGCACCGGCATGGCCGCCGTGTTCTTCGCCAACGGCGGCGGCGAAGCCAACGAGGGCATCATCAAGCTGGCCAGAAAGTACAGCTTTGACAAGTACGGCATGGGTCGTTCCACCATCATCACCCTCCACAACTCCTTCCACGGCCGCACCATCACCACCTTGCAGGCCACCGGTCAGGACGTGTTCCACCAGTACTTCTTCCCCTTCACCGAGGGCTTCCGCTACGCCGAAGCCAACGACCTGGACTCCGTCAAGGCACAGGCAGACGACACCACCTGCGCCGTCATGCTGGAGCTGATCCAGGGCGAAGGCGGCGTGCTGCCCCTGGACAAGGACTTCATCCAGGCGCTGGCCGCTTGGTGCCAGGAAAACGACTACCTGCTGCTGGTGGACGAGGTGCAGACCGGCATCGGCCGGACGGGCAGCCTGTTCTGCTTCCAGCAGTATGACATCCAGCCGGATGCGGTGACCTTCGCCAAGGGCATCGCCGGCGGCCTGCCCATGGCAGGGGTCATGTGCAGCGAAAAGTGCCGGAACGTCCTGGGGCCGGGCACCCACGCCACCACCTTCGGCGGCAACCCCATCGCCGCCGCCGGCGCCAATGTGGTGCTGGACGAGCTGGACGATGCCATGCTGGCGGAAGTGAACCAAAAGGGTGAGTATCTCAAGAGCGCCATCGCCGCTTTCGATTCCCCCTATGTGGACACCGTCCGTGGCATGGGGCTGATGATCGGCATCGTCCTGAAGGAGGGTGTGGATCGCTCTGCCCTGGTCAAAGCCCTGTACGACCACAACCTGCTGGTGCTCACCGCCGGCCCCAAGACTATCCGTCTGCTGCCACCGCTGGTCATCAGCCAGGAGGAGATGGACACCGGCCTGGCAGCGTTGAAGGACGTGCTGGTACCGTAATCCCTTTTCTGCCGACCGAAAGGGTCAGCTGCGAAAATGCAGCTGACCCTTTTTGTTTCACCTGTAGCCATCTGATACAAACGAGCCAGAAAACGTATTTTTCCTATCCTTGGCCGTATTTTTCCCTTGCTTTTTCCCGCATTTAGGGTACAATAAAAGTTGAATCTTTTTTATTATGAGAAGCGAGGTACCCTTATGACAACCATTGATATTATCTCCGGCTTTTTGGGCGCTGGGAAGACCACGTTGATCAAAAAACTGCTGGCGGAATCCTTCTCCGGCCAGAAGATCGTTCTGATTGAAAATGAATTCGGTGAGATCGGCATTGACGGCGGCTTCCTCAAGGACGCCGGCATCCAGGTCACCGAGATGAACTCCGGCTGCATCTGCTGCTCCCTGGTGGGCGACTTCGGCCAGGCGCTGCGGAAGGTGCTGGAGCAGTACCACCCCGACCGGATCCTCATCGAGCCCTCCGGCGTTGGTAAGCTCTCTGACGTGGCCAAAGCGGTAGGCGATGTGGCCAAGGAATGTGAAATGCAGTTGGGCAGCGCAGTGACCGTGGTCAACGCCAAGAAGTGCAAGATGTATATGAAGAACTTCGGTGAGTTCTTCAACGACCAGATTGAGCACGCCGGCACCGTCATCCTCAGCCGCACCCAGGACATGAAGGAGGACAAGCTCCAAGAGGTCATCGCTCTGGTGAAGGAAAAGAACCCCCACGCTGTCATCGTCACCACCCCCTGGGACGACCTGACCGGCGACCAGATCTTGTCCGCCATGGCCGGCGGCACCTCTCTGGCAGAGGAGCTGATGGCACAGCTCCATGAGGAGCATGAACACGAGCACCACCATCGCCACGAGGACGGCTGCTGCTGCCATGAGCATGACCATGACCACGAACACCATCATGACCATGAACATGACCATGAACATGAGCATGAGCATCATCACGACCACGACCACTGCTGCCACGATCATGACCATGACCATGAGCATGAACACGAACACCACTACGATGAGCACGGCGTATGCAGCTGCGGCCACCACCATCACGGCCACGACGCCGACGAGGTGTTCACCTCCTGGGGCATGGAGACTCCCAAGAAGTTCGCCGAAGCAGAGATCAAGACCGCTCTGGAAGCGTTGGACACCGGCGCCTATGGCGCTGTCCTCCGTGCCAAGGGCATCGTCCCCTGCACCGACGGCAGCTGGCTGCACTTTGACATGGTGCCCGGTGAGATCGAGCTCCGCCGCGGCTCTGCCGACTACACCGGCCGCCTGTGCGTCATCGGTTCCCAGCTGAAGGAAGGGGACATTCAGACCCTGTTCCAGCTGTAACAGCGTTTTCCCTCTGCCGTCCCTTTCGGATGGCAGAGGATTTCTATAAGGAGGTAGCCCATATGGCTCAAAAACCCATTCCTGTCTATTTGATCTGCGGTTTTCTGGACGCAGGCAAGACCAATTTCATCGCCCCCATGCTCACCGGTGAGGAGTTCACCGAGGACGAGCGAACGTTGCTGGTGATCTGCGAGGAAGGCGAGGAAGAATATGACGAGGCCGCCCTGGGCAAGCACAACGTGCGTCCGATCTATCTGGACGGAAAAGAGGCGCTGACCCAGGAAAAACTGCTGTCCATCGAGAAAGAATACCACCCCACCCAGGTGGTGGTAGAGTACAACGGAATGTGGCAGCTGGGCGACCTAGTGCCTGCCCTGCCCAAGCACTGGACGCTCTATCAGATCGTCACTGTGGTGGATGCCACCACCTTTGACAGTTATGCCAAGAACATGGCAAGCCTGATGATGGAACAGCTGCGGGAGGCGGATTTGATCGTTTTCAACCGTTGCACCGATGAACTGGTAGAACAGCTGCGCCAGCGCAATCTGAAAATGCTCAACCGTCGGGCGGAGATGTATTTGGAATACAACGATGACCGGATGGAAAACTATGACAATGGTCTGTGCCCCTTCGACTTGGACGTGCCGGTGCTGGAGCTGAGCGACGACGACTATGGCTTCTGGTACACCGACTGCATGGACAACCCCCAGCGCTACGAGGGCATGACGGTGAAATTCCGCGGCATCGTGGCACAGTCCCCCAAGTTCCCTCGAAATATGTACGCAGTCGGCCGGTTCGCTATGGTCTGCTGCGCAGAAGACACCGCCTTCTTGGGGATGCTCTGCACCGGACCGGAACAGAAGCAGCTCAAGACCCGAGACTGGGTAGAGGTAACCGCTCAGGTGCGTATCAAAAACCTCAAGGTTCTAGGCGGTGAAGGCCCTGTCCTCTACACCACACAAGTCACCCCCTGCCAGGCTCCCAAAGATGACCTGATCTATTTCTAACGCTCTTTTGACACACATTGTGAATAAATTTACAAAATCTTTTCGTTAAAAAGTTGACAATCTTGTAAAATAAGATTAAAATAGAAGCAGGATAATTTGGCTAAAGGAGCAACACAACACACGATGAAAAAACGCAAGGTTTCCAATGCCGTCATCCGCCGCTTACCACGCTATTATCAGACCCTGGATCACCTGCATAAGGAAGGCCACGTTCGCATCTCCTCCTCTGCCCTGGGCAATTACATGGGCGTCACCGCTTCCCAGATTCGCCAGGACTTGAGTTGTTTTGGTGAGTTCGGCCAGCAGGGTTACGGTTATACTATCCCCGATCTGCGCAAGGAGATTTCCGAGATCCTGGGCATGACCAAAGGCTACCGCGCCGTCCTCTTGGGCGCCGGCAACCTGGGACGCGCCCTGATCAAAAACTTCCCCTTCCACGACAGCGGCTTTGAATTGCTGACCGCCTTTGATACCGATCCGGACATTATCGGTACAGCGATCAACGGCATTCCAGTTCTTCCCCTTTCGGAACTGGACTCTTTTGTGGTTGAACACGAGATCAGCGTTGGCATCCTCACCGTCCCCATGCACGCCGCCCATGACCTGGCACAGCGTCTGGTCACTGCGGGCGTGAAGGGTATCTGGAATTTCACCAACACGGAAATTGATATTCAATCTCCGCATGTCGCAGTAGAGAGCATTCACTTTGCCGATTCTCTGCTCACCCTCAGCTATCTGATCTCCAACCCGACTCCGGATAAGTAACAGCATACAGAAACGTCCAACGGCGCTGATCCCGTTGGACGTTTCTCTTTTCCGCCTGCACCCTTTTGGCGCCGCAACATAGGATGAAATGAAGCCCGGTGCTTCCGGGCGGAACAAACGATTTTAGGAGGCTATGTTTATGTGTTGTAATAATGGTTGGGGCGGTAATTGTCTGTGGAGCAGTATCCACCTACGCAAAACCATTGATATATCAACATTCTAGTGGTTGCTGTTAGCTGTTCTGTTGGCGAATCATATGCAATAAGCCCTCGGATTACTCCGAGGGCTTGTTTGCTTCGATATAGGCAGCGATAAACTTCTTGATCTCCGTGGTCGGCGTCGTCCCGTTGGCCTCGCAAGCGGCCTTGTAGGCTTCCAGCACATCGGGCTTCAAGTCCAGCGGGAAGCGGACGTAGTTTTTGCGCAAATTCTTCATCTGCGATTCATATTTGCTGGGCATCAGTGCTTCCTCCGTTCTTTCCAGTAAAGCACAAGGGCGCAGGTTGCTTTCACAAATCCGATTGCGATGAAAAACGCTCCCAAAAATAGAACAGCATCGTGTAACATATCTCAAATAACCTCCTTGACTTTGACACAATAGGGATGTTAAAATGAGGGCGAGGCGAGAACCTCGCCCTCGGGCTACTCCTGTCAGATTAGTTTGCCGACAATCAGAAGCAGGAGTCCAACCAAGAAGTCTACTGCGGCCTGTACTAAGAGTTGACGCCAATCAATCTTAGCCGCTTTAGACTTCTTTTTCTTTCGTTGCCTCATAAGCATTTTCTCCTTTCCTCAAGTGATGTATTAAGTATACCATACGGACGTATGTTTGTCAATAGAAAAACGCACTTTTTCACTAAAAAGCTCAAGTTTTTTTCATAAAATAGCGCCTGGAGCACTGCCCCAGGCGCTTTGTTTTGTCCAATTATACCTTCGCCCGCACCAGATAATAAACCAGCTCTGTCCGGTCGTAATAAGGCGCAACCGGCCCCACATTGGTATAGCGACCGTC
>ERZ827490.4639-NODE-4639-length-10451-cov-3.549442_pt1 | contig 10451 bp, 8 predicted proteins | sample MGYA00519770_ERZ827490 | MGnify/ENA primary metagenome ERZ827490 (study PRJEB31778, sample SAMEA3449324) | human gut metagenome | biome: human gut; feature: human-associated habitat; material: faeces | place: United Kingdom | collected 2010/2012 ...
CCTCGAGGTTCATCACCACGGCCTTGATGCCGTTCTCGAACTCGAGCAGTTCGTTGGCCTCGGCGTTCTCCAGTCCGTAGATGCGGGCCACGCCGTCGCTCACTTCGAGCACGGTACCCACTTCGTCGAACCGCAGGTCGGTATCGATCCCCTCGAGCTGCATCCGCAGTACGTCCGATACTTCGCTTGGTTTGATATTTTCAGACATAGTCGATCTTAATTATGGGCCTGCCGGGGCAGGCATTGATACATTTAGACAATCCGCTTGTTGCGGTCGATGAACTGCTCGCGGATTTCCCGCAACTGCGTCGCGACGCTCGCGTCCAGGCGCATCGAGTTCATCTCGAAGATAACCCCGCCGAGAATGTCGGGGCGCACCAGTGTCCGCAGTTCGACGGTCCCGTGCGTGCGCGAGACGATCCACTCCTTGAGCCGCTGCTCGGTGGTTTCGTCCACCGCCACGGCGGTCTGCAACTCGCCGGTGCTGATGTTGTGCGCCCGGCGGTAGAGGGCCATGTAGTCAAGCGCCATGCGGTGCAGCAATTGCATGCGTTTGTGGCTCAGCACCAGTTCCACGAACCGTTTCAGCTCGTCGCTCGGGTCTCCGCCCGCGGCGTTGTAAACCAACCCGCTCTTTTGTTCCGGCGTGAGGACGGGATTGTCCAGCGCGCGGCGCAAGGCGGGCTCTGCCGCGAAACTGCCGGCGAGCCGTTGCATCTCGCCGTAGACACGTTCGGTAGCCGATTTTTCTCCGGCGTACTCGTACAGAGCCTTGGCGTAGCGCGAGGGAATCATTCCTGTGTTCATCTGCTCGGTGCTTTACTGGATGTTATTCTGTCCTGCCTTCATGACGGGCGCTTCGTCCAACAGGCGGTCGATCATGCTCATCTGCGCCGCCGACGTGTCGAGTTTCTTGCGGATGACCTTCCCGGCGATGTCCACGGCCAGCAGTGCGATCTGGCTGCGGGCTGCGCGGACGGCGGCCTCCTGTTCGAGGCGGATCTGCCGCTTCGCATCGTCGATCTGGCGCTGTGTTTCGGCCTGTGCCTTGGCTTTCGCTTCGGCGACGATCTGGTCGCGTGTGGCCGACGCTTCGTTCAGGATCTTCATCTGCTGTTCACGTGCGCTTTGGAGCAGCGCTTCACTTTGGGCCTTGACCTGTGCGAGCTGGTCGTTGGCCTCTTGGGCCGCCTGCAGGGACTGCTCCACGTATGCCCGGCGCTCCTCCACCATCCGCGTGATGACGGGGAAGCCGTACTTGGCCAGCACGGCAAAAACCACTCCGAAGGAGAGGAGCATCCAGAACAGAAGGCCCGATTCGGGTAATAAGAGTCCCATGATTGTTTTTTTTAACGGTTTACAGCGCGAGGAAGCAGACTACCACGGCGAACAGAGCAACGCCTTCGACCAGCGCCGCGATGATGATCATGTTCGTACGGATGTCGTTGACCGACTCGGGCTGGCGTGCGATGGCCTCCATGGCCGATCCGCCGATCTTGCCGATGCCGATGCCGGCGCCGATGGCGGCCAGTCCTGCGCCCAGGGCTGCGCCCAGTTTCCCAATGCTTAATCCGGCTGCTGCCTGCAGTAAAATGGAAAGTAACATAATCGTTTGGTTTTATTGGTTTTTTATTGTGCCTGTATTGGTTTAAATCAGTGTAGTGCGTGAGCCGTGCGGCCTGGATGGGCCCCGGCAGTTTATATTTCCTGTTCTTCTTTCTTGTGGTGCGGTTCCACGCGCGCCAGTCCGATAAACACCGCCGAGAGCATCGTGAAGACGTAGGCCTGGATGAAGGCTACCAGCAATTCGAGCAGGTTCATGAAAATGCAGAAGATCACCGACACCACGGTCATCGAACCGTTCACCACCGGGCCCATGCTCACTGTCACGAACACGAGGCAGGTGAGGCTGAGGATCACCGCGTGTCCCGCCATCATGTTGGCGAACAGACGGATCATCAGTGCGAAGGGTTTGGTCAGGATACCGACGAACTCGATGGCCGGCATCATCGGCACCGGGCATTTGAGCCAGGTGGGCACTTCGGGCCAGAAAATCTCTTTCCAGTATTCGCGTGTTCCGAATACGTTGGTCATGATGAACGTCGCGATGGCCAACAGCAGGGTGATCGCGATGTTACCGGTGACGTTCGCCCCGCCGGGGAAGATCGGAACCAACCCCATCAGGTTGTTTATCAGGATGAAAAAGAACACCGTCAGCAGATAGGGGGCGAAGCGTTTGTAGTCTTTGCCCACGCAGCTCTTGATCAGGTCGTCGTGGATCATCATCACGGCCGCCTCCATCAGTCCGACGAAACCGCCCGGGGCCGATGTGCGCACGGGATGGCGTTTGTACCAGCGTGCGGCGCCCAGTACGATCAGCATCAGCAGCGCGGAGTTGAACAGCAGGGCGAAGGCCGTTTTCGTCAGCGACAGGTCGATCGGGCGCACCTCTTCGCCTGCGGCGTTGCGCTCGACGATTTTACCGTCGTAGTCGCCGCCCCGTGCGATGTAGAAGCCCTCGTAACTCTGGCCGTGGGCCACGCGCGACGACGAGAAGAGGTGCCACCGCCCGTTCTCCCCGCGCACGATTACCGGCAGCGGTACGGTGATGTGGGTTTTGCCCCATGTGGTGATGTGCCAGTCGTAGGAGTCGCCGATGTGCCCGAAGACGATGCCTTTTACGTCGACCGCCTCTTCGGCTTTGTTCTCGGCGGCTACCTCTTCGGCGGCCGTCGCGTCCGCGTCGCCGATCACCCCTGCGTCCGGCGCTTCGGCGGCGGGTACGGTGTCGTGGTGTTCCCATCCCTCGCCCCTGGCCTGGGGCACGAAGGCGAAGAGCGTCAGCAGCAGGCCCGTTACGAGCAGGATATGTCTGTAAGCTTTCATCTTAAGCCTTTCCTCCTTTACGGCTCTTCTCATACAGCCAGAAGAACCGGGTTTCGAAAATCAGATAGACCAGGTACCAGAACAGGAACAGCAGGATAAACGGATGCTTGGGCTGGTCGCTCAGTGCGATGAATGCGCCCACGACGCCCACGCTTGCCACGAGCTTCGCGACCTTGAAATACATGAAGCCCTGTGTCGATAGCCTGCCGTCGCGTACCGGCCGGTTCAGCATCCATGCGAATCCCAGCGCCCATACGTAGAAATAGAGCATGATGTAGGGATACAGCGGCGTGTAGTACTGCGGCAGCCAGCCGTAGAGTGGCAGCGCCACGGCCCAGCCTCCCGCGACGGTGATCGCCGTGAGCCAGAGGATGTACCGTTGCGAGAGCCTCCGTTTGGTGTATGTGTCTATCTCGTTTGCCATGCGTTGTTTTTGTTTGCGGCCCGCACTCCGTGTCCGGCCATACAACCGGTTCCGGTTATGCTTCGTTTTTGCGTTCAGGCCGGTGGAGCCGGGATATCCCTGTTCCTGTGCCGTTTATTGCTGGATGCAGACCGAAACCTCGTCCTTTTTAACCTCCACGAAGCCGCCTTTCACCGCGAAGCTCTGCTCACCGCCGCCTTTTTGCCGGAACCGCACCTCGCCCGCAGTGAGTGACGAGATAAGCGGCGCATGGTGGCGCAGCACGGTGAATTCGCCGAGGGTGCCCGGCAGGGTCACGCTCTCCACTTCACCGCTGAACAGCGTGCGTTCGGGGGACAGGATTTCTAAGGTCATACGGCAGCCTGTGCTAGAATTTTCTTACCCTTTTCGATGGCTTCCTCGATCGTGCCGACGTTCAGGAACGCCTGCTCGGGCAGGTAGTCCACCTCGCCGTCGAGGATCATCTTGAAACCTTTGATCGTATCTTCGATGGAGACCATCACGCCCGCTACGCCGGTAAACTGCTCGGCTACCGTGAACGGCTGCGACAGGAAACGCTGCACGCGGCGCGCGCGGTTCACCGTCTGGCGGTCTTCGTCCGAGAGCTCCTCCATGCCGAGGATCGAAATGATGTCCTGGAGCTCCTTGTTGCGTTGCAGGATCTGTTTCACGCGCTGCGCGGTCTGGTAATGCTCTTCGCCTACCACCAGCGGGTCGAGGATGCGCGAGGTCGATTCGAGCGGATCGACGGCCGGGTAGATACCCAGTTCGGTAATCTTACGGCTCAGCACGGTGGTTGCGTCGAGGTGCGTGAAGGTGGTCGCCGGAGCCGGGTCGGTCAGGTCGTCGGCCGGTACGTAGACCGCCTGGATCGAGGTGATCGAGCCCTTTTTCGTCGAGGTGATGCGTTCCTGCATCGCGCCCATTTCGGTCGCCAGCGTCGGCTGGTAACCTACGGCCGAGGGCATACGCCCCAGCAGCGCCGACACCTCGGAACCGGCCTGGGTGAAACGGAAGATGTTGTCGATGAAGAAAAGGATATCTTTCGTGCCGGTGCCTTCGTCGCGGAACGACTCGGCCACGGTCAGCCCCGACAGGGCCACCGACGCACGGGCTCCCGGCGGTTCGTTCATCTGGCCGAACACCAGTGTCGCCTGCGATTTTTCGACTTCGTTGAAGTCCACTTTCGACAGGTCCCATTCGCCTTTTTCGAGTCCTTCCATGAACTCTTTGCCGTAACGGATAACGCCCGATTCGAGCATTTCGCGCAGCAGGTCGTTACCCTCGCGGGTACGTTCGCCTACGCCGGCGAACACCGAGAAGCCGTTGTGTTTCTTGGCGATGTTGTTGATCAGCTCCATGATCAGCACGGTTTTGCCCACGCCGGCGCCGCCGAACAGGCCGATTTTGCCGCCTTTCGAGTAGGGTTCCAGCAGGTCGATCACCTTGATGCCGGTGTAGAGTACTTCCTGCGAGGTGGTCAGCTCGTCGAATTTCGGCGGATCGCGGTGGATCGGGTAGGCGCCTTCGTTCATGTCGGGTTGTTTGAGCCCGTCGATGGCGTCGCCCACCACGTTCAGCAGGCGTCCCTTGACCTGTTCGCCGATGGGCACCGTGATCGGGTGCAGGTAGGAGACGGCCTTCATGCCGCGGTGCAGTCCGTCGGTGGAGTCCATCGCCACCGTGCGCACCGTGTTTTCCCCGATATGCTGCTGCACCTCGATGATCAGCTTGCGGCCGTCGTCGCGGACGATGGTCATCGCGTCGTGGATGCGCGGCAGGGTCACTTCGTTTTCGGCGCCTTCGAAATAGACGTCCACCACCGGTCCGATGATCTGCGAGACGCGGCCCGTTACCTCTTTGGCCTGACGAACGCCCGATGTAGTTTCCGCTTCCATATGCTAAAGATGTAGTTATTTCAAAATTTTAGAATTAATCAAAGGTACGCATTTACACGAAACTGAAAAGTCCTGATCGCTCTTTTTGATGTTCTAAATCTCGCTTTTCTGAGATTTTTAACTTTTTTTATAAACAATGTGCGTTTTTATCCATTGTTTCGGAAGGCACGTAATACCTTGTGGAGCGTGTTTCGCAGCGGTTTTCCCGCCGGGTGTGCCGGATTGGGAAGCTGATGCCGCATTGTTCGATTTGTCCGGAGCAAAGCGTTTTCCCGCTGAACAATCCGCAAAATAGCGAATAAATATGAAATGTGTACGCTCCGGGTCTGAAAATTTACGAAGAATTCATCCGAAGGCCCGTTTAGGTGCGGCCGCGTGCGATTGCCGTCCCGTTCCGGGCGTGGGAATCCCGTCGAATTGTTTATCTTTGTCGGGATACCTTGCCGGGCAGCGCTTTAGTCATCGGGACTGTTGCCGGCGGCGCCCCGATAGGCGGTGCGGTTGGTTTACAAACCCGGCGGTGGCGTTGCCGGCAAGGGGTCGCAATGGACAGGAGCGAATCCCAAATTAAATAAATCACCTAAACGAATATGAAAAGACTTTTTTTGTATGTGATTGCCGCATTGCTGGCGGTGCAAGGAGCGTGGGCGACCGCACCCGCGCGGTATGAGCTGAAGCTCCGCAGCGGACAGAAGATGCGTATCGACGTGTGCAGCGACCGGATTTTCCGGGTTCGCGTGACGCCTGCCGACACCTTTGCTGAGTCGCTGCTGGAGCGTTACGGATTGTTGAAAACCGACTGGGAGCCGGTGCAGGTGACCCAGCGCAATGAGGGTGGTGTCGTGGTGCTCGGTACTCCGGCCTGCCGCATACGCGTCGATAGGAAGGACGGGCGCATCAGCGTGACCGACCTGAAGGGAAATGTCATCCTGCGCGAGGCCTCGTACCTCGCCCCGGGCGCTCCGCTCATCACGGCGCTCGGGCAGTCGCTCAACGAGAAGTTCCAGAAGCCGCGCCGCGACGAGGCGATTATCGGCGATACGACCAAAAACGGGGCTCAGCAGCAGCAGACCGAAGTGGGCGATATGAGCCGCAACAGCATCCTGAGCTTTACCCTGGCCGATGACGAGCGTTTTTACGGCGGCGGCAGCACGAGCCGTGACCATATCCAGCACCGCGGCGAGGTGTTGCGCATGTGGGCCAGCTACCAGATCGCCGAGGCACCGATTCCGTTCATGATGAGCTCGGCGGGGTGGGGCGTTTTCGACAATACCACGGTGCGCAGCTATTTCGACGTAGCCCGTTACGACAAGGAGCGTCTCCTTATTTATAATACGGCTCCCGGCGCTGACTTTTACGTGATGGTGGGCGGTTCCATGCCGCAGACCCTCGGCCTCTACACGTCGCTTACCGGCCGCGCCTACGTGCTGCCGCGCTGGATGTACGGCCTTTCGTTCGGCGGTCATATGCAGGAGAACCAGTTCGAGATGATGGACGACGCGGTGCGTTTCCGCACCGAAAAAGTGCCGTGTGACGTGATGTGGATCGAACCGCAGTGGATGTCGAAATACTACGACTTCTCGATCGAAAAGAGCTGGAATTACAAGCTCTTCCCGCCCGAAGGCTATTGGGTCGAGAAACAGTTCCCGAAGCACGAATGGAAAACCAGCTTCGTCGGCCGCCTGCACGGGCTGGGCTATAAGCTGGGCCTGTGGCTCTGCATCGACCACGACCAGAGCATTGTCGAAGAGGATATTATCGCAGCGCGCGAAGGCCGCCCGCAGTCGGGCAAGGAGCACTGGTTCGACCACCTGACCAATTTTATGGACCAGGGCGTCGACGGCTTCAAGCTCGATCCGGCGCGCACGCTCGACGAGCATCCCGACCGGGAGTATTACAACGGACTCACCGACAAAGAGATGCATAACCTGAACCAGGTGCTGATGCCGCGCCAGATGAACCGTGTGTTCCGCGACCACAAGGGCATCCGTCCGTGGCAGCACTACTGCGGCGGATTTGCCGGGACGCAGCGCTGGACGGCCAACCAGAGCGGCGACAACGGCGGCGAGCGTACCGCGCTGTTCGACCAGCTGAACCTCGGTTCGAGCGGGTTGATGAACACTTCCTGCGACGTGATGTCGGCCAAGGACGAAATGGCCGCGCTGCACATGGGCGTTTTCCTGCCGTGGATCCAGATCAACAGCTGGTTCGGCCTGCTGCACCCGTGGTACTTCCCCGACAAGGAGAAGGCGATGTACCGCGATTATATCCAGCTCAGGCACGACCTCTTCCCTTATATCTATTCTGCGGCGCTGAACGGCCACCTGACCGGTATGCCGATCCTGCGCTCGATGCCTCTGGTATATCCCGACGACCGCAACGTGGACGACATGGTTTTCCAGTATATGTTCGGCGACAACCTGCTGATCGGCGTCTTCAGCGACTCGATCTACCTGCCCAAGGGCGACTGGATCGATTTCTGGACCGGCGAACAGCTGCGCGGCGAAGGAAAGGAGATTCGGCACGCGATTCCCGACAACCGGGCCGGGCTGGCCTTTGTGAAAGCCGGTGCGATCCTGCCGATGCAGAAGCCGGTGCAGTATATCGGCGAACGTCCGCTCGATACGCTGATCCTGAAAGTGTACCCGTCGGGCAACAGTTCTTATACGCTCTATGAGGACGACGGCGTTACTTTCGATTACGAGCAGGGTAAGATCGCCAAAACGGTCTTCGATTGCAGGCAGTCCGGCGGCCGCACCGAATTGGTAGTGAACCCGGCCGAGGGCGATTACAACGGCATGTATCCCACACGCGTGTACGAGGTCGAGATGAGGCTCGCTTCGCGTCCCGGTTCGGTGACCGTCGACGGCGTGAAAACGGATGCGTGGAGTTACGGCGACGGTTTGCTGAAAGTGGCGGTAACCCAGCCCGATGTGCGTAAAAAGAGCGTGCTCGTGGCGGAATAGGCGTTAGCGTCCGGAAAATGCGTTGAAATGTGAACGGATGTTTCCGGAATGCGGCCGAGTGATTATATTTGCATCGCGGGGTGCGGCAGGTTCCGGTCCGGGCTTGCCGCACCTGTGTTTCACCGGCTGTCTCCGTGCCGTTGCGTCTGCCGTTCAGCTGCGTTTTGCGATATTGGCGGAAGATTCGTCGGCGGTCCGGAATCTTCCCCGACCGGCAAGAAATGAAACCTGATAACCTGAAATAAACCTTGACACAGGGGTGCTTCCCCCGGATTCGTTATGGACAGAAGAACTTTCCTGATCCGCTGTGCCGCGCTCTCCGCAGGAGGCGTGCTCGCAGCCACCCTGCCTTCGTGGGCGCAGCGCGCCCTCGAAGAGAAAACCCTTCGTTTCGACAGCGACCTTTACCGCCGCTTTACCGATCCGGCGAGCACCGACCGTCCTTTCGTGCGGTGGTGGTGGAACGGCGACCGCGTAAAGGCCGACGAGCTGGTGCGCGAGTTGAGGCTGCTGCACGCCGCGGGCGTGGGCGGCGTCGAAATCAACCCGGTAAAATTCCCCGAAGAGGCCGATCCGCTCGATACGCATCCGTTGCGCTGGCTTTCGCCCGAATGGATCGATATGCTCAAAGCGGCTTTCGACGAAGCGAAGCGCCTCGGGATGACCTGCGATTTGATCGTCGGTTCGGGCTGGCCTTTCGGCGCCGAGTATCTCGAGGGAGACGAGCGCGGGCAGGTAATGGTGGTCGCCGTCAAAAAACTCGAAGGTCCCGCGACGGTCGTCTACTCGCCGTTCGAACTCTTTCTGGAGGCCGATCCGCAGGTCAATAACCCCTATCCGGGCCGTACGATGGAGCTGGTTTCGCTGCAACTGGTGCCCGATCCGCTCGACGACCTGGCACAGATTACCGATCTTTCGGAACAAAAGGATCTTGACCGGATTACGGTCGAGGTACCGGCGGGCTCGCACGCGCTTTATGCTTTGGTCAAGGTGCACGGCTTCATGCAGGTGATCAACGGCGTTCCGGGCGCGAACGGACCGACGCTCAACCACTTCAATGCGCAGGCGGTGCGCAAGTACCTTACGCGGATGTCCGGTGCGATCGAAAGCCGCATCGGGCCGCTCAGGGACCACATCCGCGCGCTTTTCATCGACGGGCTCGAACTGGAAGGCGCCAATTGGAGCGATGATATGCGCGAAGAATTCATCCGCCGCCGGGGGTACGACCCGATGGAACTGCTGCCGCTGACGATGTACAAGACCGGCGGCATGGGGAACGTGATCGACTACCGTTACGGCGTGGAGATGGGCGATGCGGTGCGCGGGCGGATCGACCGTGTGCGCTACGACTTTTGCCGCACGCAGGCCGAACTGATCGACGAACGTTTCTTCGTACCGTACAGCGAATGGTGTCGTTCGCTGGGCGTGCTCTCGCGCGTACAGGCTTACGGGCGCGGCGTCCATCCGCTGGGTAGCAGCCTGCACTGCGATATTCCCGAAGGGGAGTCGTGGACGACCAACTGGCTCAAGCACCGCCTCGGCGAGGAGATGGGTAACGAGGATTACCGCCGCGGACGGGGCTACACGATGATCAACAAATACATGTCTTCGGGAGGCCATCTCGCCGGCCGCCGCACGATCAGCGCCGAGGATATGACCAACACCTACCTCGTCTTCACCGCGACGCTCGAATTCCTGAAGCTGGGCTCCGACCACAGCGTCTTTTCGGGCATTACGCACTCGGTGTTCCACGGGTTCAACTATTCGCCGCCCGAAGCGCCGTTCCCGGGTTGGATCCGTTACGGGGCCTATTACAATGAGAATAACACCTGGTGGCCTTACCTGCACCATTTCATGGATTACAAAGGGCGGCTGTCGGCCGTGCTGCAGCAGGCGGATATGTACACCGACATCGGCGTGCTGCCGCCACTGTCCGATATGTGGAGCACGATGGGGATGCAGAACGAACCGTTTCCCGAACGTACCAACGTGCCGTGGTTCACGCTGGTGTGGGAGGCGATCCACAAACACGGGAACGGCTGCGATTACCTTTCCGACGAAATCATCCGCGATGCGGCCGTCCGCGGCGGCAAGCTCTGCTACGGCCCGAAAGCCTATGGGACGGTTTTCCTCGTCGCGGTCGAACGGATGCACCCCGAGGGGCTCGAGAGGTTGCTGGAATTCGTGCGGCAGGGTGGCCGCCTCTTCTGTGTCGACAGGCAGCCGTGCCTTTCGCTGGGCTGGAACGGACATGAAGCCGCCGACCGGCGGGTGCGG
>ERZ827490.4649-NODE-4649-length-10425-cov-12.587464_pt1 | contig 10425 bp, 7 predicted proteins | sample MGYA00519770_ERZ827490 | MGnify/ENA primary metagenome ERZ827490 (study PRJEB31778, sample SAMEA3449324) | human gut metagenome | biome: human gut; feature: human-associated habitat; material: faeces | place: United Kingdom | collected 2010/2012 ...
TGTCATTGTCCGTTTCGGTTGGCTTTGATGATACCCTTTTTGCATCTCTTGCCATATCACATAGCCTTGATATAAATTGCGTATATGCTGCAACCTCTTCTCCATCCGCTGTGTATGGAAACCATGTAAAATTTATTTTTTCCTCCATGATTTCAATTTCTGTGCTATCCATTCGGAATGCATGTTGGAGGAGTGTCTGCTTATTTGCTATGATTTTCTGTAAATTTTCCAAAGCCGTATCGGTAAGGCTTTCTCTCGGTATTGCTACAGTCAGCTTTTCGTGTTGCATTGGCACTGTTTTCGTTAATTCTGCATCATCCTGAAACCCTCGTTTCCGTAACTGCTGAAGCAGTTCTTCCACCGTTTCTTCCATTGTTCCCTCTGGAATATGTAACACGCCCTCTTTGTCCAGTCGGTATCCTGCAATGTTGTATGCGCAACTTGGTACCCGTTCATAATGTGGTGCTACTCCAAGTGTATCACCAATCTCCTGTGCCAGCTTCGGTCTCTGTTTCAATTCCAATGTAAATCTGATTTCATTCTTCATAATATGTACCCACTTTCTTTTTTCGATAGTACATATATCACTCTGGCGGCGCAGAATAGCAAGACATTTCTGATTATATTACTGCCAAAATGTGCGCATAAAATTTGTGTTTTTTATGCTGTTTTTTACACGATTTTTCTACCTATTTCAGTACTATCCGGCAAAACAAAATCAGCTAATACAACGATATTGTGCGGATGTTTCCATATAATTTAAATTTAATGGGTATCCCCCCTGTTTAATTCTGCGAAAATTCGCACGAAAGGGGGCGCCGGTCTTCAAGAAGAAAGTTTGTAGAGATTTCAATCCCCCCTCCCATAGAAAAAAGCCACAGCGGATTACTTTCCATGTGGCTCAATTCATTTATGATTGCTTTCCGTATGGAGTTTTTTCTTCTGCTACCATCGACAGCGTTTCCTGACCATTCAAATCATATACCACTGTTTTATGCTCTGGCTCTGTAAAGGTAGACGAACCTCCGATGCCAAAATACTTTTCAAAGAAGGTTTTCAGCTTTTCAATAACTCCCTGTTTTTTTCTAGTTCTTCCACCACCAAAGCGGGATATAGGTGGCATAAGTTTATCTATGTCAGTTCCAACCGTTCTAATTTCGCCGTCCCGAAACGCATTTTCTATGAACTTTCGGGTATCCTCTGGCTTTAACTTTTCTTCCTTAATGATAACATCAAGGTCATGATCACGCTGTGCCACCACAAATTCATGCCACTCATTCATGACATCATCCACATCATTGATTCCTGCAATAAAAGTTTCAATGAGCTGTTTCTTACTGCGCAACTCTGGACTCGCATCAATCGCCTTATTGATGGTTATCAGCACTTCCTTGTCTTCGCAGTGTGTATCATGATACTTCTTTACAAGCATGAGGATATAATCAATATTAATTTCTATCTGCCGGATCAGTTCAATTTCAAATACCACATCATCTGTAATATCTGTACTTTCCTGACGCTTGCGTTTCCACTCATCACGCAAATCCTGATAACGACCGAGGTAATCCTGTAAATCACGCTCAGAAATCAGCTCATTGCCCTTGAACTCATCAAAAGAAAGTAAAAGATTTCTCATACGGAGAATTGCACCAAACAGAGCAATAAAGTCCTTTTGATTCTGTTCTCCGATAATCTGTGGTTCTGATAACGGAAATTTATGATTCAAGTCCTCCATCATATCCACATAACCCGGCATCGGTTTACCATCTACAGACTCATATCCATAATAATAATCTTTAAAACTCTGTAGCAGTACAATGCCTCCGGCATTCTTATCCCCAAACAGGGAAATGGCACTATCTACACGCTTTTGCAGATTTCGGAAACACACAATATTTCCAAAGGTCTTAATAGAATTCAGAATACGGTTGGTACGAGAAAATGCCTGTATCAGTCCGTGCATTTTCAGATTTTTATCTACCCATAGCGTATTCATGGTTGTGGCATCAAAACCTGTAAGGAACATATTTACTACAATCAAGATATCCAATTCCTTATTTTTCATGCGAAGCGACACATCTTTATAATAATTCTGGAATTTATCACTTGAGGTATCGTAATTCGTATGGAACATTTCATTATAATCCTTAATGGCTTCTTCCAGAAATTCTCTGGACGGCTGATCAAGTGCAGCGGTATCTTCAGAATTTTCTTCATCCAGAATACCATCGGATTCTTCTTCGTTTGCACCATAACTGAAAATGGTTGCGACACGCAATTTCTTGGTCGGATCTGCTGCCATTTGCTTTTTGAATTCCTGATAATATAATTTTGCCATCGGAACACTCGATACCGCAAAAATAGAATTAAAACCACTAATACGCTGTTTCTGCTTGATTTCCTCTACCTCATCCCGCTTGGCAGAAGCTACCTCTGAAATATTAGTAAGCGCATTATATATGTATGTTTTATCCCCACGATACGTCTTCTGATCAAAATGTTCCAGTATGTACTGTGTCACAATGCGAATACGCTCAGGAGCCATCATAACCTTTTCACGGTTAATGTCCCAGACCATCTCATCTGTGATTTCTTCCTCCACATCCATCGTTTTAATATAATCAACCCGGAATGGAAGAACATTTTTATCGTTAATAGCATCCACAATCGTATAACTGTGAAGCTGATCTCCAAAGGTCTGACCTGTAGTAAAGAATTCTGGATTCTTGGCTCTGCCAGAATTAACAGAGAAGATTGGTGTTCCTGTAAATCCAAACAGATGATATTTCTTAAAATTTTTTACAATAGCAGTGTGCATATCCCCAAACTGGCTGCGATGGCACTCGTCAAAAATAATAACGATATGTTTCAGATAAACTTCATGTCCCGGATTCTTTTTTATAAAGGTAGCCAGTTTCTGAATTGTGGTAATGATGATATGCGCATCTGGGTCTTCCAACTGCCGTTTTAATATGGTAGTCGATGTATTGCTATTGGCTGCACCCTTTTCAAAACGGTCATATTCTTTCATAGTCTGGTAATCCAGATCTTTACGGTCAACCACAAACAGTACCTTATCAATATACGGCAGCTTCGATGCCAGTCTTGCCGTTTTAAATGAAGTCAATGTCTTGCCAGAACCTGTGGTATGCCAGATATAACCACCACCCTCGACACTGCCGTACTTCTTATAATTATTGGCAATTTCGATACGATTGAGAATTCGCTCCGTAGCTGTAATCTGATACGGACGCATGACCATCAGCATATCTTCCGATGTAAAAATACAATACTTCGTAAGAATATTCAGAATCGTATGCTTTGCGAAGAAAGTCTTTGTAAAGTCAATCAAATCTGGAATCACACGGTTATTGGCATCTGCCCAGAAGCAGGTAAACTCAAAGCTGTTACTGGTCTTAGTCTTACTTGTTCCCCGCTTCTCATGTTCCTTTTCTGCATTCCGTCTAGTGCTGTTGGAATAATACTTTGTGTTTGTCCCATTGGATATAACAAAAATCTGGATATACTCATACAGTCCGCACCCCGCCCAAAAAGAATCCCTCTGGTAACGGTTGATCTGGTTGAATGCCTCACGGATGGCAACACCTCTACGCTTCAGCTCAATATGCACAAGCGGCAGACCATTGACTAATACTGTAACATCATAGCGGTTATCATGCTTTGCACCGTTCTCTGTACCAATCACACAGCCCAGGCTGCCCTCTCTGCTGCCTGGGGCAGCATTCACCTTGTATTGATTGATGACCTGCAACCTGTTATTATGAATGTTCTTTTTATCTATAAGCGTAATGTTCTTGGAAGAACCATCATCACGAGTCAGAACTTGGACATTATCCTCCTGTATCTTACGAGTCTTTTCCACAATATGTTCATTGGGATTCGCAACAGCATTTTTGAAAAAAGCATCCCACTCTGTGTCTGAAAACTGATAATTATTCAGTTCCTCTAATTTTTTACGGAGATTGGAAATCAGATCTTTCTCCGTGTGAATAGGCAGATACTCATATCCCTGTTCGCAGAGCAGACGGATAAATTCCTGTTCCAGTTCTGCTTCGCTCTGATAACTGTCAGAACGTTTTTTCACTGGCTCATATTCTGTGACAACGGTGTTCTCCGATGTCTCCGCTACAATATTAAAGTATGGCACATCCTCGCCTCCTTACTTTGGTAATTCTTTAAAAGATAACAGCTTATCCCTGTAATATTCATATTGCTTCTGACGTGCTTCGATTTCTGCCGGAAGTCCTGTAGACAGGTCATTGCAAAGAATGTCAAAACGATCGAGAATTTCTGTGATTTTTTTCTGCTCCTTGACCGTTGGAATAACAATTAAAATATTTAAAATATCTGCTTTCCGTAAATTTGTTTGATCTGCTCCGTTATCATATCTTAACAACTGTGGATTGCGGCTTAATATATAATACAAATATTTTGTAGTAACCAAATCTGGTCTGCTAACTGTAAATGCTCCAATTCTCTGATTAAGAGTATATTTATCGTCTTCATCAACCAAATAACATTTCGCCAACGCACGACCATTTGGTAAATCACTCATAACCATCAGAATATCATTCACATATAATGGACAAATCTGTTCATCCGCATATTTTTTCACTTGTCCATCAGTAGAAATAAACTTAGAATTTACAACAATATATTTTCCATCAGATACAATATTTTTTTCATGTCCTTTTCCATTTCTGAAATTAACAATATAATCAAGACTAACGGTTGCATATCCAAACACATACTGAATAAGCTTAATTGCGCTCAGCTCTGTCTGTCTGTCTGTCTGTCTGTCTGTCTGTCTGTCTGTCTGTCTGTCTGTCTGTCATAAGCGTGCTACCTGTTTCAGCAAATGTCAAGAGCAAATCGCGATAATATTCATATTGCTTCTGGCGTGCTTCAATTTCGGCTGGCAAGCCAATATTCAGGTCAGTGCAGATGGATTCAAAATTATCAAGAACATTAACAAGCCTTTTCTGTACATCCAATGCCGGAACAGGAACAGGGAATTGATTTAGCATCGGTCTTCGAATAGATGCCACAGACCCCTGAAACATAGTTTTCTGTATATATGGCAAAAATGCCGATCTCATATAGTGAAAATAATACCTCGGTAATACATCTGGAGTATTTATATGAATTCGGTATGCTCTTTGATGCAAAGCATATTTTCCTTCAACATAATGAAATATCTTTCCTACACCGACCCCATCGCCAGCAGTAATAATGGCAGTTTCATCATATTCATATTCATTTTTTCGCAACGGTTCCTGTGAGCGGACATAAAAAGGATATTTACCTTCTTCAACTCCTTCATTAGTGTTACTACTACCAGTACCAATATCAGCAATATCAGCTAATGGAACAATTTTAACATTGTTATCAAATGTCAGCAGTTTATTACGATAAAATTCATACTGTTTCTTCCGAGCTGTAAGCTCGGCTGTAAGCTCGGCTGTAAGCTCGGCTGTAAGTAACGTGAAAGAGTCCAAAATATGGACTATTTCACGTTGTACCTCCAGAGGAGGTACAGGGAGCAACAATCTGGAAAATAATGCCTGTGTCAAATGGCTAATTGTCGAACCTGTTTTCTGTTGTTCAACCACTTTCTGAAAATGCCCAGATAACAAAAAATACATTATGTACCGTGGCAACAATGAATCATCTTTAGGTCTGACAACAAAAACTCCTCCATTCAAAGTAGCTGGCATTGGCAAATTATTCACTTGCGCAACTTTTCCTAATGTTCCATCCTTTGTTATTAAAACATCTCCATCTTTTATTTGTATTTTAGGATCTTGTACATATCTATCCTTACTAACATATACACAGCTCTTATAATTCACTTCATTCGATGGTGTAAAATCAGTCCCTGTGACAAGCATATAATCACCTGACATTTTATATTCGGCCTTTGTAAGCCTTTGCCAGCCTATCCTTGCATGAAGAGTACAAGTCTCATCAAAACGTTTATATATAACTCCATCAGGACACAATTCTGCAATTAACTCATCTAATCTGCTCATGCGTCCACCTCGATTTCTGCGATGATCTTATCAATCTCATCACGGAGCACCTGCTCACGGGCAACAATTTCCTTAATTTCTGCATTCAGCTTCACAATATCAATTTTCTCTCTAGTATCTTCGCCTTCAACATACGTAGACACAGACAAATTATAATCATTTCCGGATACTTCCTCATAACTCGCCAGATGTGCAAAATGCTTCACTTCTTCCCGTTTTGCGAATACATCGACAATACGGTCAATGTTTTCTGGTGTCAGTTTGTTATTGTTGGTAACCTTCACGCACTCGCTTGTAGCATCAATAAACAGCGTCTTATTATCTGCCTTGTTCTTTTTCATCACCATAATGCAAGTTGCAATCGAAGTGCCAAAGAACAGATTACTCGGCAACTGAATAATACAGTCCACATAGTTATTGTCCACAAGATATTTACGGATTTTCTGCTCTGCACCACCACGATACATAATTCCCGGAAAGCATACAATGGCAGCAGTTCCATTAGATGCAAGCCATGACAGACTGTGCATGATAAATGCCATGTCAGCCTTACTTTTCGGTGCAAGCACTCCGGCAGGAGAAAATCTTGGGTCATTAATCAACAATGGATTATCTGTTCCCGCCCATTTTATAGAATATGGTGGATTAGATACTATTAATTCAAACGGTTCATCGTCCCAGTGCTGTGGTGCAAGCAATGTATCTTCACAGGCAATATTGAATTTATCGAATCCGACATCATGCAAAAACATATTGATACGACACAAGTTGTAGGTTGTGATATTGATTTCCTGACCGTAAAATCCATTACGGATAGCATCCTTGCCAAGAATTTTCTCGGCTTTCAAAAGTAATGAACCAGAGCCGCAAGCCGGATCATATACTTTATTGATTTCTGTTTTTCCTACAGTACCAAGTCGTGTGAGTAATTCGGACACATCTGCCGGAGTAAAGAATTCTCCACCAGATTTTCCAGCGTTCGATGCGTACATGGTCATAAGGTACTCATATGCATCACCAAAGGCATCAATGGAATGGTCTTTCACATCTCCCAGATTCATTTCACCCACGCCATTCAAAAGTTTTACGAGTTTTTCATTACGTTTTGCAACTGTAGCACCTAATTTATTACTGTTTACATCATAATCATCGAATAATCCGGCAAAATCGCTTTCCGACTCGCTTCCTTGTGCAGATTCCTCTATATGTCGGAACACACGCTCCAATGTTTCATTTAAATTTTCATCATTCGCAGCATCCGCACGTACATTGCAGAACAGCTCACTCGGCAGAATGAAGAATCCTTTTTCTTCTACCAATCCTTCTCTTGCTTCTTCTGCATCCTCATCTGATATTTTTGCAAAATCAAATCCTATGTTACCTGCATCAGCCTCACCACTGTTTATATAATTGCACAAGTTCTCGGAAATATAACGATAGAACATTGTGCCAAGAACATAATTTTTAAAGTCCCAACCATCGACTGCTCCACGCAGCTCATCTGCAATCGCCCATATTGCACGGTGCAATTCATCACGTTCCTGTTCCTTTTTGGTATCAACCATTCTCTTTTCCTCCGTTATCCTCTGGTATAAATTCCAGAATATCGTCAACGCCACAGTTTAAAACCTGACATATACTCTCCACACTTTCGAGGGAAATATACCCATTACGTTTCAATCGTGTGATGATATTTGCGGAAAAGCCAGCTTCCTGCTGTAACTGTGCATTTGTCATATCTTTTTCTATCAGTAAATGGAATAATTTTTTGTAACTGACTGCCATGTCATCCCTCCATTAATTCTTAACAGATATAAGTAAAGTATATCACGAAAAAGTGAATTTTTCAATCTGTGCAAAAAGAAATCACTCCGTCTTAAAACCCAGAAACGAAGTGATTACACACAATTTTCTATATTTTCGGTTCTAAAACCTCATTCGTAGCAATATCGTAGTATCGTGCCTTTTTATATGCCGTGATTTGCCCCAATACCGCCCCACGTTGCGGAAATATGCAATCTACACGTTTATCCTGCCGTGGCAGATAAAAAGCACTTTTATCATTGTTGCATAACCTCGCATTTCTTAGTTTTTCTTGGTATTTCGGGCTTTGTAAGCCTTTGTAATTTTTTGCTTTCTGGCATAATCTGGTTTATTTTCGCATAATATCGTCAGCAAAAGGTGTAAAATAAGGTGTATGTTTTTCTATTTTACACCTTGCTATTTTCAATTAAAAATCGTAATTACACAACCTGAATCCGGGCAACTTCTTCCCTGGCATCCTCAAGATTTACATGCGTATATGTATTCAGCGTTACGCTGATCTCTGAGTGGCCCATCAAATATTGCAATGCTTTTGGATTCATTCCGGATTTTGCCATATTTGAGCAATAGGTGTGCCGACATACATGCGGTGTAATGACAGGCATCTGTACTTTATAAGTATTATTATACTTCTGAATGATGTGTTGGAAATAATGCTCCCAATGCAGGGAATAACAGATACTTTCATTTTTATCAAAGTATAAGAATCCACTTTTTCCATCTACCATAGGTTCTGCTTTGGGCGGGTTTCGTTTTTCTATTATTTTCCGAAAGCATTCCTCTACATCCGCAGTCATAGGTATCTTTCTCGTTCCGCTGGTTGTTTTAGTCTCTTGAATATAATATCCGATTTTTGATTTTTTCTGCAATTGATGATCGATGTTGATTGTATGCTCCTTGAAATCAATATCAGAAATCGTCAAACCACAAAATTCCGAGATACGAAGACCTGTTTTAAACAATATGTAGATTCCCTCATAATACCTGCAAAAATGAGGATCCTCCTTCACAAATCGTAGAAACTTACGTTCCTCTGCTCTGCTGATTGCCTCTCTTGTCACACTGTCATTCACAACCACTTCCATTAGCTGAAACTGAAATGGATTTTTCCTGATCAGGTCATCATCCACCGCCAACTGAAATGCCGGACGAAGAACTCCTCGGATCGAATGTATGGAACTATAGCTTTTCTTTTCTACCTGCTGAAGATGTATCAGCCAACATTTTGCATCTGAAATCCGAACCCTATCAATCCTTCTTTTTCCAAATGGATCTTTCTTCAATAAATTGATAACTGTTCCGTATCCTGCAACTGTAGTAGGTCTGACACCGGTTTTTGTTGATGTATATTTTTCAACCAGCTTCAGTACCGTCATATTTCCGCCATTTGTTGCAATCTGCTCGAAATGGTCCGCCTGGATTTTCTTCTCCATCTCTCGAAGCGACAAAGTACGGCGCTTTCCTTTCGGAGTTGCATCATTATGGTCTAAGCGCCAGCTATATACGCAGCGCTCCTTTCCCATCTCATCGACATACTTAAATCGATATCTGCCATCAGATAACTGTATTTCTCCATTGTGTAATATACGTCCTCTATGATCTCTCCTTTTTTCACTCATAATATTTCGTCTCCTTCATTAAATATTCATTTAACTTGGAAGACCGTCTCGGTTTCTTCATTATACCACAAGACCTTCCCTTCGCTAAGATAAAATGAACATTATTTTCATTACTATTTCTTCTATTCTGTTACTTAAACTGTACTGGCTGTATCCAGATAATCTTCAAATAATTTTCTTTTGAACCGTATATGAGAACCTACTTCCAAAATGAAATCCGCTCCCTCATTTTCACCTGCAATCTGCCTTAATCTCTTTTCTCCAATTCCGTAATATTCTGCTGCTTCGGAAACATTTAAAGAATATTTCTTCCAAACAGGTACTGTTTTTTCTGTATGATTCATTCGCATTCCTCCTCCCCTCGGTTTGTATTCAACAAGGTTTTCGCTTTCTCCATTTTCATACTTGCAATCGCTTCTCGTTTGCTTGTGCCTCCAACATACATGGGTGTACACATTTCCAAAATACGATCATAGATACGTCTTTTATCTAACATGGTCTCGTTTTTTATTTCTTTCAGCGGAAGATTGGTCGTGATGATCAATGGTCGTCCTGAACGGATCCTTCGGTCTATGACGCTAAAAATAATTCCTAACGCATATTCTGAATTTCGTTCCACTCCAAGATCATCAATAATCAAAAGCTGGTAAGAAGCCAATGCATTGATATATTCCGTTTTGTCTGCCAGTGGAAATATATCATCGATAATGGTATTGAAATTTGTCATCTTCACCGTTACTTCCTGCTTAAGAAGTTCATTGGCAATGCACCCGGCAATATAACTTTTCCCGGTACCAACCGGTCCCCAAAACAAACAACCAATATGATTTCTTTTCATTTCATCCCAGTTATCAACATAATTTTTTGCCTTATGCATTACCGCATCTGACATATCTGCATTCTCAAATGTCCACTCTTCCATTCTGCTC
>ERZ827490.4656-NODE-4656-length-10410-cov-2.638918_pt1 | contig 10410 bp, 20 predicted proteins | sample MGYA00519770_ERZ827490 | MGnify/ENA primary metagenome ERZ827490 (study PRJEB31778, sample SAMEA3449324) | human gut metagenome | biome: human gut; feature: human-associated habitat; material: faeces | place: United Kingdom | collected 2010/2012 ...
CGTTACGGCTACCAGCGCTACCAGTACGATGTGATGCTTGCCGCGGTGATTCTGTGCGTAGTGCTGGTGCAAATCGCGCAGACCATCGGCGACGTGGTGGCCAACCATATCGACCACCATGAGCGCTGAGCAGCTGCCGAAAGCACATTCGTCGCTCCCTGCAGCATCGCACCTCTTGCAAAGCCGTGTGACGTATACCGAACGTATATTCGGTACGCATCACACGGCTTGATTCGTTCATAGAGCCGGCAGCCGCCCATGCCACACAGAATCGACGCGATTGCTCCCGGCTACGCGCTCGACGTGGACGATTGTACGGTACCCGCGGCCGGAAACACCATCAGCCCGGTGATGCCGCAGCCGCCCATCCGTACAATGAGGTATGGCATAAGCATTTGATCGTGAAAGGCGAGTTCATGACTTCGACCGACATTAAGGCCGCTTTCTTCGACATCGATGGCACACTGACCAGCTTTACAACACATGTTGTTCCAGAATCGACCATCGAGGCATTGCGTCTGCTGCGCGACGGCGGCGTGAAACTGTTCATCTGCTCGGGGCGAGCGCCAGGCATTATGAATATCGTGCTCGATACCATCCCGGTGAAGTTCGACGGCATCGTCGGGCTTAACGGCCAGTACTGCGTCGACGACAACGGATTCCTCGACAAGCGTCCCCTTGCCGAAGCGGACGTCACCGTCATTCTCGACTGGCTGACCGCACACCCGGACGTGGTCTCGGATTTCTGCGAATCCGATTACGTCTATTTCAACCATTCCAACGAGATTCTGGACGCCACCTGGCGAAGCCTGGGCAAAACCGCGCCCAAGGTCTACTTCGCCGATCCGCACGAACGCACGAAAACGCATGAGACGTTCCAGATCAGCCCATACATCGACGAAAAAACGGAAGCCGAACTCGTTGGCATGTGCCCCAACGTGCGTGGCGTGCGCTGGCACCCAGACTTCGTGGACCTGATTGCGGGCGACGGCGGCAAGGCGAAGGGCATCGAACGATTCCTGGAACATTACGGTTGGGATCGCAGCCAGACGATCTCCTTCGGCGACGGCGGCAACGACGTGGACATGCTGGAATACACCGGTATCGGCGTGGCCATGGGCAACGCGACCGAGGCACCCAAGAGCGTGGCCGATTATGTGACCGACGATGTGGACCATGACGGCATCATGAACGCGCTCAAGCATTTCGGCATACTCTGACGGCGCTATCCGCACGCGCGGCAAAAGCGTCGGCAGTACATCGGTTGGTGTGCCGGTTGGTGTGCCGGCACACAGTGTCAGCGGGTCTCCCCCATCGCGCCGCGCATCCTTGGCCATCGCCACCATCATCGTCAATCACGGCAGCCTCGATGGCATATTCCAAACCTTCGTCATATCGGCCAACGCCATGGACGGCGTGCCATTGGGCCTGTCGACGGTAACCCGTACGCCATGGCATTCGGGATTTCCCGTGGAGAAGAAAAAGCGTACGGAGGTGTCCGAGATCACTTCGTATCGGTTCCGTGAGGATTTATATTCATTGCCGAGGTCGGTTCGTTGCTGTACATCGTTGGAGGATTGCTCTGGCACCTTTGCCATGGAATCGTATCCTGCGTCTGCGACCGGTGAGCTGGGATCGGATTCGCTCCCGTTAGTTGCACATCCCGTTACCGTGCTACTAGTCAAAGTAAGTACCAGAAGCGCCGCAAAGAAATGACAGAAACAGCTGCGGGCGCGAATCCAACTGGCCATGATGTTGCTCACCAGCCTTTTTATATACCCACAATATAAGGGAATGTAAGGGGATTACAGCTCCATTACGGCAATTGGATTGGCAACAGCGTGTTGGATAGGTCCTTAGAGGACGATTCTTGTTCGACGAATTCCTTCGCACTCCGGTATCCGAGGGTGAAGTGGAGCCGCTGGTCGTCGAGCCACCACACATAGTCGCTCAACTCGGCGCATAGCTGGTCGATGCTGGTGTATCGGGCACGGTAGCTGCCTCGACCAGTATGGAAAACCTGAACGTCTGTCAACGGGGAATCGAGGGGGTGACGCACGCGGCCAGCACCAGACCCGCATCCCGGGTCCGCCCAACGAAATGGCCAGCGATGCCCCTATTCGCCAGGTCGACCAACAAGCACGCATACGCCCATTTGCCGTTGACATCCGCATAGGTCAGACCGCCCGCCAGGTGCGTGCGTAGCTTGTACCCGGCGAACTCACGATCCAACAGGTTCGCGGGTACCACCTCGTTCATCCCGGTCATGCGGGGCCTGAACCGTTTTCGCGCGTACGCGATCGGCATTCCACGCCTCTGCATGATGTTGCCGATTCTGCCCCTAGAAGCGGCGATACCCCGCCTGGTCAGCGCGGCTTTGCTTTTGCGCGCGCCGTATCGTTCACGGCTGTCGCGTCAGACCGCATGCACGTCATCCGCTATCGGATCGACCCACTCGGCCTCGGGATGCTCGATCATCCAGTAGTAGGTCGAACACGGAACGTCTGGAATTCTGCGTTGCGCTGATACCGGATAACGAGCAGCGTTGACTCGCATCAAATCTATTTTCGTGCGAATATCAACGCCGCTTATTTTAAAACGTCCATCTCAACCTCCAGCTGCCTGTTGCGCTTGCGTAACTCGATCAGCTCGTTCTACCCCGGAGTAGGGTTGTCGGAGGCCTTCGTGGAGCCGCTGTTACGGGATTCCCCGCAACCAACGGTGCAATGTAGAATGCAAGATGTCGTACTCCGCCTGGATCTCACGGGCTGACTTGCCGACCTCGTACAACTGCACAATCCGGCGCTTGAGCACCTCCTCGTAATGACGCGGATGTTTCGGATCGACCATCATCAGTCTCCAATCTAATCAGTCAATCCCTCATAAAATCGTCCAGAATATTGGAGCCAATCCAGCGTGGTGGCACCGGTCGGCAAGACGATCTTATTGCCCTGCTTATGGGACGTACCCTTGCCGTCCTTGTTGGTGAACTTGTTGTCACCGACGTTCGGGGTGTCGCCCACGTGGCCCTTGTGGTTGTCCATGTGGCCCTCGCCTCCATTGGGGTCATAGTGGACGGTGGCAGGGGTGCGGCTGTTAGTCACGTTGCCCAGGCTCACCGTCGTGTGCTTCGCGTCGATGAGCACCATAATGGGCTTGGCGAGCTTGTCGTGGCCTGCGGGGGCCTTGGTTTCGGTCAGCGTGTACTCACCCCACTTGAGGCCGGTGAGCTTGAATGCGCCATCGCCCTTGGCCTGATCGAGTTCCCCGTTATTGGTGACGTGCACGGCCTGCCCGTCCTTGCCGGTCAGATCCCATCCGCTGCCCGCCAGGACCTTGCCGGATTCCTTGTCGGTCTTGGCCCACGAGAGCGTGTCGGGGATCTACTTCCACTGCGCGTACAGGATGGTGGTGCCGGCGGGAAGGACGATCTTGTCGCCCTTCCTGTAGGACGTGCCCTTGCCGTCCGGCTGGGTGTTCCAGGAGTCGAAGGTGTAGCCCTCGTTCTCAAAGCCGTTCCCTGCGATGGTGGCGGCGTCGCCCTTCCAGCCCTCGTAGCCCTTGGTGGTGCCGGTCTCTTCGGGCGCGTTCTTGTCATAGACGAGCGTGGCCGTGCATGCGGAGTCGTGCTTCCACTGCGCGTACAGGATGGTGGTGCCGGCGGGAAGAACGATCTTGTCGCCCTTCCTGTAGGACGTGCCTTTGCCGTCGGTCTGCGTGTTCCACGAGATGAACGTGTAGTCGGAGCGTTTGAACCCGTTGTCGCTGACGGTGACGCTCTGGTCAGTCATGCCTTTCTGTTCGGCGGTCGTGCCGGTCGCGTCCTTGGCGTTCGCGTCGTAGACGAGCGAATGGGAATCAGATATCCACGCACAATACCAATATTGCAATCTGTTTTTGAAAGTTAGCGGGAAACCAGGGATTCTGCAATAATTGTATTTTTTTCCTTCACCCGGTTTGTTCTTTTTATCTTCTAAATAAAAAGAAGGAAGTGAGAAAACTGTAAGCGAAAGGATAACTAGAGACCAGACACCAGATATAATATAGTATCCTGGTTTGTCTATCACAATAAAAATATATGAATATATATAATATATATACCAAAAGTTGCCGATTAAATATAAGAGCACATAAAATATAGATTTTCTTCCGGAAAGACTATCCAACAAGGATGCTGAAGCAATAATAGCTAGCATATGCAATGAAACCGGAAATAATAGGTACACCAGAAATTCCGGAATAAAAGTTCGAGACATTACTTGAAGTATTATTTGCGGTATAGAGAAAATAATGCAAGGCACGAGAAAAGAAACAATAATCAACAAAAAAGCCTTTCCTCCACTTAGCTTACCCCACTTCATCCAATCGTCTCCGCCCGCAAGCTTAGCCTGTAAACCGCTATTCCGTTCGTCCCTTTGTTTCGTCTTCTTCTGCATTTGTTTCTTATAGTTCTCTACTGCTTCGCTGCGTAAAACATTACTGATGTTGGCCAAACAAATTGAGCATCCTGGGATTCCAACGGCAAATAATAAACCTAGAAAAGGCCACTGATCAGACTGACAGTTCTGGTTATCACAAACGACCCCACGAACCATACTGGGCAGCAATAGTCCAACTAATGCACAAATCGCATAGAGTAAATAGAAAGATAAATGAGATATCTTATCTGAAATTCCACTTTCTCTTTCTTTTCCAGCATCAAACGCCAATACCAACGCCAGTGATGCCTGAATAGCCAATATCGTAAATAATAGTACTGGGATATCATATCCAGCAGGTGCTATGCCAGCCATGACATTCCATTTTTCAATTAAGCTTGTGCAAGGCATATTGTCTTTGCATAGTTGCGCTTGCATTCCATATAAAGCAATTGTTTTATCCCCTATAATTGATGGCTGAAGCCAAGCAATCAAATACGTTATGCCGAAAGAAACAATGAAAACATGTAAAGCACGCCAAACAGTTTCAAATTCACTAAGAGGTTGCCAAATATTCTTGTCTCCACTAGTTGTCATCCCATCCTCCCAATCATCAACATTCACACTTCTACCGCCCTTTAATATTCTGAGCTGAGCCCGTCCTTCAATCTATCGAAAAGACCACGAGCTAGATATCGCATGAACTAACTACACACCTACCAATTCGGCAGTTTCTTCGACCAAGGATGCCATTCGCGCATTCCTGCCGTAACGCAACTTCATGAAGCCAGTGCGGCAGTAGTATCGGCACGCTTGAGGTCGATTTCAGCAGCAGCGCCCATTGGTCCTTGTAACCCGTGAACACCTCGCCGTCCACGCGGGCCTGTGATGGCGGGCAGTGGCGCTTGGCTTCGAAGCCCGGGGCGCGGAGCCAGGCCATGTGGTACAGCCAAGCTGCGGCGCACACATGGTCCCGGGGGACGACGTAGGAGGACAGTTCCTGCGTTTTGTCGTCCCAACCGACGAGGACGAACCATTCCGCGTCGTTGCGTTGTGCGCCAATCCTATCAACGTTCAACGGCCAACGTTCGTTACGCGACGTCTTGACTTGGACGGATATCAGGGACACTTCCCCCGGCTTCAACGACTTGTCCGCGTTCCGTTCGGCAAGGATGTCGGTACGCTCCAAGCCATCGCGAGTGAGCGCGGGGGCCCAACCATTCATGGCGAGCTTGCAGCACGCCCAGAACTCACCGACCGACTTCGTCGCTTTCGTATCACGCGGCATGGCATACCCCTTTGCAGATTCTCGGCAATTCGGAACAGTTCCATTATCCGCAAAGGATCTACGAATCGCCCAGCAGATACCGGGAGAGCCGCAGGCCCATGTGGGTTTCTCAGTCAAGCCAAGCATTGATGGCATCATCGAGGGCTTCCTGCAAGCGTCGGTCATGTTCGGCTGCCCAGACCTTGAGGCGTCGGTGCGTGTCAGCCCGCATGCTTACGCTGCTCTTCACCCATTCGCTCCCGCCCCGTTCGGCTTCGCTCGTGGCCTGGCCGACGCTCTTGACCCTGGATGTGGGTGTATGCGGCGTTGTTGAGGTTTCTCATACCAGTTCCTCCTCGGTGAGCTCCGTGAGCACTTGGGCGTATTCCAGAGCTTCACGGGCTTGTGGCCCATGGCGACCTTGATGTCCTGGCGTTTGCGCACGACAGTGTCGAAACGCGGCGTCCGGTTCCCATCCAGCGCGTCGATGATAGCTTGGTAGGCGCGAGTGTTGGTCTCCGCGCGCACGATGAGCACCGCCGCCGTCTTGCTCTCGGGGATCGAGTTCATGGTGGCCCATGCCTGTTGCAGGTCGAGTGGCGAGTCGCTTGTAGACGCGATCACGAAGTCGGCAAGCGTCCCTGTGGGGGGCGTCCACGACGGTCAGCCCGTCCGCAGGGTGTTTGGCGGCGCGTTGCAAGGTGCTCAGGTTCGCGGGCCGCACGTCCACGTTGCCGAGGGTTTCTCCGTTGTCTTCGGCAATGTCCCTCCACAGGCTGGCACTGGACCGGGGTCTGCGACCAGGATCACGGCCTTGGAGTCGGGATGCCTGCAAGTCCATGCGGTGGCGAGGAACACGGCGCTGGTGGTCTTGACGACCCTGCCCTTGGCGTTCGTGATGGTGACGATCACGATGAGATTCCTTCCGGCGATTCGGCTGTTCAATGTTTCAAGTGTTTCGATATGTCGGTATGCATGCTTTTCGGCTTATCGGTATTTCCGTTTTTCGGTATTCCGGCGCATGGGCCGTTTTCACGGCCTTTGATTAGATGGGTTCAGAAGAGGATGCCTTGCACGGTTTCGCCCGTGAGCATCGGCGCGGCATGGCGGAACAGGGGTTTGATGTCGGGCGGTGGCAGCGTTTGGCGCGTTTGCTGCGTTTGGTACGTCGCCAGTAGGCGGCGTGCACGCGGGCCCCTCGGTCGTGGCCATGCCGCCGACAGGCGTCAGACCGGTCGCGTCGAGTTTCGTCGAGGGTCATGTCATCCGCAGTTCGTCCCAGTGGGCGGCCAGCTGGCGGAACGTGCGGATGCGTTTGGGCCACTACGCGCCCGACGCGGCGAAGCGGATCGTTCCAGCCAAATTGGTCGCCGGGACGGGTCGCCCGCCTTGACCAGACGACGCAGCAGCTCCGAGAGGCTCGCCCGGTCGGCCTTGCCCGGCCCAAGCATGGTCAGCCCTGTCCAGCTGCGGGTTTCAGCCAGGAGACCGAGAAACCAGCAGGTCGAATGTGCCGGGTTCGACGCTTGCTGGCTTGGCGGGGGCTTCCCCGGCCTTGGGGCGTCCCTCCGGCTTAAGGTGGTGTGGTCGGCCTCCTCGCGCGATGCGTGTCCTCGTACCAGTCGAACGTGGCGGGGTTCTTCGAGCACGTTGAGATCCCATAGCGTTGGTCGCCTCTGCAGATGAACCCGCACTCCTGGAGGAGCTTGAGGACCTTGCGTACGATGCTTTCCTCGAGTTCGGCGACACGCATGATCATGTCAATCTTCGGGTAGGTGGCACTGCCGTCCTCCCCCGCCCTGTCGGCGAGATAAACGAGCATGGCCTTCGCGAGCGCATTGCCGACATGGCATTTCCACGCCCATGTCAATACGACATTGCCCATCGGCTCCCTCCCCCGGGACCGGGCCGCATAACCTTGCAAGAGGCGTTCGCATTCCACGCGCACACGGCTCGTGTGCATGGCAATCATGCATCCCATGTAAAAGCTGCGATCCGTCCGACGGGCTCAGCAGGAGCAGCCGCCTGGCTTCGACGTCATACTCGTGGGGGCTCCGCACGTACTCCAAAGCCTGCTCATCCAGACGGCCCGTCGTCGCGCACCGCCCCCGCCATGGCTCCACTTCCGCATCTCCTCAGCCATGGTGTCACTAACTTGGGCGCACGGCACATGACGAACACGAACAACAACCCCACTGCGTGCAAGATGACAATCAGGAGGATGATCCAACTCATGCGACCTTCCCCTGCCTAGACGGGTGCGCCATCATCGACGCAAGCACCATGTCACGCGCGGACATCAGTTCGGAGGGGGAACGCCCAGAGTGTTCCAATCCGACTCTTGGAAACCGCGCTTGCTCTTGTGTAAGAGCGCAAAGGGCATAGAAACCGACTTGAACTTGGTAAAATCGTTCATGTGCAGTAGCTCCTAAGCACTCACGGCACCGGGTCGGCCAACGGTTGGTGACTGTCGTCATTCCAGGACCAACGGTTATTCGCGCCGCCCGGTCCAAGGGAATCACGAGGCTCGCCCAGTAGACGGGCCACATGGCCATGTACCACCAAATGAAACGATCATCGGAACCGGCCAGCGAGAACAGTTCCGACGCCGCCGAATCGATGTCGGCGACAAGCATGGTAAGACGAGTCAAATTCCCCCGAGAGAACGCCGCGGCTCGCGTAAGTGCTCTTGTAGGCGCCAGCTCTCCGCGCTACTTTGTCAGTCGCTACACCCCCGACGGGACCCTCAACACGGACAAGCTGGGTGTCGTTTTAGGCGCTTCCGCGATGTAAGCCGACCAAAACGGTCCCGAAGGCATGGAAAAATCTAAAGATATAACTACCATCATCATGCGCGCCTCCGATGATAATCGTGGTCAGCTGTTTTCGGCTTTATTCCAAGGTTTTCGATTTTTGGGAAACCTGCTGATTACCCTCGTCTTCCACGAGGCACCTACAGGCACCCAAAAATAATCCGGGAACGTTCCACCACCCTGCCGGCGCTCAGCGTCTTCGCCGACCGGCACGGAAAAGTGCAATCCCCCTGTGGTTTCATGATGTTCCGCATGGGTAGTGACCAGAAGCATTTGCCCGGCAGCACGTCTCCATGGCGGACAATAGACAGAACGATACGCGGCCCGTGCAACCGTCCCAGCCGCCAATGGCATCCCAAATCCATCCCGAATCCCACAGGCCCATTGCAGACAGCCTAGATCAGCTGGCTCATGGTCCAAAGCCGCCTGCGACGTCACCGTCCCAATGGCAGGAACGGTCAGCTGCGCAGTATGATTTCCGCCCTGTCGGCCAGTTCCCGTTCACGCACACCCATGGCAGACAGGATCGCTTGGCTCCGCGATGGCATGGCGGACGTCACCCGTGCGACCAATGTGGAGAAGCGACGGAACAATTCCAGGTAATCGTCCTTGTCAAGCAGATAGCCAAGATCCCCGATGGCCTGGTACACGTTCTCGTTAGCGCGCCCATCGTACCGGGCGCAATAGCAACGCTCGTCATGCGCGCACAGGTTGCGGTAGAACACCAGCCTGTTGAAGATGCCATCCAACCGCTTGATGGTGATGCGCCGTGGCTTGTCGTGCGTGTCCGCGTACAAACCGGTGAAGCTTTCGGCGACTGCCAATCGGACTGCCGGGGACTGGACTTGGAAGAACCATACCGTCTGGCCGAAGGAAAGATCGTTGGCCAGCACCCACAACGGGACCTGGCCGTTGTGGTCTTCCATGCAATGGCGGATATACGCCTTGCCGCCATAGTCGCCCCTGTTGCGCGGATTGCCGTCCAATTCAAGTATCCGCTTGAAGACCTTGTCGATCAACGCCATGGCGCTCGGACGGCACCTGGAATCATAATAGTCGGGATTGAGATACGGGTTGACCTCGTCGGGGTGCAGCCAGGTGAACTCATGCGCGCATACTGCCTTGAGCGCGGCCTCCGCCCGTGTGATGGCGGAAAACAACAGTTCACGCAACTCACGGTCGAACAGGAACAGGGCGTACAGATTATCGAAACGCGCGCCCGTCCCGTACCGGTCATCACCAGCGGTCAGGCATGCCTTTCGGTCGAGGAACAAATCCTTATAGCCATTGACGATCGAATAATAGCCCTCGCGCCTGAGCACATGACCAGCACCGGCATCGACGGCCGTGCCACGGGAGCGCAGAATGCGCAGCTGTTCGCCCACACTCCTGTAGGGCTTGCGCAACGACATGGATTCGACCTCCCCCAATCCGGCGATGAAAGCGCTGAGGCCACCCCGCATCCACGGGATGGCCTCAGCGAACCGAACGAAGTCCAGCTTATTTCGCTGTTGCAGAATAGCGCCAATCCCCCGCGAATGCAACCCAGCCGGACGTCGAATGAAATGAAACCTCCATATTATATTCCAAAGGCACACGCCGATCCATCAAGGTCACCGCCAGAAAAACCCAAACGCCTCCAACAAGAGACGACGCACGCCTCCACGAGACCTGTGGCATGTCCCTCGCTCTTTCAAGCGTCTGCACGAACCAGTCGAAGTCGTAAGTGTCGTACGTGTCGTACATCGATGATGTCAGGTTCCCAAGCAGAGCGTTCGTGGTGCTTCATCAGGAGGCTGGAATATTACTCGTCACCGCCGCAGGAACGGTGCAAGCCTTCCGCTTCCTTGAACTGGGTCTGCCCTCTCCGGCAAGCCCTGCTACAATAGAGCTTGTTCCTCCGCCGTTCGAG
>ERZ827490.4658-NODE-4658-length-10409-cov-6.058335_pt1 | contig 10409 bp, 2 predicted proteins | sample MGYA00519770_ERZ827490 | MGnify/ENA primary metagenome ERZ827490 (study PRJEB31778, sample SAMEA3449324) | human gut metagenome | biome: human gut; feature: human-associated habitat; material: faeces | place: United Kingdom | collected 2010/2012 ...
CGGTGCCGAGCTGATCGCCCAGAAGGACGCCGTTGTAGGTGGAGTTGAAGCCGATACGGTGATCGGTCACGCGGTCCTGGGGCTGGTTGTAGGTGCGGATCTTCTCGGAACGGTTGCCGTGGCCGATCTGGCTCTGGCGCTCGGCACCAAGCTCTGCCTGCTGCTTCTCGAGCTCCATCTCGTACAGGCGGGCGCGCAGCATCTGCATGCAGACCTCGCGGTTCTGGATCTGGGAGCGCTGCTCCTGGGACTGCACCACGGTGTTAGTGGGCAGGTGGGTGATGCGCACGGCGGAGTAGGTGGTATTAACGCACTGACCGCCAGGTCCGGAGGCGCAGTAGGTGTCGATGCGCAGGTCGGATTGGTTGATCTGAACGTCGATCTCCTCGGCCTCGGGAAGTACGGCGACGGTAGCCGTGGAAGTCTGAATGCGGCCCTGGGACTCAGTCTTGGGAACGCGCTGGACGCGGTGCACGCCGGACTCGAACTTCATAACGGAGTAGACGCGGTCGCCCTCGACCTTGAACTCGATGGACTTAAAGCCGCCGGCCTCGCTGGGGCTGGAATCGAGCACGGTGGTCTTCCAGCCGCGCGATTCGCAGAAGCGCTGGTACATCTTGTACAAGTCGCCGGCGAAGATGGCTGCCTCGTCGCCACCGGCGGCGGAGCGAATCTCGACGATGGTGTTCTTGTCGTCGTTGGGGTCACTCGGGATGAGCATGTACTTGATGTCTTCCTCGAGCTGGGGAAGCTTTTCCTCGTTCTCGGAGATGTCCATCTGGAGCATCTCCTTCTCGTCCGCATCGCTGGTGTCGCGGAGCATCTCCTTGGCGGCCTCGATGTCATCGAGCGCGCCGATGTACTCGCGCGAGGCAGCGATGAGGTCGGACTGGTGTGCGTACTCCTTGTTGAGACGCGTGAACTCCTTGATGTCGGAGGCGACGGCCGGGTCGGAAAGCTTCTTCTCGAGCTCCTCGTAGGCCTTAATGATCTTTTCGAGCTTGTCGCGCATGGCGGGACTCCTTTATGTGCGTGAAGGCGAAAATCGGCAGAGTTGATGGGGCGCGCGGCGCCACTGCGGGGGTAAGCCCAGCTAGAACATGTCGATCTTCAGATACATGCGCATCCCTTCGCGTATGAGGTACATAGTTGCGGTCTAACCCATACATGATAGCGTGCGCAGGCATACCTGCATATAACCCGCACGGAATGCGACAAAGGGTCAGTCTCTTTCCTTGAATACAACTTCATCCGAACGCCTCCCGCATTCATCCGCACATATACGGATAAATTTGGGAATCCGATACCCTGAGGGCCGGATCGGCCGGCCCCGGGAGATCGGAGGACGCCATGTCCGGAAAGGGCGGGAAGGGCGCCGCGAGGGCGGTCCCGAGGACCCACGGCAGGCTCACCGGGTACGAGCGGGACACGGTCCAGAGGATGCTGAAGCGCAGGGTTCGCTCGGCCACTTCCTCGAGAGGTTCAAGGGCGTATCGACCCGCAGGCTCCACAGCTGCCTGATGTGGTTCAGATGGCTGCGCGAGGCCGCACGCGTCGGGGACAGGACGTCGCTCATGCGCGAGCAGCTCGACGACGGGCGCTACGAAAAGATCCGGAAGAAGATGATGGAGCCGGAGTACGAGTTCCATCTGGAGCCGGACGTGCAAACGGCGGGTTAACATAGCCTTTCACCAAAAAGGGCGAGCGGCCGCGCCCTGCGACCACCCGCCCTCAATCAAAGCCCTTCTCGGCCGCCGTAGCTACCGGTTCCGGCGCCGCAGGATAACGCCTGCGGCGATCAGCACCACCGCGCCGCCCGCGATGCCACCCAGGGCCATTGGCGACAAGCTGGTATCGCCCGTATACGGCAGACCCGGCTTCTCCTCCTTCGGCACCGGTGACTTGCTCGGCGGATTGGTGGGCGGCTCCGTCGGCGGGGTGGTCGGCGGCGTGTACGTGTTCTTGAACACCGGTGCCACGGCGCCGTCATAGGTTACCGTCGCCACCAGATGGCCCGCACCGTCGTCCGTCACCGTCACCGTTACCCGGTGCTCGGCCGCGTCGTACGTCACGTTCTTCTGACCGTCGTCCACCTCGGAGATGCTGTAGGCGTACGTTCCGGGCTTGTCGTACGAGATCGCCTCGAAGCCCACCGTGCCGTCCGCCGCGTTCTTTGCGGTCTGCAGCACCTTGCCGTCGGCATCCTTCAGCTGGAAGGAGAACTGCCCTTCCTTCAGGTCCTCGCCGCTCAGCACCTTGGAGGCCCCCAGCTTCACCTCAGTCGCGGCCGGCGCGTAACTGTTGCTGAACGCCACCGCATCCGCAGCCTTGCCGCCCTTGCTGTAGGCAACCTGCGCCTCCAGCGCGTGCGTCTCCGCATTCTCCGTCACCGTCACCGTCGCGGTAAAGACCGTCGTGTCGTAGGTGACGCCGCTCGCCGTCGCCCCTGCCCGCTCGGACACGGGGTAGACGTACGTCCCCACCTTGTCCAGCTGCAGCGGCGCGAAGCCGAACGTGCCGTCGACGCCGTTCTGCACCGTCTGGACCACGTTGCCGGCGGCGTCCTTCAGGTCGAAGGAGAACTCACCCTCGGCCAGGTCGCGGCCGGTCAGGGCCTTCGTTCCGGTAATCGTCGCCGTCGTTGCCGTCGGCGTGTAGGTGTTGGTGAAGGTCAGATCCGCGGCCGTCTTGTTCGCCGTCGCGGTCAGCTGGCCGCTGCCGTCGTCGGTCGCACTCACCGTCACATCCAACACCGCATCGCTGTAAGTGATGGTGCCATCTTGGCCCGCAACCTCCTTCACCTGGTACGCATGCGAACCAGTCGCGGTGTACGAGATGGCCTTGAAGGTAAACGCGTTACCCACGTTCGTGGTCCGGTCGATCTCCTGCCCGGTGGCCACGTCAATCAGCGCGAACGTGAACTCGCCATCGGCGGGCGTCCGCATGGTGGCCGAATCGGTATTCTCAAGCACCTTGGTGCCGGAGATCTGGTAGGAGGTCGCGCCCGGCTGGTAGCTGTTCGCAAACGTCATGGTGTTGGGGGTGACGCCGTTCTCGGTGCCCTCGCTCGGCTTCACCGTGGAGCTCTCTACCACCAGCTTGCCGTCGTTGTTGTCCTTCACCACGTAGGTCAGGGTGTACGTCTTGCCGGTGTAGGTCACGCCCGGCACGCCCGGCGCGTCCCCCGTCGGCTGCACCTCGCGGACCGTGTAGGTAAAGGTGCCCGCATGGTCGAAGGTCAGCTTGTCGAAGGCAACCTTGCCGTGCGCATCGTTCTTCTGGGTCTGGATCACCGAGCCGTCAGACCCCACCAGCTCGAAGGCGAAGTCTCCCGCCTTTAGCTGATAGCTGCCGTCGTGCACGTCAACGCTCTTGGTGAGGGCGATCGCGCCGGAGTCCGTCGCCTGTGCCTCATAGGTGTTGGTGAAGCTGGGCTTCGTGACATTCGTGCCGTCGTAGGCGACGCTCGCCTGCAGCGTGCCGGCATTGTCCGCAACCGTCACCACGGCATGGTGCACCGCGGCGTCGTAGGTCACGTAGGCCAGATCACCCTTCCGCTCCACGATGGTGTACTCGTGCGTGCCCGGCTTCGCGTAGGAGAAGGCGTCGAAGTTAACACTTCCGTCCGCGCCGTTGGTCGCGGTCCGGACGGGCTTGGCCCCGGCAAGCTGCTCAGCCGTCAGGTTGCCCTCGTACACATCGAAGGTGAACTCGCCGCACTTGGGGACGATCGGCGTGTTGTCGTCCTTCTTCACATAGCTCTTCTGCGCACCGAGGGCCAGGCCGGTCGCGGCCGGCTGGTAGGTGTTGGTGAAGGTATCCGAGCCGGATGCGCTCGTCACGATCGCCTTCGCATTCAGTGCTCCGTTCCCGCCGTCCGTGACCGTCACCGTATAGGTGAGGGGATGGCTGTCATAGACCATGCCCGGCTCCGCGCCCGGCTGCTCCACGATGGTGTAGGTGAAGTCCTTGCTCGCGGCGCCGCCCAAGTCGGAGAGCTGGAACTCGCGCGTGAAGCTGACCTTGCCGTCGGCGTCGTTCTTCGCGGTGTCGAGCACCTTGCCGTCGGCGTCCTTCAGCTCGAACGTGTACTCGCCGCCCTTCAGCTTAGTGTCGTGCGTGAAGCCCGGCGCGACCGCAACGACCTTGGTCGCCGTCAGCTCCACGGAGCCGGTTGCGTCGTAAGTGTTCTTGAAGGTGGGGGCATCCGTCTTGCCGTCGTCGTAGGTGACGCTCGCCTCCAGCTGGCCGGCGTTGTCCACGACCGTCACCACGGCATGGTGCACCGTAGCGTCGTAAGTCACGTGGGACAGGTTGCCCTTCTGCTCCGCGATGGTGTATTTGTACTCGCCGGCCTTGGTGTAGTCGATGGTCGGGAAGGCAACGGTGCCGTCCTCGCCGTTCTCAGCGGTCTGGATGGGCTGCTTGCCCTTCAGCTGCTCAGCCGTCAGATCACCCTCGTACAGGTCGAAGGTGAACTCGCCGCCCTTGAGCGTGGCCTGCGTGTTGTCGGACTTCACGTACGATTTCTTCGCCGTGAGCGTAGCCGAGGTCTCGGCAGGCTGGTACTTGTTGGTGAAGGTCGGGGCGTCATTCCTGTCGTCATAAGTGACAGTCGCCTTTGCCTTGTCACCGTCCGCCTTCACCGAGACGTGGACCTTCACCGCCGTGGAATCGTAGGTGATGGTCGAATCGCCGCCAGCGACCTCCTTGAGCGTGTAGTCGTACTCGCCTATGGTCAGACCGGTGAGGATGAGCTTTATCTTGCCGTCCTTGTCGTTCTGGACAGTCTGGATGGGATCAACCGTAGTCGTGTCGCCTTGATATAGGCCGAAAGTGAACGCACCAGCCGTCAGGTCCTTGCCCCTGAGGGTCTTCGTCGCCTCGATAGTGGCGTCGGCCGTCGGCTTCGAGTTGGTGAAGGTCGGCACGGCCTTCTCGCCGTCGTAGGTGGCGACCGCCTTCAGCTCGCCCTTCTCGTCGGTGACCTTGACGTGGACCTTCACGTCCTTCGCGTCGTAGACGATGGTCGAGTCGTTGCCGGCAACCTCCTTGATGGCGTAGTCGTGATCGCCCGGCGTAGCGTAGTCGATGGCTGCATAGGCGACCTTGCCGTCCTTGTCGTTTTGGACAGCCTGGAGCTCTTTGCCGTCGTTGTCGAGCAGCTGGAACGTGAAGTCGTTCCCTGCGAGCTCACCGCCCGTAAAGCGCTTCTTCGCCTTGAGCGTTACCGAGGTCCCCTTCGGTCGGTACGTGTTCGTGATCTTGGCGATTTTGTCAGCGACCCTGATCGGGTTGTCCTCATGGCTCACGCCGTCGTCGGTGTAGGTCTGCTCCATCTTGACTGCCGGCTGCGACAGCGTGCCGTCGCCGTTATCGCTCACCGTCACCGTGACGCGGTAGGAAGCGCTTGAATACCCGAACCCGGGCAGCCAGCTAGCGTCGTTTTGAGACGGCGTGGCCTCGGCGATGAGATAGGTGTAGGTGCCGGGCTTGGTGTACTCAATCTCGCCGAAGTCGAACTTGTCCCCGTTCTCAACGGTCTTCACAACCTGCTTCATACCACTCACGGGTGCATTCTCGGCACCGTCGGGCATCGGCGTGCCCTTGTCCGCGCGCAGGTAAATCTTGAAGCTATCGCCATCTTTCCAGTCACGGCCCTGGAGCACCTTCTGCGCCCAGAACGCATTGGTGAGCGTCACCGGCGACTTTACGCTGTAGGTGTTCGTGAATACCAGCTTGTTGGCGTCGGCCAGTGTGCCGTCGGCGTTCTGCTTTGCGATCGTGCCGGAGATGCTGTCGCCCTCGCCACTCAGGGCGTTGCCGCCCTGCTCGCGCTTGGTCAGCGTGAAGCCGGCCGGCATCTCGTCCGTACCGGTCAGCTCCTGCACCGTGTAGGCGTCGTACTCGGCGAGGCCGTACACGCGGATCGTCTGGCCGGCCGTGATGGTCTGCTCGCGACCGTTCGTCAGGTCGAACATATCGCCGACCTGCTTCTCGCTTGCGGCCCCAGCGTTCTTGAACACTGCAGCCTTGTAGGTCTTCCCATCAGGCACGGTGAACTTGAAGGTGAACTTTGCGTCCTTATTGCCCGTCAGGCCATTGGGCACGACAACCTTCTTCGTCACCTCAAGGCTCGCCTCGCGTTCGTTCGCCACGCGCACGCAGGTGGCGCCCGTGAACAGGGCGTTCAGGTTCATGTCGCCCAGATTGGCACGGGCACCTTTCGACGTGGTCCCCTTGGGCCGCTCGTCCTGCATGATACCCATACGTATCCAGCCCGTCTCGGTCTCCAAGCGATAAGGTTTACCCTCCTCGGTGGGCCCATACTGGTAGACACGTCCGTTGGCGCCGTACTTGAGGTGCACCTCATCCTCGCCGCCCTTGGCGTCATTGTTCCAGGAAAGGTTGTCGTTGCCGTCGAGCTTGCCGTCGGACGTCTGGCGCTGGCCCTTGATCCACGTGAGCGTGTTGTCGATGTCACCCTCTGCGCCAAACTGGCCCAGGCTCTTCATGAGCGCGCCCGGACCCACGAACGTCGAAACACCGTCATCGTCCGTACCAGCATCGGCATGGACGCCGTAATCGTCCACAATCACCTTGGTAAGCGTGTCGTTAAGCAGGAAGCCCTCGGGCGCCGAGACCTCCTTTAGGAAGTAGGTCCCCTTCACGAGCGGCCTGTTACCGTTGCTCGTATTCGGGAATATGCCCGCACCTTCGAGCAGGACCGGGTAGTCGACCGACCCCGTCGTCAGGGTGTCGTAGGGGGTCTGCTCGCCATTGAGCATGACCTTGCCGTTCTCCGTAGTCACCTGGCTGGAGGTGTACAGGGCGAACTTCGCCCCGTCAACGGGCTTACCCTCGGTATCGGTCTTCTGCACGAACAGGCGATTCTGGATGTTCGTGACGAGCAAGCGCGTGGCGAACTGTCGCTTGAAGTTCGTGCCGTCTGCGATGTCGTCGCTGTACACGTGGACGGTGTTCTCGGGAGTCGCGTCGCCGATCGAGCTCGCCTTTGTATGGTAGATGGCCACCGTGTACTCGGCATTCTTGCGGTCATTACCGCTCAGCAGGTAGTAGTACTTGGAGATGTCGCCGGGCAGATTTTGAATCTCTACCTGGTACTGGCCGCTCGTGTTGAGCGTGAAGGCGTGCAGGTCCTTCTTCGCCGCCTCGATAGCGCCGGCCTTGCTCGGATTCTCGGCGAGGGTGTACCCCGCTCCCGTCGATGGGTCGCCCGACACGGCGTACCAATTGTTCTGATCTTTGATACTCGTGCCTGCGCTTTTATCGCGCTTGAGCACCACAGCGAACAGTATGCCGGAGTCCAGGTTGACGGTCTCGTTGGACTTCGTCAGGTCATTATTTGCCTTGTACACGGTCGGCGGCGCGGTGATGGTCTCCTTCGCGGCGGCGAACGCACCGGTCTTCCACACGACGCTGCCCGCGTCCATACCGCCGCGGTTGATGATGACACCGCCCGCGTCGTTCTTGTCGCTCGCGGGCACGTACTCGAGCTGCATGCTGCCATCCGTCGCCGTGAGACTCGAGCGGTAACCGTTGGGCGCCTTTGTTTCCTTCAGGAGGTAGTACTTGTAATGATACTCTTTATAAAGGTCATCGAAGTTGATAACGCCGTTGTCCGCCTTATTTGTGAGCGTCAGTTGTCCATTCGCGTTCGTGGTGCCGGAGCCAAGTAGGTTATTTGGATTGGCGGTCGTGTCAGCGAAGCTCTCGTCTGTCTTGTACAGCGCGAACTGAGCACCCTCCACCAGACCGCCATCCTGGTCGAACTTGATAATGTCGGACTCGGGAACCGTCACGAGGTTGAACTTGAGCCTCATGTTGGAGTCGGTGGCGCCACGCTCCAAGTAGAAGAACTTGAGCGTGTGGTTGGTGCCGTTAGCGAAGGTGTCGCCTTTGAAGCCCTTAGTAGTATCCTGCTTTGCTTCCTGGAACTTGCTTAACAGCGTGCCGTCTGGGGAATCGTTAACCTTAATCTCGCCCGTTTGGAAGTCGATGGTCAGCTTAGCACTGGTGTGGATGCCGCCAATGTCGCCCACGAGGACATCATCAATGAACACCCAGACGTCGTCGTCTCCGGCGAACTCAAAGGTCATGGGCTTGTCAGCGTTCGTTTTGCCATCCTTCGGCTGCACGAAGCGCGACGACATGGAGAGGCCGAAATAATGGTTGAGGGGTCCGTTGTTCTGCGACGTAATGCCGTTCGGGACGAGTTTGCCGTCCTCTTCCTTGAATACCTCATCGGCCGCATCGAAGGGGAAGAACTGGCCTACTGAATGAGGCTCAGCCCCCGCTTGCATAACGCCGGCAGCATTGTAGACATCAAATGCATTCTTATTGGCGTTGTACGCCGCGTAGTTCCGCGAGCTGTCATACTCGTAGTAGCCACCCTTGGCCTGCAACAGACCCGTCACACCCATATGGGATATCTTGCCCGTCTGGACGGAGGAATCAAACAGGTAGCCGAGGGATTCTCCCTCCCAGCGGTCGGTGAGTCTCGGGTAACCACCGGCAAGAACATTGTTCACGATGCCGGTGCGGACCCGGGAGCCACCCGTATACTGGTTAAGTTCCTCGCTGGCTCCTTGATCCTTGAACTGGAAGCGGTGGTTCTTGTTGATGCCGCCGTTGCCGGAAACCGACAGATGGTTATCGGGATTCACCCAGTAATCAAACAGGTTGATTGTTGTCCCCGAAGGCGAAATCGTCGGAACCGTGTGGTCCGAAATTACCGCCTCGGCACGAAGCGGCAGGAAGAAACTCGCCGTCAGCGCGATGGCGAGGGCCAGAACAATCGCATATGGTGAGACCGAGCGCAGCCCGCGACGACGGCCACAAGACATGACGGACCACCGCTCGCGCGGCCGGTGTTCACCAGGAAGTTCCCTGCTTAGACACCCCCCCGGTAGCATTATTCACGAGTCGAGACGTCGTCTCTCTGAGCTCCTGCATAATTTCCTCCCCAGTCACACGGCGACCTGCCCGGGTGCTCCCCGGGGGCCGAGGCAGTCTGGCACATGCCCGCAGTCGTTCAAGGAATACCAACCCCAGCATATGTCTCTTAAGATATCTTAGTCTTATTCTATGACAGTTTTTGTCTCATTACCGATGAAATCGGCTCAGTCCCTTTGTCGCATGCTAGAGCGTGTGGAGCAGAGCGATGAAAAAGCGGACACCCTGGAGGTAGGCGCGGCGGGTAATGCGCTCGTTGGTGCCGTGGACGCCTCGGTCGCACTCGTCATCGTCTACCACAAAGGCAGAGAAGCGAATGCACTCGGGGCAAATGCGCTGGTAGTTGGCAGCATCAGTCGCGCCAATCACGGTCGAGGAAACGATGTCGACAGGAGCTCCGCCCACCGCACTCGGTCCGTTTTCCTCTGTCCCCCTTGAATCACGGAAATAGCGGGCGGCGATGGAGCGAACCGCCTCGAGGCCGGGACCACCGATGCGCGGGGACGGCGAAGGCTCGGAGCTGCCGGGGCCAAGTTCGACCTCCACACGTCCGGCAAGGCCCGCCGCGGCAACCGCCTCGCGGCAGCGCGCCACAACGTCGGCCACGCTCGTGCCCTCGAGCATACGGAAATTGATATTGGCCCACATATCCTGCGGCATTACGTTGGCGCCGGTGCTGCCACCCTCGATCTGCGTGGGCGCGCAGGTGGTGGTCACGAGCGGATAGAGCTTCTTGCTGGCGAGGCACTCGCGCACGATGGTGTCCTTGTTGGAGGCAATCTCGTCGGCCGTGTAAAGCCCCAGCTCGACGAGCTGTGCGGCAAGCAGGTCCGTGACGCGCGTCGGCCATTCGATATCGCAGATTGCGGTGATGGCACGGCTCAGCACCTCGAGCGATGTGCCGCCGTAGGGGTTGGACGAATGCCCGCCCTCACTCTTCGTCTTGAGCACAATATCGGCGTAGCCCTTCTCGGCAAGGTCGGCGTGCATGAGCCAGTCCTCGCCCGCGCTGTACTCGGCAGCCGAAACGATGCGGTAGTCACCCTCATCGATCAGGTACTCAAGCTCAATGCCGCGCTCCTCGAGCACGCGGCCGATGGCACCCGCACCGAACTGCGTGGTTTCCTCGTCCTGGCCAAAAGCCAGCAGCAGGGTGCGCTCGTGCTCCCAGCCGTGGGCCAGCGCATACTCAACCGCCTCGAGAATGCCTGCGACTTGGTCTTTCATGTCGATGGCGCCGCGGCCCCAAATGTAGGCATCGTCCACATGTCCGCTAAAGGGGGCGTGAGTCCAATCGTCCTCGGTGCCCGGCACCACAGGAACCACGTCCATGTGACCCATGAGCATGACGGGTTTGAGGGCAGGGTCGAAACCGCCAAGCGTCACCAATAGCGAATGATCGATAAGCTCGACCTCGCCCGCCGTAAATACGT
>ERZ827490.4682-NODE-4682-length-10363-cov-2.643966_pt1 | contig 10363 bp, 6 predicted proteins | sample MGYA00519770_ERZ827490 | MGnify/ENA primary metagenome ERZ827490 (study PRJEB31778, sample SAMEA3449324) | human gut metagenome | biome: human gut; feature: human-associated habitat; material: faeces | place: United Kingdom | collected 2010/2012 ...
TCCGGCGAATGGCTGCGTCAGCAGGGCCACGAATTCGGCGTGACCACCGGCCGCCCGCGTCGCTGTGGTTGGTTCGATGCAGTCGTCAACCGGTACGCCTCCCAGGTCAACGGCCTGACCGACATCGTGCTCACCAAGCTTGACGTGCTCACCGGTCTGAAGGAGATTCCGATCTGCGTGGCTTACGACGTGGACGGCGAACGTCACGACGATATGCCGCCCGATCAGGCCGCTTTCGCCGCCGCCAAGCCGATTTACGAGACCATGCCCGGCTGGGACGAAGACATCTCCAACTGCCACTCCTTCGACGAGCTGCCTGCCACCTGCCAGGCCTACGTCAAGCGTTTGGAAGAGCTGAGCGGCTGCCGTATCTCCGCAATCGGCACCGGTCCGCAGCGCGATCATGTCATCCAGATCAATTCGCTGGTCGACTGACCGTCTGCAACGAATTTCCCGGCTTGACTGGTAACGACGCGGCACATGATATCCGCCGGCTGATTCCGCGATTCGACCACTTGAAGTGGAAGATGGCGGCGGCCGGCATAGTCATTGGTCTGGTTTCAGGATTGCTGGTTGTCGTATACCGTCTCGGCATCGAATACGGCACGGATGCGTCCCGTTGGATATATGCGCGGATTCGCGAGACCCCGTGGCTGATTGCGCCGTGGGCGGTTGCCGCGGTGGCGGCCGCGCTGGCGATCGCGTGGATGGTCGGCAAGGAGCCGATGGCTGGTGGCAGCGGCATCCCGCAGACCAACGGCGTGGTGATATGCGGCTTGAAGATGCGTTGGCAGACGATTCTGCCAGTCCGTTTCGTCGGTGGACTGTTGGGCGCGTTGTTTGGTCTGTCGCTCGGCCGTGAGGGGCCGTCCATTCAGATTGGTGCGTCGGGCGCGCAGTGTGTGTCCCACCGTTTGCGCGGCCGCCGCCGTGAGGACATGCAGGAGCATTATCTGGTCACCGCCGGTGCCGCGGCCGGCTTGTCCGCCGCGTTCAGCGCGCCGCTGTCCGGCATGATGTTCGCTTTGGAAGGGGTGCATCGGAGTTTTTCCCCTGCGATTCTGATGGGCGCCACCGCCGCATCGCTGACCGCCGATTTCGTCTCAAAATACTGTTTCGGTCTGCGTCCGGTTTTGGATTTCGGTGATATCGGTCAGCTGTCGTTGGAAGAGTATGTGTGGCTGATTCCGTTGGGATTGGTGGCCGGTTTGGTTGGTTCGCTGATGAACCGCTCGTTGCTTGGCTTCCAGACGCTGTACGGCAAACTGCCGGCATGGAGCCGCCCGATGATTGCGATTGCGATCGCGTTGCCTGTCGGCATCTGGTTGCCCGATGTGCTCGGCGGCGGCTCGAATCTGATTGATACCGCCGAACATGCGCGCGTCGGCTTGGGAATGCTGTGTCTGCTGTTCGTGGCGAAGATGCTGTTCACATCCACGAGTTTCGGCTCAGGCGCGCCTGGCGGTATTTTCATGCCGATTCTTGCGGTCGGTTCGTTGGCCGGCGGCATCTGCGGTGAAGTGTTGCATCGATTCGGTGATCTGCCATCCGACGCAGTGGCGGTGTTTGCGGTGTGCGTGATGACGGGCACGCTCGCCGCGTCCGTGAAAACGCCGATCACGTCGATTCTGTTGGCTGTGGAGATGTCCGGAACGTTGACGCACATGCTGCCGGTCGCGGCCGTCGCTTTCGTCGCGCTGTTGGTGTCCGATTTGCTGCGCACCAAACCGATTTATGGGGAGTTGCTGGAGCGGTACGTGCGCGCGCAAGGCATGCAGATGGCGATCGCAAGCCATGTGGGCAGCGGCATTATGGAACTGCCATTGGAAATGGGAGCGATTGCGGACGGCAAGCGGGTGCGTGACGTGCGTTGGCCGTCTGGGTGCCTGATCATCGGCCTGCGTCGCGGCGAAAGCGAGATCGTGCCGCGCGGCGATACACGGCTGCGTGCCGGCGACTATCTGGTGGTGCTGTTCAGTGGCGAGGAGGAGCGCGAGGTGCGACCTGCGATGCGGCGGCTGTGTGATGCCCGGCTTGACTGAGCCTGGCTGAATTCGGCTGGACTCTGGATGTACGAATCTGCGGAATCGGACATCCAGGGTGCATACGTTGGCGCTCCGTGTAAACTCATATGCGTTAGGAAGGCGGCAACCGCGGCCCAGCTCGTTGTTGCACGGCCTATGGGCGGAACAACGCTGTCCGCGGAAGGCCAGTACAGGGGGAGCGCAATGGAATCGCAAGAACAATCGCCGGGAGACGTGGTGACTGCGGGTGAGGACTCACATCCCATCACGCAGGCAATCGACACTGTTGAGGTGATGCATGCTGGTGCAACCGCGCCCGCCGCTAACACCATGGATCCGCCTACGATTCCCCTGGCGCCGATGAAACGTATGCAGGCGCGGTTCAATCCGCTCGCCGACGGACTGATGTATGTTGTGGTGTTCGTCGGTGGATTTGTTGGAGTCGGCTGTCGGCATGCGTTGGATATGCTCCTGCCGTCGGTCAGCGGGACGCCATTCGTTGTGGGCACGTTTGTGTCGAATATGGTCGCCTGCTTCCTGTTCGCGATGCTGACCGAATTCATGGCGACCGCTTCGTGGCTGCGTCGCCGGGTGCGGCAGGTTGTCAGCCGTGGCGTTGGGCTCGGCTTGCTCGGCGGGCTTTCGACGATGTCCGGCGTGATGCTGGAAACGATGGAAGGTCTGCACGAGCGGCATATCGCCAGTGCGCTTGGCTATCTTGCGGGAAATTTTGCAGGCGGTTTGCTCACTGCCGCCGCCGGCGTGGTTCTGATGCAGGCACTGCTGTCACGGAGTACTCGAAAGCGGGTTCGGGGTGCGTTTTCAGCTGTTTCCGTGTCCGATTCCGCCGAATCGGACACGCAGGGCGTACGCCATGTGAAAGTGGCCGACGTGGCGCGTTCTGCCGCGCAGGCCGCAATGGAAGCCGCGCAGACGGCGCAGCAGGCCGCGCAGACGGCCCAGCAGATTGCACAGACGGGACAGGTTCCGCGAGTCGAAACGCCAACCGTGCCGCCGACTGCCATCCAGCCTATGCAGACAGGCCACGTTCCGCAGATTCCTCCGCTGGTCGTTCCTCAGCTGACACAGCCGGCGCAGCCGTTGTTGCGCGAGCCGGATACTTCAGACTTGGGGCAGCTGCCCGAGCCGATTCAGCAGTCGCAACCAATCCAGCAGCCCCAGCAGCAGTCGCAGCCAATCCAGCAGCCGGCCAACCCGCTTCCACCCAGCTTCGAGCCCAAACCGATCACTGCGGAGATTTCGCTTGTCGCCGACCCGACTACCGGGGAGGTGCGCTGATGATGTGGATGATCTGTCTGTTCGGCGGTCTGGGAGCCATGGCCCGTTACGTGCTCGACGTGTCAATTCAACGAGGCTGGAACCGCGAGAATCGAAGAACGAACCGCAACTTCCCGCTATCCACGCTCGTCATCAACGGCGTCGCCTCGCTATGCGCGGGCATCGCCATGATGTCCTACTATTCGCAATCGGTGGATATGGACACGGTCATGATGTTCGTTGTCGGATTTCTCGGTGGTTTCTCAACATTCTCCACGGCGCTCAACGAAGTGGTTTCATTGATTCGCCAGCGTCGTTTTACGCTGGCTCTGGGCTATGGAATAGCAACCGTCGCGGTGCCTCTCATTTGCGTGGCCGCCGGTTTCGGCATTGCGCTGCTTGCCAATCCGGCGTAATTTTCACGTTACACGGACGGTCGCTGAGTAACGTGAAAGAAATCTGAGCGCCACCGCCATCAAGGCCGCCAGTCCGGATGCAACGCTGGTGATTGCATTCGACCAGACCAAGCCGCTGCTGAAGGCCTTCGCCTCCGCAGGAGTCGACACTAAGAAGCTGTATTTCGTTGCCGGACTGTCGAACAGGTTCGAGAGAATGTAAATGAATGTAATATTTCGTGGTAAGCACGTGAGCATACAACGATAGAACAGTGATAACGGGGAAGGTGCGATCATGGTCGGCATGCGCGATGTGGCGAAGAAGGCCGGGGTGTCTCTGAGCACCGTCTCGCTGGTGGTGAACGGCAACGGGTACGTGTCTGATGACATGCGCGAACGTGTGCGCAAAGCCATGCAAGCCCTCAATTATGTGCCGAACGAGCTTGCCCGCAATCTGTATCATGATTGCACGAATCTGGTCGGCGTCATCGTGCCTACCATCCGCCACCCGTTCTTTGCGACGTTTACCGCACATCTGCAGCATGCACTCGCCGCGCAAGGATTACGCACTATGCTGTGCTCTACCGCAGATGAGGCGGATGGCGAAATCCAGTATGTCGACATGTTGCGTCGGCACATGATGGACGGCATCGTCATGTGTGCGCACACTTCGCATCCCGGCGATTATTGGACGTCGATTCATCGCCCGATCGTCGCGTTCGACCGTGTGCTTGGAGACGGTATTTCGTCAATCGGATCCGACCACGAGCAGGGTGGGCGATTGATTGCGCAGATGCTGATCCGCAATGGTGCCAAACATGTGGTGATGATTGGCGGTCCGCGAGATCAATTCTTCGATTTGGCTGCGAGCGGAGAAGTCGAGGAAGGACCGTTCGATTTGGGAAAGACCACGTTCCCGACGGTGCGCTACTACCTCACGTTGGAACAGGAATTGACCTCCGCAGGCGTGAAATACGAGTATGTTGAAGCTGGCGAAGTGATGGATTTTGCCGGCTATCATCGTGCGGTCAGCAATGCGCTCGACAAGGTGACGACCGACGGCGTCGATGCCGTGGTCAGTTCCGATATTGGTGCATCGTTCTGCGTGCGCGAAGCGTTGGGCCGTGGAATTTCCATTCCTGACGAGCTGCAGATCGTTGCCTACGATGGTACGTATTTGACTGATTTGGCCGGCATGAAGCTGACCGCGGTCGCGCAGGATTTCTCGGCGATCGCACAGTCGGCGGCCGACCATATCGTGCAGGCGATTGCCAATGAGGAAGTGGCCGCGGCTAACGCTTCACGCAAGAACATCCCCAAGCCGTTCGAGCCGAACGTGCTTATTCCCATGACACTGGTGCCAGGCGATACCACGCGTTGATACTGTGCGTCTTCATGCGTGTGCCCGGTGTGGATCGCATCGATTTCAGCGGCGTCCACAACCGGCGAACGCCCGTCGATAGTCGTGCTCATCATTCGACTTGTGCACATGTGTCCGATTCTGCCGAATCGGACGTCTGAGTTCCGAAAAATGTGTTCTGTGTGTCCGATTCTGGAGAATCGGACATGTGTGATGTGAATTGGGATGTTTGGATGTCCGTTTCTGCAGAATCATCTTTGCTCTGTACTCGTTGATTCGCAAATACGGCGCATGGCTCGTCATACCGGCCATGCTCGGCGGCGCGGCCTTCCTGGCGGACTCGGTGCTGACGCCGGCCGTGTCGATCTCGTCCGCCGTCGAAGGCCTGAAGACGCTGCCGGCGTTGGAGCATCTGTTCACCGAGAACAAGGATCTGACGATGATGATCACCGCGGTGATCATCGTGATCCCGTTCGCCGTGCAGTCGCGCGGCACCGAATCGATCGGCAAGGTCTTCGGCTCGGTGGTGATGGTCTGGTTCGCGTTCCTGGCGATCGTCGGCGTGGTAGCCATCGGCAACGACTGGTCCGTGCTCGCCGCACTCAACCCGTACTACGGCATCAAGTTCCTGTTCAGTCCGAATAACGCCACCGGTCTGGCGCTGATGGGCACCGTGTTCCTTTCGACCACCGGCGCCGAGGCGCTGTACTCGGATATGGGCCACGTGGGCCGCGGCAACATCTACTTCACCTGGCCGTTCATCAAGGTGGCGCTGGTGCTCAACTACTTCGGCCAGGGCGCGTGGATGCTGCGCAACCAGAACAACCCCGAACTGGCCGACGCCGAGGGGATCAACCCGTTCTTCCAGATGATGGATCCGAACGTGCGCTATGTGGCCGTCGTGCTGTCGGTCACCGCCGGCATCATCGCCTCCCAGGCGCTGATTACGGGCGCGTTCACCATGGTCTCCGAGGCCACCGGCCTCAACTGGATGCCGCATCTGCAGGTCCGTTACCCTGCCCGTACCCGCGGCCAGCTGTACATTCCGGTCGTCAACGTGGTGCTGTGCGTGGCCACGCTGGCCGTGCTGCTGCTGTTCCGCGATTCGGAACATATCTCGGCGGCCTACGGCTTGGCACTGACCATCACGATGATCACCACCACGATCCTGCTGGGCATCTACCTGTGGCACCGCAGCAACAAGTTCGGCACCGTTGTGTTCACCATCGTGTTCCTGGCGATCCAGGTCCTGTTCTTCGCCGCCTCGATGGCCAAGTTCCTGCACGGCGGCTGGTTCACGCTGCTGCTCACGCTGGCGATCCTCATGATCATGTACACGTGGAACGAGGGCACCAAGCTGGAGCGCTCGCAGCGTCGGCACATGATGCCGAAGGACTTCCTCCCCGCGCTGGACAAGCTGCACGGCGATAGCCGCATCCACCGGTTCGCGGACAACATCGTCTACCTGACCAGCGATCCGGACCTGAAGCGTCTCGATACGGACATCTTCTTCTCGATCTTCGCCGACCACCCCAAGCGCGCCCGCGCATGGTGGGCGGTGGCCGTCGAGACCACCGACGAGCCGTTCACCCGTGAGTATTCGGTCGAGAGCTTCGGTACCGACTACCTGTTCCGTGTGCGCATCCGCCTCGGCTTCAAGGTCTCGCAGTCCATCCCGGCCTACCTGCATCAGATCATGCACGATCTGGAGAAGACCGGCGAGCTGCCGAACCAGCAGTCGATCTACCCGAAGCTTGACGCCGATCCCGGCATCGGCACCATCCGCTACGTGGTGATCCACAAGGCGCTGATGCCCGAGTCGAAGGTCTCCGGCCGTGGCGCCCTCTCGCTGCAGATCAAGTACGCGATCCGCCGCGTGGCCGGTTCCCCGGTCAAGTGGTTCGGCCTGGCGCCGTACAACCCGCTGGTCGAGGTGCAGCCACTGTTCGTGTCCACGCGCCGCCCGCCGCGCCTGACCCGCGTGGCCAGCCAGGCGCCCAAGCGCGAGGGCTGAGCCGGCAGGCCGAACAGCCGGTGCGAGCCGGGTGGCCTAATGGCATGTCAGGGGGCCGCGAACCGTCATCGTACGGTTCGCGGCCTTTGCATATGCGAATGATGCAGAGTGGGCGGTACTGCTTGTGAATGTAGCGGGTGGACGGGTGACGTGGTTGATGCCTTTTGCCGTATGTTCACGGTGGCTATGCGTCGGATGGGACTGTAATTCGACTTCTTGGGATCTTTTTTGCTGCAGTGGTGCGCCAAAAGGTCTCAGCCGTCTCTGCGCCACGCCTTCCGGCAGTCAGTACAAGGTTGTACTACACTGGTGGCTGTCACACGGATGTCCCCGGTCGCCCGCGCCTCCGCGGTACATCGTTGTATGGATACGTGTCACGTATGCAGAGTGCATGCAGATATGTAGAAAGGAATCCCATGCCCCAGCAGGACCATCTGACCGCACGTCTCGTCGTCGATGACGATTTTGAGGTCGCTCCGGTCAACAATCGTCTGTTCGGTTCGTTCGTCGAGCACCTTGGCCGTTGCGTGTACACCGGCATCTACGAGCCCGACCACCCGACCGCCGACGAGCACGGCTTCCGCAAGGACGTCATCGACCTGGTCAAGGAACTCGGCGCCACCACCATCCGCTACCCGGGCGGCAACTTCGTGTCCGGCTACCGCTGGGAGGACGGCATCGGCCCCAAGCAGGAACGTCCCCGTCGACTCGATCTGGCCTGGCATTCCACCGAAACCAACGAATTCGGCCTGCACGAGATGGCCGAATGGCTTGAGGCCACCGGCGGCAACGAGCTGATGGAGGCCGTCAACCTGGGCACGCGCGGCCTGCAGGAGGCCCTGGACCTGCTGGAGTACGCGAACGTGCCCGGCGGCACCGAGCTGTCGGAACGTCGCCGCGCCAACGGCGCCGACAAGCCGTTCGATATCCGCATGTGGTGCCTGGGCAACGAGATGGACGGCCCGTGGCAGCTCGGCCACAAGTCCGCCGAGGACTACGGCATGCTCGCCGCCTCCGTGGCCGCCGGCATGCGCCAGATCGATCCGGACGTGGAACTGGTGGTGTGCGGCTCCTCCGCCCATGGCATGCCGACCTTCGGCAAGTGGGAGCAGACCGTTCTTGAGAAGACCTACGAGAACGTGAACTTCGTCTCCTGCCACGCCTACTACCAGCCGTTCTTCAAGGAGGACGGCACGCGCGACATGGCCAGCTTCCTGGCCTCCGGCGTGGATATGGACGGCTTCATCAAGGACGTGGCCGCCACCATCGACGCCACCAAGGCCCATCTGAAGAGCGCGCACGACGTGTACATCTCGTTCGATGAATGGAATGTCTGGTACCAGGGTGAGGAGCCGAGCAAGACCCCCGAGGGCATCGGCAACTGGCCGGTGGCCCCGCGTCTGCTGGAGGACATCTACACCGCCGCCGACGCCGTGGTGTTCGGCGATCTGATGATCACGCTGCTCAAGAACGCCGACCGCGTGCGCGCCGCCAGCCTGGCGCAGCTGGTCAATGTCATCGCCCCGATCATGACGGAGCCGGGCGGCCCGGCCTGGCGCCAGACCACGTTCCACCCGTTCTCCGTGACCGCGCGCCTGGCCAAGGGCGGCACCGTGCTGGAGCCGAGGCTGTCCGCCGGCACCGTGGATACGCCGCGCTATGGCGAGGTCGACGGCGTGAACGCCGTGGCCGTGCGCTGCGCCGACGGCTCGCTCGCCGTGTTTGCGGTGAACCGTTCGCTCGAGGCGACCGCCGAGTTCGAGATCAGGCTGCAGGACGGCGCGCAGCCGGCATCCGTCGAGGCGCAGACGCTGCACGACGACGATCTGTTCGCCGCGAATACGCTCTACGACCAGAACCGTGTGACCCCGCACGCCAACGGGTCGGCCATGTACGATGCCGAGTCCGGCGTGGTCCGCGTCTCCCTGCCGCCGGTGAGTTGGACCGCCCTGCACATCAAGTGACGCGATGGGCCGCGCGGTCCGTTCCGGAGAAGGACGGATCGCACGGCCCTTGCTTCCCGGGCCGGGCGGAAGGGACCGGACCGGCCGGGGAAAACGCGTTATGCTGGAATCAGACGGGCGTTCCGCCTGAACCGTGCGGAACATGCCCGATGGTGCGACGAGAGGGGTGCTGTGGCGAAACGGGTGACCATCACCGACGTGGCGCGCGAGACGGGCGTCTCCATCAAAACGGTGTCGAATGTGCTGAACAACACCGGCAGTATGCGCCCGGAGACGCGCCAGCGTGTCCAGGATGCCATCGAACGCCTCGGATACCGCGTTAACGTGTCCGCCCGCGCCATGAAAACCGGCGGCACGAAGCTCATCGGACTGGCCATCACCGATTTCTGCCAGCCGTTCATGCCCTATCTCGCCGACAGCATCGTGGCGGCGGCACGTTCCCGCGGGTACGCGGTGATCACCGATACCTACAACAGCGCCGGCGGCTTGGCGCAGGCGATCCCGGAGACGAAGAAGCTGGCCGCGGACGGCTGGATTTTCTTCATGGGCTCGCCGATCACGGATCGCACGATACTGCACCAGCCGTATCCGTTGGTGATTGTGGGCGATTACGATACGCAGGGACTGGCCGATTGGGTCACGATGCCGAACGTGGAGGCCGTACGCACCGCGGTGGGGGCGCTGCTGGATTCGGGATGCCGTAGGATCGCGTTGATCGGCGGCACCGCGGAGAACGCATGCCCGGATGCCGACCGCGAGTCGCGGCCCGAAACCACCAGCACGATGCGTACCCGCGGCTATGTGTTGGCCCATGAGGAGCGTGGCCTGCAGGTCGATTGGCGGCTGGTCCGTAACGCGGATTGGGTGCAGTCCGGCGGCCGCGATGCGGGACAGCAGGGAGGAGAGGGCCACGCCCGCCACACCCTGGTGGAACACGAACACAAAGACAGCGTTGCCCGCAATGTTCTGCCCGTTCATGTAGGCGGAGACGCACATGGAGGCCTTGGAGTTGCCCATGGCCCGCAGCAGGGCGGCGCAGCCGTTGTAGACGGCGATGAAGGGATAGGAGAGGGCGGAGATGACAAAGTAGGTGACGGCCCCCTCCATCACCTCCGGCTCCACTTGGCCGAACAGCAGGCCCAGCAGCCCTGCCTTGCAGAAAAGCACCAGAACCATGATCCCCAGGGCAGCGGCGGTGACGATATACAGAAGTTGGTTGGCTGCCCGGTTGGCCCGCTCCAGGTTTTGGGCGCCGATGGACTGGGCGCACACCACCGCGCCCCCGGTGGCCAGGGCGGCAAAGATGTTGATGATCAGGACGTTGATGA
>ERZ827490.4685-NODE-4685-length-10355-cov-7.083495_pt1 | contig 10355 bp, 3 predicted proteins | sample MGYA00519770_ERZ827490 | MGnify/ENA primary metagenome ERZ827490 (study PRJEB31778, sample SAMEA3449324) | human gut metagenome | biome: human gut; feature: human-associated habitat; material: faeces | place: United Kingdom | collected 2010/2012 ...
TCCATCTCGCCGAAGCGCTGGCCGCCGAACTGGGCCTTGCCGCCCAGAGGCTGCTGGGTGACCAGGGAGTAGGGGCCGGTGGAGCGGGCGTGGATCTTGTCATCCACCAGGTGGTGCAGCTTCAGAAAGTACACATAGCCCACGGTGACCTTATTGTCAAAGCGTTCACCGGTGCGGCCGTCATAGAGCCAGCTCTTGCCCTCAGGATCCAGGCCCGCCTGATCCAATGCGGCAGCGATGTCCTTATCGGTGGCACCATCGAAAATAGGAGTGGCCACCTTCCAGCCCAGGGTCTTGGCAGCGTAGCCCAGATGAACCTCCAGCACCTGGCCGATGTTCATACGGGAGGGAACGCCCAGGGGGTTCAGCACGATGTCCAGGGGGGTGCCATCGGGCAGGAAGGGCATATCCTCCTGGGGCAGGACCCGGGAGACAACGCCCTTGTTGCCATGACGGCCGGCCATCTTATCGCCCACCTGGATCTTGCGGCGCTGCGCTATATACACCCGAACCACCTCGTTGACACCGGGGCTCAGCTCATCGCCGTTTTCACGGGTGAACACCTTGGCGTCCACGATAATTCCGCTTTCGCCGTGGGGCACCTTCAAGGAGGTGTCTCGGACCTCCCGGGCCTTTTCGCCGAAGATGGCCCGCAAAAGACGCTCCTCGGCGGTGAGGTCGGTCTCGCCCTTGGGAGTGACCTTGCCCACCAGGATGTCGCCGGCGTGAACCTCGGCGCCCACGCGGATGATGCCGCGCTCGTCCAAATCCTTCAGCGCATCCTCGCCCACATTGGGGATATCCCGGGTGATCTCCTCGGGCCCCAGCTTGGTGTCACGGGCATCGATTTCGTATTCTTCGATATGGATGGAGGTATACAGGTCCTCCTTCACCAGGCGCTCGTTGAGCAGCACGGCGTCCTCGTAGTTATAGCCCTCCCAGGTCATAAAGCCCACCAGAATGTTCTGGCCCAGGGCAATTTCGCCCTGCTCGGTGGCGGGGCCGTCTGCCAGGACCGTGGGGTCGTCACCGCCGTGGACCCGCTCGCCTACGGAGACAATGGGGGTCTGGTTGATGCAGGTGCCGTGGTTGGAGCGGAGGAACTTGATAAGCTTATACTCCTTGGTTTCACCGCTGTCGTACTTGACAGAGATGGCTCTGGCATCCACCTTGGTAACAACACCGTCGCCCTCGGCCAGGACGGCCACCTCGGAATCCAGGCAGATCTTGTGCTCCATGCCGGTGCCCACGATGGGGGCGTGAGGCTTCAGCAGAGGCACGGCCTGGCGCTGCATGTTGGCGCCCATCAGCGCACGGTTGGCGTCGTCGTTGGGGAGGAACGGGATCATGGCGGTGGCGATGGACACCATCATACGGGGCGAGATATCCATATAGTCCACAAACTGGGGCTCCACCTGGATGATTTCATCTCTATGGCGGCAGGTAATGCGCTTGGCAGTGAGACGGCCCTCCTCGTCTACCGGCTCGGCGGCCTGACAGACCACATACTGATCCTCCACGTCGGCGGTCATGTAGTGGATTTCATCTGTGACCTTGCCGGTCTCGTGGTCCACCATGCGGAAGGGAGCCTCGATAAAGCCGTACTCATTGACCCGGGCGTAGGTGGCCAGGTAAGAGATCAGGCCGATGTTGGGACCTTCGGGAGTCTCAATGGGGCACATGCGGCCATAATGGGAGTAGTGAACGTCACGCACCTCCATGTTGGCGCGCTCACGGCTCAGGCCGCCGGGGCCCAGGGCGGACAGACGCCTCTTGTGGGTCAGCTCCGCCAGGGGGTTGGTCTGATCCATGAACTGGCTCAGGGGGCTGGAGCCGAAGAACTCCTTGATGGCCGCGGTAACAGGCCGGATGTTGATAAGGCTTTGGGGGGTGACCACATCCAGGTCCTGAATGGTCATGCGCTCCCGGATGACACGCTCCATACGGCTAAAGCCGATGCGGAACTGGTTTTGCAGCAGCTCGCCCACGCAGCGCAGGCGGCGGTTGCCCAAATGGTCGATATCGTCCTTGGTGACCAGGCCGTGAGCCAGGGCGTTCATATAGTTGATGGAGGCGAGAATATCGTCCACGATGATGTGCTTGGGCACCAGCTGATCGGCGTTTTGGCGGCACTGATCGATGAGCTCCTGGCCCTGGTACTGGCCCAGCAGCTCCTGCAGCACGTCAAAGCGCACCCGCTCCTTGATACCGCAGGCAGCCTTGGGATCAAAGTCCACATAGCGGCTCATATCGCACATGCGGTTGGTAAAGATGCGGACGGTGGCGCCGTCATCGGCCAGAACGGACACCTCGCCCACGCCGATGGCATCCAGCTCCCGGCACTCCTTGCCGGTGAGGACGTGGCCCTCATCAAAGAGGATCTCTCCGGTGGTGGGGTCAGCCACAGGCAGAGCCAGCTTGCGATCCCGGGCAATGGACCAAAGGGTCAGCTTCTTATTGAACTTATAGCGGCCCACGATGCTCAGGTCATAGCGCCGGGGATCGAAGAACAGATTGTTCAGCAGAGTCTCAGCGGAATCCAGCGTGGGGGGCTCGCCGGGACGCAGCTTGCGGTAGATTTCCAGCATGGCCTCCTCATAGGACTTGCAGCCATCCTTTTCCAGTGTGGCCACAATGCGCTGGTCATCGCCGAAGCGGTCGAGAATCTCGGCATCTGTCTTGAGCCCCAGGGCGCGGATCAGGCAGGTGATGGGCAGCTTGCGGTTTTTATCAATACGAACCCAGAACACCTCGCTGGTGTCGGTCTCATACTCCAGCCAGGCACCCCGATAGGGGATGACCGTAGACGTCAGCAGGGGCAGGTCGGTCTTCAGGTCCGTTTCCTTGCCGTAGTAGATGCCGGGAGAGCGGACGATCTGGCTGACCACCACACGCTCGGCGCCGTTGATGACGAAGGTTCCGGAGTGGGTCATCAGGGGGAAGTCCCCCATGAATATCTCCTGCTCCTTGATTTCGCCCGTCTCCTTATTGTGCAGGCGCACACTCACCTTCATGGGAGCCGCATAGGTGGCATCCCGGGCCTTGCACTCCTCCACATCGTACTTGGGCTGCTCATTCATGCTGAAGTCGATGAAGCTCAGCTCCAGGTTGCCGGCATAGTCGCTGATGGAGGCCACATCCGCAAATACCTCCCGCAGACCGGTATCCAGGAACCACTGATAGCTCTTCTTCTGGATCTCCAGCAGGTTGGGCATCGCCATGACCTCTTCGTGCCTGGCAAAATTCTTACGCAGGGTTTTGCCGTAATACTTATCCTTGGCCATCTTCAATACTCACGCCTTTCTTGCTTTTATCTCAACTTAATTTGCTTACTGTTTTCAGGGCTTTTGCGGGGTGCGCGCCGGATCGCTTGTGACACGCACGGGCTTGTTGCTTCTTTTATGGGCCACCCGCTTGTTTTTTTCGCCGACAGATGGTATCCTATGAACAGATTATAAAAGGGGACATGCCCCCACTATCCGAACATAATCGATTCATTATAGCAGGTCAAGGGCTTGCTTGTCAATAGGTTTTTGCGCTTTTCCGGGCTTTGGCCCGGATTTTTTGTTTTGGGGAGCAAGCGGGCCATTGAGGACGCCGACCCCTACGGATACGTTACTTAAATTGCGATGCAGAGATATTACGAGTTGCCGCACCGGTGTGTGCGCCGGTTCGCAATGACAGGCCTTATTGGTAGAGGTATCATCGGTCCCCCGGGATAAAAGGAGGCCCCTGCGCGGCTATTTCTGCCGTGCAGGGGCCTCCTTTTATAATGCACAATCTAATTACAGCATCTTGACTTCGTCTGTGGAGGCGGAGAGCTCCCCGGTTTTCGGCGCCAAAGCCTCCACGGCTTCCGCGGCCTCGGCATTGGCACCCTCCCTATAGGTCAGGTCGCTCTCGGTGACCTTACGCAGCTCCTTGCGGCTAATAATGTCGTACATGCAGGGCACCACCAGCAGGGTCATAAGGGTGGCATACACCAAGCCGCCGATGCACACCAAGGCCATGGGCTGCATCAGTGCCGTGCCCGCGTCGCCGCCGAAGGCCATGACCAGCAGGCCCAAAATCGTCGTGATGGACGTCATGAGGATGGGCCGCAGGCGGGTGACGCCGGCCTCAATGATGGCCTCCCGCCGGCCCATGCCCTCCAGACGCAGCTGGTTGATATAGTCCACCAGCACGATGCCGTTGTTGACGATGACACCCACCAGCATCACAAAGCCAATGAGAGACACCACACTCAGCTCCACCCCGCTCACCAGCAGGATGATAAAGCCGCCGGTGAAGGCCAGGGGGATGGTGAACATGACGATAAACGGCGACTTCAGAGACTGGAACTGGGCCACCATCACCAGATACACCAGCAGGATGCCCAGCACCAGCATCAGCAGCAGCTGCTGCATGGCGTCCATAATGGTCTCGTTTTCACCGCTGAATTCCGTGGTCACTCCCTCAGGCAGGGTGAGCCCCTCCACCGCCCGGATGGCCTCAGCAGACACCTTGGTCACATTATGATCCTCGTCCACCTGAGCCGTCACGTTGATGCAGCGGCGCTGCTCCTGGCGGTTGATGGTGCTGAGGCTTACAGTACGTTCCATGGTGGCAACCTCTCCCAGCCGAAAGCTCTCGCCGGAGCTGCCGGAGGACACACTCCCCAATGTGGATGCCGAGCTGCCCACAGCACCGCTTGTCATGGAGCTGTCCATAGAGCCGCCCATGATGCCGCTCACGGAGGAACCGGGGGTTATCTCCAGGTCCAGCAGGTGCTCCAGGTCCACCGTTCGCTCCTCCGGCAGGGCGATAGTCACGCCCATGTCCTGGCTGTCCAGGGTCATATCCGATCCGCTGGTGGCAGTGGACAGAGCCGATGCCACCTGCATATATACCTGTGCCACGGTCATGCCGTGCTTCATGGCCTTAGCCCGGTCCACCGTCAGGTGGACGGCGGGCACCGCATCGGTCAGGCCATCGGAAACTGCCTGCACGCCCTCCACGGAGCCGATAGCCTCCCCCACGGTTTTGGCTGCCGCCTGCAGATCCTCCATCTTCTCACCGTAGACCCGCAGGGAAATGCCGCTGCCGGTCATCATCTGGGTCATGCTGTCCGCTGCGCCGGCATAGGTCACCTTACACTCCATATCCTGGCACAGCTCCATGATCCGCCTGCCGGCGGCATCGCCGCTCTCCCCCTCGGGGACGATGATATAAGCGGTGACATCGTATGCGCCGGAGCTGCCGTCCATGCTTGTCACGGGCATGCTGGAGTCTGCGGACATGGCCGCCCCCACGGTCTGTACATTTTCAACGGTCATAGCCCGGCGGGCCACCTCGTCCGCCAGCTCCGCCGCCTTTTCATAGCTGCATCCATCGGGCATGGTAATAGTGATGCTGACGGTATTCAGGTCGATCTTCGGCATGAACACGAAGCCCCGCTGCAGCGTCAGCAGTGCAGAGCCCACCAGCAGCACCACCGCCACCCCCAGCACCACAGCCTTGTGCCCCAGGGACCATGACACAGCCCTGCGGTAACCGGGATAGATCTTATCCAGCAGGCCGGGCTTAATGGGCTTATTCTTTTTCAGCATCCCTGCCGCCATGGCCGGCACCAGGGTCAACGCGATAATAAGACTTGCCAAAAGCGAAAAGGTCATGGTCAGGGCCAGATCCGTAAACAGCTGCTTCGTGATGCCCTCCACGAACACGATGGGCAGGAACACACACACGGTGGTCAGGGTGGAGGAGGTGATGGCCCCCAGCACCTGACCTGCGCCGGCCACCGCCGCCTGGCGGACGTTGGCCCCCTTGGCGCGCAGGCGATAAATATTCTCAATGACCACCACGGAGTTATCCACCAGCATGCCCACCGCCACGGCCAGGCCCGACAGGGAAATCATGTTAATGGTCACGCCGCAGAAATACATGAGCACCACCGCGAAAATAACGCTGATGGGGATAGACACCAGAGTGATGACCGTGGGGCGCAGGTCCTTTAAGAACAGGTACAGGATCAGTATGGCAAACAGCGCACCCCAGGCCAGGCTGGATAAGATAGAGTCAATGATGATGCGGATATAGTCCCCCTGGTCCATAAGGGGCGTGAACTCCAGGCCGTTATACTCCTGCTTCAGCTCCTGGAACCGGGCGGCAATATTCTCCGACACCTCCGCCGTGGCGTAGGTAGACTGCTTATTGAACATCACGATGACGCCGTTTTCCCCATTGAGCTTGGCGTAGATCTCTCCGGAGTTATCCGTGACGAAAACCTCCGCCACGTCCTCCAGCCGAATAGGCTCCACCCCCTCCATGCCCAGGTCGAACAGCACCAGCTGCTGCAGCTCCTCCCGGGTAGAAATACTATCTCCCACGGAGACCATGTACTGCACGCCGTCCTGCTCCACATAGCCCGCCGGCATAGAGAAATCCTGCGCCGCCAGCAGCGCGCTGATGGTGCTCAGCTGCAGGACGCCATCCAGGTTCGTCTGCTCCAGGGCGGAGGAGCGGCTCTGCTCCAATGTTGCAAGGCCTGATTCCACCTGGGTCAGGGCGGTGTCGATCTGTACATTTCCGGAGACGATCTGCTGGGCGCCGTCGGCCACGGTCATGACGCCGGAGGTGATTTTCTCCACCAGATCCGCCACGGCGCCGTTATCCTCCTTAAAGCGCCGGATCTCCTCCTGCAGGTCCCGCAGCTGCTGGGCGGTCTTTTCGATCTCCTCCTGCAGCCGGTCCCAATCGGCGCCCAAAGCGGCCAGGCGCAGATCCAGCTCCGCCAGATCTGACTCCAGGCGGATATAGCCACTCTCGGCCTTGATGGCGGCAATCTGTTCTTCTTTCTGCTCCTGAGTCAAAAGCGGGTCATTCTCGACGGCGGCGATGCGGGCATCATAGACCGCCTTTTTTGCGTCTAATTCCGCCTTGAGCTGCAGGACGGCCCGCAGTTCGTTCAGCTTTTCCTGCAGCTGTGTTTTTCGGGCATCCATCTGACGAAGGCTGTCCCGCAGGGACTCCAGTGCCCGGGTAGTCGCCTGGGTCACAGCGTTTTCCTCCGCCGTGCGGATGGCGGACTTGGCCGCCAGCAGCTGGCTGCGAGTCTGCTCCAGCTGGGCCTGGGCGGCGTCCAGCTGTCCATTCACCGCAGCGGCCAGCTTCGCAGACAGGGCATCCAGCTTCTCCTGGCTGAGGATCACATTCATCTGCCGCTGCAATACGCCGCCGACAGACACACTGGCCACCCCTGTGATACCCTCCAGCTTGCCGGCCAAGGTCTTCTCCACGAATTCCGACAGCTCCGCAACGTCCATGCCCTCCCGGGACACGGCGGCAATCTCCACCGGCAGCATGGCAGGGTTGATTTTCAGCACATAGGGCGTACCCACGGAATCATCCCAGCTGCCCTGGAGAGCGGCGATCTTCTGCTGGATGTCCACGCCGGTGGAATCCATGTTCACCCCCTGCTCAAACTCCAGCACCACCATGGACATACTGTTCTGGCTGGAGGAGGTGATGTGTTTGATCTCATTCAGCGTAGCCATGGATTGCTCCAGAGGCTTTGTTACGTCCGCCTCCACTGTCTCCGGGCTGGCCCCCATGTCGGTGGTCACAATGACCACATAGGGGAAGTCCATGTTGGGCAGCAGATCCGGTGTCATCTTTAGATAGGCTACCACGCCCAACACCAGTATAGCCAGTACCGCCACAAATACGGTGAGAGGTTTTTTTACGCTGAATTTCGGCATCCGGTCCACTCCTTTTCAGGAACATATTTCAGGGATATATTTTATTGAGGAATATACTGACCCATATTACATCATTGCAAGCAGTTTAGCACGCCGCAAAAAAATTTTCAAGCGCCGGGGCTTATTATTCATGAATCCGTTACAAAAATCATATCAACGCCAGCGCCTCCGGATCGCTTTGCAGCCACTGGGTATGCTCCGCCGCAGGAGCAGGGCGCCGCCTGCAGCGGCAAGCTCTGCAGGTTTTTTAATGCATTGAGACGGGCCGTCTGCATATGCAGACGGCCCGTCTCTTAAAGAGGGTACAGGGAAAGCTTATTTCTTGGCGGCATCGGCGGCCTTGGCCTCCTCCTCCGCGTCAATGGTGGACATATGATCCAGCATACGCACCACCTGGCAGCTGTAGCCCCACTCATTGTCGTACCAGGCAATGAGCTTGACAAAATCGTGATCCAGCATCAGGCCCGCTGTCTCGTCAAAAATACTGGGGCATGGATTGCCAATGAGATCCGTGGACACCAGCTGATCCTTGGTATAGCCAATAATGCCCTTCATATTGGTCTCGCTGGCATGGCGAATCTCGTAGCAGATCTCGGCATAAGTAGTGGGGCGGGAGAGCTTGGCGGTCAGGTCCACCACGGACACGTCGGCGGTAGGCACCCGGAAAGACATGCCCGTCATCTTTCCCTTCAGAGAGGGAATGACCCGGCCCACGGCCTTGGCGGCGCCGGTGGTGGAGGGTATGATGTTATTGAGGATGGAACGGCCTGTGCGCCAATCGCTGCCGCCCCGGGAGTCCACGGCCTTCTGCTTGGCAGTGGAGGCGTGTATGGTGGACATAAGGCTCTGCTCAATGCCGAACACCTCGTGGATCACATAGGCCAAGGGTGCCAGGCAGTTGGTGGTGCAGCTGGCGGCGGACACCACCTTCATATCCGGCCGGTAGAGCTTACTGTTGATGCCATAGACGAAGGTAGGCGTGGCCTCATCCTTAGCCGGGGCGGTGAGCAGCACCCGCTTGGCGCCGCCCTTGAAGTGGCGAGATGCCTTCTCGGTGGTGTTATTGGCGCCGGTACATTCCAGAATATACTCCGCTCCGCACTGGCTCCAAGGGATCATGGCAGCGTCGTTCTCGCTGAACACGCGAATCTTGTGGCCGTTGACCACAAGGTTGCCGTCTAAATTCTCCACAGTGCCCTCAAAATTCCGGAACACGGAGTCATACTTCAGCAGGTACACCATGTAGTCGATGTCCGCCTTGCGCAGATTGATCCCGCACACGTCGAACTTCTCCGGGCTCTTCATCAGGATCCGCAGGAGCACCCGTCCGATGCGCCCAAAGCCATTGATGCCGATTTTAATTGCCATACACCTAAACCTCTCTTTATCCTCAATCTTCTGCCCCAAAAAGGGCCTGCTCTTTTCTAAATCCATTATATCATGGCAATGGCGTTTGTCTTGTGCAATTTCCAAAAATCATTGACGAAAATAATCCATTTTCCCTTTCTCTTTTATAGAAACTGCATAAAAAAATCAAAAATCATACCCTAACATTCCATACATTTCAAATGAGCAAATCCAATTTTTAGCTCCAAAAAAAGCCACCCCGCACAGTGTGCGGGGTAGCTGATAAATTCTGTTACCGGACGGTTCGGTTGAAGCTCATGCTGTTTTTCTGCATATGTACATCCAGGGTCACTCGATCGGCCCGGATATAGCTGCAGGTATACTCATAGATGCGGCCATCCTCCGTCTTGGTGCGGCGCTGGTGATAAAATGCGCAGCTGCCCTGGGGCACATGGAGCAGGTTGGCCCGTACCTCGTCCAGCACCACTGCCTCATAGGTATCCTCCGCCGCGGCGGGAGCAATGCCCACGTGGTACAGGAGGCTGTATATGCTATGGGTCTGCACCAGCTCCCGGGTGAGGTTGGGGTAAAGGTACTGGGGGTAGTAGCTGGTCTCCAGGATCAGCGGTTCTCCATCAACATTACGCACACGGGTGAAGCAGTACACCGTGACGCCCTCCTGGAGCTGCATTTTGCGGCTGATCTCCGGGGGCGGCACAATGATGCCGAAATCCACCATAGTGGATGAGGGCACCTTGCCCATGGAAGAGATCTCCGTAGTGAAGGAGTAGCGCACGCACTTGCCCCGGGCATTGGGATCGGCCACAAAGGTTCCCTTGCCCCGCTTGCGGACCACCAGCCCCTCCTCCTCCAGCTCGCCAATGGCCTGGCGCACCGTGTTGCGGCTGATGCCCATGGTCCGGCACAGCTCAGCTTCCGATGGCAGCAGGTCACCCACGTTCAGCTCACCGGAGGAAATATTCTGCTTGATGATGCCCACCAGCTGTGTATACAGCGGAATATCGCTGTCCATGCTCAGGCGGCTGGCAAGAATGGTATGGTTCTGCATAGGGGTATCCTTTCCTGCGCTTATTGCTCTTGGTTAAAGGTCATTCTATCATAGAAAGGGAGGGCGGTCAAGCCGCCCTCCAGCTTGTCAAAAAGCCTCGCAGAGTTCACGTCCGCAGACGTGAAAAAATTGGATCATTTTTCACCGCGACCTGTGCGTGGGGAAAAATACCTCTCAGGCTGCCAGTGTGGAATTTTGAG
>ERZ827490.4686-NODE-4686-length-10355-cov-4.387767_pt1 | contig 10355 bp, 9 predicted proteins | sample MGYA00519770_ERZ827490 | MGnify/ENA primary metagenome ERZ827490 (study PRJEB31778, sample SAMEA3449324) | human gut metagenome | biome: human gut; feature: human-associated habitat; material: faeces | place: United Kingdom | collected 2010/2012 ...
CCGCTATGGAACCCATTTCGCAGGGGCCTGAAGGCATTATGGTGGAGAGTATGCTGATTGGCATGGCGGAATACTATTCCGCCGAACTCGCCCTGAAAGTGGCGCGCGGTGAGCGCGAAAACGCCCTCCAGTGCAAGTACAACGGCGGTGTGGTGCCGCTGGGCTTCACCATCGGCAAGGAGGACAGGCTGTACCATATCGACCCGGAAACGGCTCCCATCGTGCAGGAGATCTTCACCCGGTACGCCGACGGCGAACCGGCTGAGAAGATTGCAGCATCCCTGAATGAGCGCGGCCTGCGTACCCGCACCGGGAAGCCGTTCGTAAAGAACAGCTTCTTCCAGATCTTCCGCAACCGCCGCTACATCGGCGAATACCGCTACAAGGACATTGTGACGCCGGGCGGCATTCCGGCTATTGTTGACCAGGATTTGTTCGACCGGGTGCAGCAGCGTTTCGAGCAGAACAGGATCGCCCACGGTCGGCCTGCAAAAGAGGATGTGAGCTATCTGCTGACCACTAAGCTGTTCTGTGGCAAGTGCGGCACCCTGATGGGTGGCGAAAGCGGCACCAGCCACATGGGAAATATCTACTATTACTACAAGTGCGGCAACGCCAAGCGCCACGGCAAGGCGCACTGTGACCTGAAGGCTATCCGCAAGGAGCCGCTGGAACGGTTCGTGGTGGACACCGCCATTAAGGTGATTTTCAGCGATGAAATCATCGAACGGCTGATAGATTTGGTCATGGAAGCCCAGCAGCAGGAGAACACCCGGCTGCCTGTTCTGAAAGAGCAGCTCCGGGATACGGAGAAACGGCTCGCAAACCTTCTGGAAGCCATTGAACAGGGCATCCTGACCCCGACCACCAAGCAGCGGTTGGACGAGCTGGAAGCCCGGAAAGAAGCCCTGAACACCAGCATTCTGGAAGAAGAGCTGAAAAAGCCCGTCCTGACCCGTGAGTGGATTCGGTTCTGGCTTGAAAAATTCCGCAAGGGTGACGTGGGCAGCACGGAACACCAGCGGCAGATCATTGATACCTTTGTCAACTCGGTCTACGTCTTTGACGACCGGGTCGTGCTCAATTTCAACTTCACGGATGATTCCAAAACCATCTCCCGTGAAGAGGTGTTGGGTTCGAGTGCTGTGGACAATGCTCCACCAAACGTAAGGCCGTTTACCTGAAAGGGTAAGCGGCTTTTTCTTGTATCTACATGCTTTCTGATATACAAAAGTGAAACGGATTCACTTTTGTGCGGAATGACGGTGGCGCTTTTCATTCGGATTGTGATGCCGTATAATAAAGAAAAAGATCATGGATGAAAGGAGAAATCGCTGTGCGCTACACCATCCGGCATTTTGATTTGCCACTGCTTACCTTTGAAGCAAACATGGACAGTGCAGATACTGGCCTCCATTTTATAAAGGTCTACGAAGAAAACCGTTCTTTTCTACCTTTGAATCTGACTGTATCAGAAGATAGTGTAGAACGCTGGCTGCGGCATCGCGCAATTCCGAAGAACCGAGCGTATGTAGACGCTCTGCTCTCTAAGGTGGGGCTTTCTTTGAATCGACCGCTTGGAATTATTGCAGCCAATAAAGGTCTTTCACTCAATGATTGCTTTTGGGTAGATGCAGAGGGTTCCGGTGACACCTTTGAAAAAGTAAATCTTTACGATAACCGATTCAGTCAGGTGCTGGCAGCAATCGCCTTTACAGGATATGGCAGCAGCATACGAACTTCGCTTGCGTCCTGCCCGGAGTTCTCGACCAACGGGATGCTGCCAAAATGCTGGCGCAGACAAAACGGAAAAATCTATCTTTATAAAGGTGGCACGTCAGGGTTCAGCAATTTTGGATTTGAACCGTACTCGGAACTGTATGCTTATCAAGTTGCACAGGTGATGGGCGTGAATGCGATTCGCTACACCCTGACAAAAGATCTGAAAAAGACGCTTTGTTCCAAGTGTGAGCTGTTCACCAGCAAAGAGTATTCTTATATTCCCATCGGACAGCTTGTGTCCAAAGGTGGAATAAAAGCAATTTTTGCGTATTATCAGACGTTAGGTCAGAACTTTGTGGATGCACTGGAAGATATGCTGGTCTTTGATGCAGTCATCTGCAATACAGACCGCCACTATGGAAATTTTGGTGTGCTGGTAGATAATAAGACCAACACGATTGCGGCACCTGCACCGCTGTTTGACCACGGAAACTCGCTGTTCAGTCTGGGCGGAACGGATCTTTGGGACAACCAGAAAGCATTTGATGAATATGCCCGCACACTGCTTCCGCTTGCATACGATGATTTCTTTGCAGCTGCAAAGAGTGCAATGAAAACTCGTCACCGTGCAATGCTCCATAAGCTGCTGGATTTCCATTTTGACCGCAGAGCGACACGTTATAATCTGCCGCCAAATCGCTTGAAGATGATCGAAAAAGAGGTACAGCGCAGAGCAAGAGTGCTTTTAGGGTAAAAAGGAAATCGCCCACCTGAGCGAAGATGGGCAGTATCTTTGCACAAATGAGGGCGTTCTGCAGTTATAATCTGCCACTGAATCTTTTCAGCGGAGATAAACGCAAAGTTCCATTGGTGGATGTGGTTGTTTGGGCCAAGAAGCGTATCTTTCCGAAAAACCGGATGGACTGCAAGGGTATTCTGAAAATGATGGGCCTTCCGGACTACAATGCGTGGGAAATTGTTAAGCGTACCAATGCCTGTCTGATGGAAGATCCCTATTGGCTGCGATTCAGCGAAGAGGAAACCTTTGCAGATACTACGCGCGGAAGATCCAGAAAAATCATGAGCGAAAATCAAAAGAATACATCGTGGTAAAAGAAAAATACGTCATTGCTGTGAACGCCCTGACCGCTGCTCAGGCTGCGATCAAGAACCCCCGCAAGTAATTGCGTGAGCGCTTGAAAAAGCACAAATAAAGCAAACAAACCGCCCCGGTTTCCGTAACAGGAAGCCGGGGCGGTTTTTGTATGCGGGGGAGCGGGCGGCAGGGCAACATTCCGACCTTGAGACCGCCTGTATTTCACGGAAAAATGCGCAAACAAAAAGCAGGCAGTGTCGTGGAAAGGAGGAGGAAAGCGACACTGCCTGCTGTATAGGAACCCCTGAACATTGCGGCTTGGTCAGGAGGGATTTGGTAGTCTGTCCGCCGTTCTGGCTATTGCCTCGCATAGAAACGGGAGACAGTTTTTTATGAGCCTGCTGTGCGCCGCTGCTGCGGCTGCACCCGCAGGGAAATGTGCCTGCATGGGCTTTTGCGGGGAGAACCTTTCGGAGGTTATGGGGGATGTCCGTTCCGTTCTCCCTGAGTGCACCCTTATTATGCCAGACAATCGTGGCAATTTTTTGTGGTAAATTTGAACAGTTTGCAAATAAATACCCTGCCCATGAAAAAAGACTGCTGAAAAGTCCGCGCTTCTCAGCAGTCTGAATCTGAAATTTTTCCGCGTTACACCCCAAAGAACTCCTTGGCGATGTCGGCGCTGCGCTTGGCGTCCTTGGCGTACCAGTCCGCGCCGATCTTTTCCGCGTATTCCGGGGTCAGCACGGCACCGCCCACCATGATTTTGCAGTCGAGCTTAGCGGCGTGCAGGGCGGCAATGGTCTCTTCCATGCTTTTCAGGGTGGTGGTCATCAGGGCCGAAAGGCCTACCAGATGCACGTCCTTTTCCCGCACCGTGTCCACCACCGTCTCCACCGGCACATCCCGGCCAAGATCCAGTACCTCAAAGCCGTAGTTTTCCAGAATGACCCGGACGATGTTTTTGCCAATGTCGTGCACATCGCCCTTGACGGTGGCAAGGACGATGCGTCCTTTGCTGGCGCTGCCCTCGCCCTTTTGGGCAATGGCGGTCTTGATCTCCTCAAAGGCGCTCTGGGCGGCGCTGGCGGCCTGCAGCAGCTGCGGCAGGAACAGAGTGCCCTTTTCGTACTTGCCGCCCACGATGTCCAAAGCGGGGATCAACGCTTCGTCCACCACCTCCAGCGGCTGCTTTTCTGCCAGCAGGGCGCGGGTATGGGCGGCGGCGTCACCTTTCAAGCCCTTTTCCACCGCTTTCATCAGGGCGGCGTAGGGGCCGGTAAGTTCTGTTTCGGCGGCACTGGCGGCAGGCGCGGCCTTTGCAGCCTGTGCCAGCGCAGTGCTGGCGGGCACACGGTCGGCAAAGCGCTCGATGTACTTTGTGCTCTGCTTGTCCCGGTTGGTCAGCACGTTGTAGGCGTACACCGCCGCCATCATCTCTTCGCTGGAGGGGTTCATGATGGCAAGGTCCAGCCCGGCGTACATGGCCATGGTCAGGAAGGTGGTGTTCAGGTAGGTGCGGCAGGGCAGACCAAAGCTGATGTTGGACACGCCCAGCACGGTGCGCACTCCCAGCTCCTTTTTGCAGGCTTCCAGTGCCTGCACCGTGGCCAGTACATCTTCCTGCTGGGCGCTGGCGGTCAGGGTAAGGCAGTCGATGTAGATATCCTCCCGGGGGATGCCCGCCGCCAGTGCTGCCTCGGTGATACGGCGGGCAATGGCTACGCGGTCTGCGGCTTTAGGCTGAATGCCCTTTTCGTCGATGGCAAGCCCCACGATGGCGGCACCGTACTTCTTGCACAGCGGCAGGATGGCGGCAAGCTTTTCCGGCTCGCCGTTGGTGGAGTTGACGATGGGCTTGCCGTTGTACCCCCGCAGACCCCGCGCCAGCGCTTCCACGTTGGAGGAGTCCAGCTGCAGGGGCAGGCTGGTCACGCTTTGCAGAGCCTTGACCACCTGCTCCATCAGTACCGGCTCGTCCACGCCGGGTGCGCCCACGTTCACGTCCAGGATCTGTGCCCCGGCCTCTGCCTGACTGACGGCCTGTTCCAGCACATAGTTCATGTCGCCTTCCCGCAGTGCCTGCTGGAAGCGCTTTTTGCCGGTGGGGTTGATGCGCTCGCCCACCACCGTGATGCCGTCCACTGTGACCGTGTCCACCGGGGTGCACAGCACCGAGGGCATCCGGTGCGCGGGACGCCCCGGGGTGCAGCCTGCAAAGGTGCCGTTGAGCAGCTTGATGAACTCCGGGGTGGTGCCGCAGCAGCCGCCGGCGGCAAACAGGTGCAGCTCCCGGTAGGGCTTCATCTGCAAGGCGAACAGCTGTGGGGTGATGTCGTAGCCGCTGCCGTCCGCCCGGGGCAGACCGGCGTTGGGCTTGACGAACACCGGGAAGTTGCCGGGCACGGCCTCGGCCAGCCGCTTTGCCATGGGGAAGATCTCTTTGGGTCCCAGCGAGCAGTTGATGCCCACGGCGTCTGCCCCCAAGCCCCGGGCGGTGGCGGCAAAGCTTTCCACTGTGCAGCCGGTAAAGGTGCGCCCGCCTGCCTCAAAACTCATGCTGGCCAGAATGGGCAGATGAGTATTCTCCTTGGCAGCCAGCAGGGCGGCTTTCAGCTCGTACAGGTCGGTGTAGGTCTCAAAAAAGATCAGGTCTGCCCCAGCGGCTTCGCCTGCCTTGACGATGCGGGCATACTCGGCCACAGCATCCTCAAAGGCCAGCGTTCCGCTGGGCTCCAGCAGCTCGCCCAGCGGGCCTACGTCCAGCGCGGTCAGCGCACCGTAGGGCGCGCAGGCGCGCTTGCAGTTGGCAATGCCTGCGGTGATGACCTGCTCCAGCGTGTAAGCACTGCCTGCCAGCTTGTGGGCAGAAGCACCAAAGGTGTTGGCGTTGACGATGCGGCTGCCCGCCGCAGCGTACTGCCCATGGATGCCCTCGATGAGCGCCGGGTCGGTGATGTTCAGCTCTTCCGGGCGTGCGCCCAGCTTGAGCCCGGCAGCTTGCAGCATGGTGCCCATGCCGCCGTCCAGCAGGATGGTATTGCTCTGTCTGAAAAGTTCATTCACTTGCACAGGTCTTTCCCCTCTTTCTGTATTCGCAGCGGGTGCGCAGCACGCAATGGCCGCACCCGGCCAGTTGTCCTTTTACCGGGTGGTCGCTGACCCCCAGCAGGGCAGTCACGCTCTTGCGCGGGGTCATCAGGTTGGTGTCGGTGACGCACAGCCCGGCCTTGCGCACGGTGTCCAGCGCCGCTGCCACCATCGGCTGCACCGCGATATCCCAATCGCCGTAGCCGGGCGAAAAGCGCCCGGTCAGATACTTTCCCACTGTCGCCGCCCACTGGCGCAGCTGCGCCTCGGCGGCATCGGCGGCCTGCTCGGCCAGTGCGCTGCCCAAGGCATCGGAGGCTACCCCGGCGGCAATATCGCCCACGCCCGCCCGGCGGATCTGGGCATCCACCCCGGGGCCCAGCGTCACCGCCAGCAGAATGGCCTGCCCGCAGCCGGTCAGGTGCTTGTGCACGTCTTCACCGGGCAGAAGCCCGGCCTCGGTCAGGGCGGGGACATCTGCCAGCAGCCACACCGCCCGGGGCATCGCCGCCACCAGCAGCGGCACGGCGCATTTTTGCAGCAGTGCCAGCGTGGCGGCGTCCGGCTCGCCGTGCGCACCGAAATACCGCGCTGCCTGTGCCAGATCCACACTCTGCGGCTTTTCTATCGCCAGTGGGCGGGGCACACCAATCGCCATGGGCCGCACCTCCTTACTTCTCTTAAATAAAGTACTATTCAGTATACCGCACTTGTGGGCTTTTATCAATCCCGCAAAAGGGGAGGAAATAGAAAAAAGGCTGCTCTGTTTTTTGAAAGCGGCCTTGCGGTGTGCGCAGTTTTTGCACGCTTTCAGATATCCTCTCGGCAATTTCAACAACAAAACAAAAACGCACGCCGATCCTCATCGAATCAACGTGCGTTTGCAGTATCGGAGTGGCGAGACTCGAACTCGCGGCCTCCTGCTCCCAAAGCAGGCGCGCTACCAACTGCGCAACACCCCGGCATCCGGCGGCACGGCTGCACCGCCAGAATATAGTATATCGTTTTTTGCGCGGTTCGTCAATATGGAATCCGTAGTTGACAGCGCTGCGCGGTCCGCTTTTTTCAGCCGGCAGAAGCGGCAGCTGGCAGCAGCGGAAAAGGGCGCGGCAGCAGGCGCTTTTTGAAGAGCTGGGCACGGTTTTGGTGCAACTGCCAAAAAGAGAACGCAAAAAATAGATAGAGTGCAAAATTTGTTGCGCTCTAGTTGCAAGATGGCCGGAAAGGTGCTATCATAGCACTATATCGCCGTGAAGCGTAGTGAGATGCGGCGGTGGGAAAGCAGACGATAGCTAAAAAGAAAGGCACGGCGTAAGCGATGACGATACAGGAATGCTATAAAAAGATGGGCGCAGACTATCAGGAGGTGCTGGGGCGGCTGTATAACGAAGCCATGATCTGCAAATTTGTGCGGATGTTCTTGCAGGACGACAGCTTTCAGATCCTGGAGGAAGCGCTGCGCAGGGGAGACGTGAAGGAGGCGTTTCGCGGAGCGCATACCCTCAAGGGCGTCTGCCAGAATCTGGGATTTTCCAATCTGTACGCGCCTACCTATACCCTGACCGAGACCCTGCGCGCCGGGCAGCTGGAGGGCACGCAGGAGCAGTTTGCAAAGGTGGCAGAGCAGTACCGTTGCACGGTGGACGCCATCCGCGCGCTGGACTAAAATATAATGCGGTGTCGGGCGGCTTTCGGGCTGCCCGGCATTGTTCTTTTATGTGTGCGGTTGAAAAACGGCAAAACCGCCCCTTGTACCACCGCGCAGTTTGCGGTATGATAGAGAAAAAGAGGGAAGGAGCCCCATTATGTCCAAACATATCCTTGTCTGCCTGCCCATCAGCGCAGAGCAGAAGACCCGCATTGAGGCGGTGCAGGGCTTTGCATATCGCTTTACCACCCCGGACACCGCCACGGTGGAGGATGCCCTGTGGGCTGATGCGGTGCTGGGCAACCTGCCGGTGCCGCTGATCCGGCAGAACGATCATCTGGAGTGGTTCCAGTCCAACGCAGCCGGCCCCAATAACTATCTGGAGCCGGGGGTGCTGCCGGAGAAGTGCATCGTGACCAACGCCACCGGCGCTTATGGTCTGGCCATCAGTGAGTGTATGCTGGCAATGTGGCTTAGCCTGCTCAAGGAGCTGCCCACCTACCGGGACAACCAGCGGGAACACCGCTGGGCACCCACCGGCCACTCTGTGGGCAGCATTGCGGGCAGCCGGGTGCTGTGCGTGGGCATGGGCGATATCGGCTCGAACTTTGCCCGGCGGGCGTATGCGCTGGGTGCCGAGGTGGTGGGCGTGCGCCGCACCGTGCACCCGGATACCCCCTGCCCGGACTACTGCACCCGTGTGGTGGCGCAGAGCGAATTGGACGCAGAGCTGCCGCAGGCTGACCTTGTGGCGCTGAGCCTGCCCGGCACGCCGGAGACGCTGCATCTGTTCAACGCAGAGCGGCTGGCGCTCTGTAAGCCCGGTGCCATCCTGCTCAATGTGGGGCGCGGCACTGCCGTGGACGGCGAGGCATTGGCAGCTGCCGTGCACAGCGGGCGGCTTTCCGGCGCAGGGCTGGACGTGACCGACCCCGAGCCGCTGCCGCCGGAGCATCCCCTGTGGGCAGAGCCGAACGTGATCATCACGCCCCATGTCACCGGCGGCTTCAGCCTGCCCAAGACGCTGGACAACATTGTGGATATCTTTGCGCACAACCTCAAACGCTATGCCGCCGGTCAGCCGCTGGATAACCAGATGGACCGCCGCACCCAGTACGCCAGCGGCGCACGGCTGCAAAGCACCCTGTAAAACTGGCGCTGCTTGACAAAACGGCGTGGGGGCATTATACTACAAATAGAAAAGGTGCTGCCTGCAATGGTCAGCTTCCTTTAGCTAAGTACGTCAATAAGAATGACCGCTCAGGATTGGAAAGCTGGGGCGGTCATTTCTTATTGTTATGGATCTCCTGAAAGATCGCCCACGAAATCTTGAACGTGATCCCGACTGTGCCGCCAATAATGACGAACAGCTGCAGAACGTTATCCAGTGTCATGTGGCATCCCCCCTTTCGCGTTTTGCGTCCGGGGGAACCAGACAATAAGGTTTCACAGCCCCCGGAAGCTTGCCGGAGGAAGCTAGACCACCTTTTGTGCAGACAGCACCTGCCGCTTTTAGTGCGGCAGACTAAGTATAACATAATCCAAAATGTTCTGCAATGAAAAACGACCTGCTGCACAGTGCTTGTACAGCAGGTCGTTTGCGTTAAAGGGGTGATTTTTACAGCATCACTGCGCCTGTGCAAGGCAGGCGTCCATGGCGGTAAAGATGGCCTCGCTGGTCATGGTGGAACCGGTGATGGCGTCCACACCGGCGGTGGAGCCGGTCTGTGTCAGCTGCGCTGCCAGCGTCTCGGCGGCCTTGCCGCCCAAGTCCGGGGTCTCAGCAGAGGCGTCCACCTGTACGGCGGTCACCTTGCCGCCGGTCACGGTGACTGTGACGGTCACCTCGCTCAAGCAACCCTGTGCAGAGGAGGTGTAGCTGCCATCGGTCAGGGGGACGGCGTTGTCGGCGGCGGGTACGGTGCCGGTGTTGTGGATATACAGGTTCAGCACAATGCCCATCAGCACGGTGGCTGCCAGCATGAGCAGGATATTACGGGTCATTTTCGCGGTCATGGTATGGTATCTTCTCCTTGGGGGTGATTATTTTGCGGGCTTGAAGCTGTCGCGCAGGGTGACCACCCGGTTGTACACGCCGGGGTTCTTGCTGTCCGGGGTAAAGAAGCCGGTGCGCACGAACTGGAACTTTTCGCCGGGCTTTGCGTCCTTCAGGCTCTCCTCCAGCTTGCAGCCGGTGCGCACGGTGACGCTTTCCGGGTTCAGGTAGTCCTTGTAATCGCTGCCCTCGGGGATGGCGTTCATGTTGGCCTCGGTGAACAGCTTGTCGTACAGGCGCACCTCGGCGTCCACGCAGTGTGCGGCACTTACCCAGTGGATGGTGCCCTTGACCTTGCGGCCGTCGGCGGGGTTGCCGTTGCCGGTCTCCAGGTCGGCAGTGCAGTGGATGGCGGCGATGCTGCCGTCGGCGTTCTTGTCCACGCCGGTGCACTTGACGATATAAGCACCCATCAGGCGCACCTCGCCGTCCACGGTCAGGCGCTTGAACTTGGGAGGCGGCACCTCGGCAAAGTCCTCGGCGTCGATCCACAGCTCACGGGTAAAGGCTACCTTGCGGGTGGTGGTATCGTTGGCTTCGCGGTTGGGGTTGTTGGCTACGTCAAAGTACTCGGTCTTGTCGGCGGGGTAGTTGTCCACCACCAGCTTGACCGGCTCCAGCACGGCAATGCGGCGCTGTGCGGTCAGGTCCAGCTCGCTGCGGATGCAGGCTTCCAGCTGGCGCATGTCGATCAGGTTGTCGGATTTAGAAATGCCGGCCTCGCGCACAAAGGTGAAGATGGA
>ERZ827490.4689-NODE-4689-length-10351-cov-2.700660_pt1 | contig 10351 bp, 10 predicted proteins | sample MGYA00519770_ERZ827490 | MGnify/ENA primary metagenome ERZ827490 (study PRJEB31778, sample SAMEA3449324) | human gut metagenome | biome: human gut; feature: human-associated habitat; material: faeces | place: United Kingdom | collected 2010/2012 ...
GTAAAAAAAATTTTGAAATACTTCGCCAACGCAGTGGCTCAAGCGAAGCGAATTTTTTATTATATAAATTAAAAGTGTACATTAAATAAATTGTATAAAAAAATTGCTTAATATTAATAAAACAAACTAAGGTTTAGGAATTTATTTAGATACTAGATAAAGTGCAAGTTGTAAATATTTATAATATTTTATTTGTTTAAATTTGAAATTTATGGTAATATTTAAATATCAAATTTAAAATAAGATGTTAATAAAATATGGATAGTTTGTTCTAACTAATTATACATTTATTTTAAACTTTATAAAAATTGAAAATTCTTGATAATTAATAATAATCAAGGACTTGTTCGAGAACCTCCAAGTATAAAAAACTAAGGTATTTATATAGTGGCAGTATATAAGATTTATCCTTAGATACGGATTTTTTTGCGTGCAAAAAGCGTATAGGTTCTCCTTTAAATTATAAGGAGGAGATAAAAATGCAAAAAAGAAAAGTAATAATTGATTGTGACCCAGGGATTGATGATTCTCTGGCAATACTTCTAGCAATTAACTCACCTGAACTAGAAGTACTAGGACTTACAATAACAAGCGGGAATGTACCTGCACAGTTAGGAGCAAAAAATGCCCTAAAAGCACTTCAAATGTGTCAAAGACTTGACATACCAGTATATATAGGAGAGGAATTACCTCTTGAAAGAGAACTTGTAACAGCACAGGATACTCATGGAGAAGATGGTGTTGGAGAAAACTTCTATGAAGATGTAGATGCAAAAATATTTTATGGTGGAGTAGACTTTATAATTGATACTTTAAAAAATAACAAAGATGTATCAATAATAGCTCTAGGACCACTAACAAATATTGCAAAGGCACTTATGAAAGATAAAAAAGCCTTTGATAACCTAGATGAATTTGTATCTATGGGAGGAGCATTTAGAATTCATGGAAATTGTTCGCCAGTAGCAGAGTTTAATTACTGGATAGACCCACATGGGGCTGATTATGTTTACAAGAACTTACCTAAAAAAATTCACATGGTTGGACTTGATGTAACTAGAAAAATAGTTTTAACGCCTAATATTATTGAGTTTATCAATAGACTTGATAAGGATATGGCAAAATATATAACAGAAATAACTAGATTTTATATAGATTTCCATTGGGAACAAGAAGGCATAATAGGATGTGTAATAAATGATCCTTTAGCTGTGGCGTACTTTATTGATAGAAGTTTATGTAAAGGATTTGATTCTTATGTAGAAGTTGTTCACGATGGTGTAGCAGTAGGCCAATCTATAGTTGACTATTTTAACTTCTATAAAAATGAACCTAATTCACATGTATTAACTGAAGTTGATGAAAAAGCTTTTATGAAAATGTTCTTAAAGAGAATATTTAAAGAACATGAAAGTGTTATAGACTCTATCAAGGGGGTTATATAAAAATGAATAAAACTGTAAATGTTAAAAATATTACCTTAATATCTATGGGGATAGCTTTAAATGTAGTTGGAGCATTTATTGCTCTTAATTTAAGACTTCCAATATATTTAGATTCTATAGGAACAATACTAATAGCTTGTATGCTTGGACCAAAGTATGCAGTAATAACTGGAGTAGGTGGAAGTTTAGTAAGTGGAATGACTTTTGATATATACTCACTTTACTTTGCACCAGTTCAAATAACTACGGGATACTTAGCAGGAATTATGTATAAGAAGGATATGTTAAAAGGAGTTAAAACACCTTTAGGAACATTTATATTTACATTACCAACAAGTATAATAAGTGCAACAATTGCAGCATTCTTATTTGGTGGAGTAACATCTTCTGGTTCTTCATACATAGTTCAAATATTAAGTCATTTTAATGTTCCAATTGTAGTTGGTGTGTTTGTAACACAAGTATTTACAGATTATGCAGATAAGTTTTTAGCAGTTGTATTAGTTGGTATAGTAGTAAATTCTATGCCTAAAGCATTAAAAACTTCTATGACAACGAATAAATAAGGAGATAATATGGATAGATACAGTGAAATAACTAATAAAAATCAACGTGAAATAGTATTACTAAAAGCTTTTCCATGTGTATGGGGAAAGTGTAGCTTTTGTGATTATATATTAGATAACTCAAATTTTGAGGATGAAATAAATAAAGTAAATTTTGAAGTTTTAGAAAACATAACTGGAAAGTATAAAGTTTTAGAAGTTATAAACTCAGGAAGTTGTTTTGAACTTCCAAAGGCTACTTTAGCTAAGATAAAAGAAATAATAAAGGAAAAGAAAATAGAAAAATTATTTTTAGAAAGTCATTGGGCTTATAAAAATAGAATTCAAGAAATGAGAGATTATTTTGAAATACCTATAACTTTTAAGATAGGTGTTGAAACTTTTGATTATGATTTTAGAAATGGATATTTAAACAAAAATGCAAAATTTAAAACTGTTGAGGAGTTAAAGGAATATTTTGATTCTCCTTGTATTATGGTAGGTATTAAGGGTCAAACTAAGGAAATGATTGATAGAGATATGGATATTGTTTTAAATAATTTTGATCATGCTACTATAAATGTTTTTGTAAATAATACTTCAAGTGTTAAAAGGGATGAAGAACTTGTTAATTGGTTTTCTAATAAGTATAAGCATTTAGTTGATAATCCTAAGATAGAAATACTTTTTAATAATACAGACTTTGGTGTTGGGGATTAAAATAGGTTTTGTTAGACAATTGTATGATAAGTTAGGAATAAAGTCTTATTCCACTTCAACTATTTAGTCTTAGAAAAAAATTAGAAGTAGCACAGAAAAAGAATGACATACTACAGATACAGCAATTATCGGTTATAGCTAAAAATTTAGCTACGAAATTAGCCAATGAATCTAAAGAGCTATTTTGTGAAAATGAAATACTTGGAGAGGATTTTCATAAAATGTTGCTAGCAATACAAAATTTAATAGAATATTTAAATAGAAATTATTTCAATGATGATAAATTAGAAGAAGAGGTGATTACAATGACTAAATCGTTATATGATCCAGAAGTTGAGAAACAAGGAATACAAAAAGGAATAGAGCAAGGAATAAAACAAGGTATAAAACAAGGTGAAAAGAAAAAATCTATAGAGATAGCTAAAAAAGGTATTTTAAAAGGTTTAGATAATGAAACTATAATGGACCTTACAGAATTATCAATTGAAGAAATTGAATTGATAAGAAAAGAAATGTCATTAAATTAGTTAAATAGAAAAGACATTATCTAATAAAGGTAATGTCTTTTCTATTTAGATACACATATGCTAAAATGAACTTATGAATAAAATAATCAATACTAGCTATTAAAAAGGTTTATAATAGAAGAAAGTTTACAATTATTATAAATTATATATTTAATATTTATAGGGGAGAAATAAGGATGAAGAAGAATATATTTGGGAATTTTATTCCAACAATAACTATGTTAGTGATAGCCATTATATCGTATTTTTTCAGATTTAAGGATTTACTTATAGTTGGAATAGTAGGTATTATACCAATATCTTTTTTCATAGAGGGAGTAATGTGTTCAAGAAAAAAGATAGGATGGATAATTCCATTGATTTTATCACTTACAGTATTTTTTATTATAGACAAAATAATGCTGTTTATGAATGATTCGTTAAATGTATATTTAAAATACTATTTGGTAGTATATATTTTAGGTTATTTACTTGAAAAGTTAATTTCAGTATTAAAAAATAAAATTAAACAAAGTAAAAAATAGATAGGAATATATTTGATTGCAATAACTTTAGTTATTTTTACTTTATTTATCACACAAATATCTAAATAATGCGTAATTTTAAAAGGATGTAGTAATTATCACTACATCCTTTTTTACGCTTAAGAATATTATAATATTTAAAAAAATGTGGATAACTTCTGAATGTAAGTAATATCAATCAACTGGTTTTGAGCGTAAAAAAGATTTTGAGCAACGGACGAAGTCGTTGGCGACATGAGCGAAGCGAATTTTTTATTTATAAATGTAATTAATAAAAATTTTATGCTATCTTTATTTTATTGATGTAACAATATATCCTAAATCTGATATTACAGCTTTTATATGTTCATCAGATACATTATTATCAACTTCAACTGTAGCACACTTGTTTTCTAGGCTTACATCTATTATTTTAACTCCTTGAATATCTTCAGTTAGAGCTTCTTTAACATGATTTACACAATGCCCGCAGCTCATACCTTCTATTCCTATTCTTTTTCTAGTCATATGTAATTCCTCCTTATATAATATATAAATATTATTCCATTTAATAAAAATTTTATAGATATAAATGTTTAATGAGAAGATTAGTTAAGTTAGATTTTAAAGGTAACAATATAAATCAGATGACATAATATATAAAAATAGTATATTTAGAGGGGGAGGGGAAATCTAAATGGATTGCTTTAAAATAGAGGAAAATAAAGGATTAATTAGGTATTTGAATGTTCTACCTTCACAACAAGCAGTTGATATATATGTTGATAATAAACTTTTATACTCAGATATAAAATATAAAGACTTTACACCATATGTATATATGGAAAATAGACCATATAAAATTGACATAAATGAAGCTGGTACAAAAAATATATTAATAAAAACAACGTTTAGATTACCAGATGAAAACTTATTTACATTAGCTATTACAGGAAATGTAGGCCAAGAAGCTTTAATAATTGTAGATGAGGATGTAGAACAAAAAACATCAAATACTCAAGCAGTACAGAGATTTATTAACCTATCACCAGACTTACCAATAGCAGATGTTTTTTATAATGATAAGCCCGTAGTAGACGATATAGACTATAGAGATCAAACACTATACGAATATTTAGACCCAGGACAATATACTGTATCAGTAAGAGGTAACTTAACTGGAAATGATATAGTGACATCAAATATTCAATTTAAACCTGATAGAATATATTCAATATATATAATTGGAAATCCACCTAATATAGAACTTCTACAATCAGTAGATGGAAATACTTATGCATGTCCACAATAGATATATAATAAAAATAAAGCTGTATTAACTTATATACAGCTTTATTTTTTACGTATGAGTAAATTATATGATCAAAAATTATGTGAATAAAAGAAATATAAGTAGTTGTATAATAGTAAAAAGATTTTTAGCAAATTAAAATTTAAGCTGTAAATACTAAATATCCCATATATCCAAAGTATAGCAATGATAAAGTTATACTTTCAAACTTACTAATATCATTTTTTCTATATGCATAGAAATAAACTAATACCGTAGATAAAATCATTATAGCACCGTCTATTATTAATTTAGGATCTACTGTCATAGGAGAAATTAAAGCTGAAGCACCAATAACAAATAGTATGTTAAATATATTAGAACCTATGACATTACCTAAGGCTAAATCACTTTCCCCTTTAGTAGCAGCTATAACTGATGTTACAAACTCTGGAAGAGAAGTACCGATTGAAACTACTGTAAGGCCGATTAGTTGGTCACTAACACCAAAGCTACTAGCAATATCTGATGCTGAATTTACAACTAAGTTTCCACCAAATATTATTGCTGCTATACCTATTATTGAGATTAATATAGATTTAATCATAGTATTATTTTTTTCTATAGCTTTAACATTGCTCACATCAATATCAACAGAAGTTTCTGGATCACATAAATTTTCTTTTCTATTTTTCATAGCAGAATTTATTAGGTAATATAAGAATACTGCGAATAAAATTAATAAAATTATACCATCCATACGACTTATAATATTAATAGAAGAGTTAAAAAGTAAAGAGTCTAAAGATAATATAACTAAGATTATAGATGTTAAAAGAACAAATGGAAATTCTCTAGATAATATTGATTTTTCAACCAATAAAGGTTTTATAATACCAGATGCACCGATAACCATTAATAAGTTAAATATATTAGAACCGATAACATTACCTATTGCCATACCATTTTGACCATTTACAGAAGCTGTAATACTTACAGCGGCTTCTGGAGCACTTGTTCCAAATGCAACTATTGTAAGTCCTATAATCAGTGATGGAATTCTTAGTTTTTTTGCTATGCTTGAAGAGCCATCAACAAAGTAATCTGCACCTTTAACAAGTAAAATAAAACCAATTACTAATAAAATATAATTCAAAATTCATACCTCCAAATTTATTTTTATAATTAAAAAAGACCCTCTAAAATAGAAAGATATAAAAATATCTAACTATTTTGAAGGTCTTGCTATCAAGTATAAAAACTTGTTAATCAACCGAGTGATTTTAAACACTGAAATGACGACTGATTAACACTAAAAGTGTAAGCTACTCCCCTTCAGGGATTTAATTAATTATATAATAATTATATGATTAAGGATACAAAAAGGCAACAAAATTTTGAAAATTTAAATATATAATTTTGTTTGATGAATCAACAGGAGCACTTTGTACAAAAATAAGTGTGCAAATAATTGAGTTAATAAAGATATAGCAAAAGATAAACTAGGAAGTTTAAGATAGGAGTATTAGCTCCTACTTTCATGTATTAATTAGAATATCACAAAAATATTTTTAATTATCAACCATAAAATATAAGAATTAGTCATGAAATTTATAATATTGGAAAAGATAATTCTAATATAGTTATTAAAAATAAACTAAAAATAGTTAGGAGTGCATGCAATGAAAAGCTATTTAGATAAGATTTTTATCTTAGAAGGTATTTTGTTAGCTATTATAGGTGTATTATTTTTTATAAATCCTGTAAACGCATTTTTTAATTTTACAACAATTTGTGGAATATTAATAATAATAGCTGGTATATTAAGAATAATTAGAGCATTTGGTACAGATTCAAAAATGTATTATATATTAACAGGAATTATAGATATATTATTTGGTTTTATAATATGGTTTAATCCTATATCTACAACAGAAACACTTATAATAGTATTTGGAATATGGATATTACTAAAAGGTATTTATAGTATAATATTAGCATTTAAATATAGAACATTTGGATTTAATGCTGTAACTATTTTATCTATTATATCTATAATACTTGGTGGTATAGTATTTATTGCGCCATTAAGTGTAGTATTTGTTTTACCATATATACCTTATATTTTAGGATTATGTTTTATAGTTTTAGCAGTAACTGAAATATATTTAGGGTATAAATTATAAATAAAATAAATTTAAGTAAAACTTATAATAAACAAGAGAAAGTCCCTTTGAAGTATCACTAAATGATAAATCAAAGGGACTTTTTGTGCAATTATAACTTAGAATAAAATAAATTAAAGATAGTAAAGATTAAATTAATACATTAGGAATTAAAAATATAGCTATCATTATGTTTTCAATATTTACATTTTTTAAACTAATTTTACTTTTTTAGACACAAATTAGTGTTATTAATATATAATTATTTTATGTAATGTTATTTTTAAAAACTATCTAAAAAGGGAGGATTTTATGATATTAAATAAAACTATAAAAATAGGGGCATTATTTACCGCACTTATTTTAATGCTAACAGGTTGTTCGATTAATAACAAAACTTTAGAAAAATCACAAAAAAATGAAGATGTGCTAGTAACTTTAATACTAGATAAAGGTGGCGTTAATGATGGTTCTTTTAATGAATCAGCTTGGTCAGGTGCAGAACAAGCTTCTAAAGAATTAGGTATAGAAGTTAAATATCTAGAATCTAATACAGATGCAGATTATGTTCAAAATATAGAAACAGCTATAGATTTAGAATCTGATTTAATAATTGGTGTTGGTTTTAATCTTAGTAAAGCAATAGAAGATGCAGCTAAAAGCTATCCAAATCAACAATTTGCTATAGTTGATGGGTCTTTTGAAGAAATACCAAGTAATGTTACTCCAATAGTTTTTGATGAAAAAGAAGCTGGATATCTAGCAGGGATTGTAGCAGCAAAGACTATACAATCAGATTCAAATAAGTTTGGATTTATTGGAGGATTTGAAGTTCCAGCAGTAATTAATTATAGAGATGGATTTGAAAAGGGACTTTTAGAAGTTAATCCAAATGCAACTTTACTTACTCAATATGCTAACTCTTTTACAGATGCAGCTAAAGGTAGAGTTATAGCAGAGCAAATGAGTAATGAAGGTGTTGAATGTATAATGACTGCTGCAGGCGGTGTTAATAATGGTGTATACGAAACTTGTAAAGAAAAAAGTAAATATGCAGTAGCTGTTGATATGGCTCAATCTTACATATCTCCAAATACTATATTGACTTCTGCAATAAAGAAGGTTGATGTAGGTGTAACTGAAACAATTAAAAGTTATGTTGATGGAAATTTAAAAGGTGGAGTTAATATAACTTATAGCATGAAAAATGATGGAGTTGACTATGAAAAGACAGAACTTTTATCAGATGAAACAATCAATTATGTAGAATCTATAAAAGAAGCTTTATCTAAATAATAAATATAATTAAAAAGGTAGTTATTTTTATCTATATATAAGAGTAACTACTTTTTCTTTACCTAAAATATAGCTATTATTTAAATTTTTATAAACTAAATTTTGAATAATTTTAATATAATGTGAATAAAAAACATCCAATAAATTGTATTGGATGTTTTTAGTATTAATATACTATATATAGTATATTAAATATAAGCATTCTTAATATTTATTTATCTGACATATTTTTATTATCAGTAGTTTTAAAAGATATAAGTAATCTTTTTTGTTTCCATAATTTATATCTTGAATTTTAAATTTTACAAACTTCAATTACTTCATATTCTTGAATCTCCATTATAGCTCCTACTAAGTGAGTATTATCGTAATGTTTTAATAATAACAAGGTTTTGCTGCTTACCTTGATTTTCTATTCTCTATTCCTAAGTCAAGTTTAGTTCTTAGATCTGATGGATTTTTCATTTTATTTGTTATAAATTTACCTTTTATTAATTTTATTGAAGATTTACTCTTATATATTAAGTATAGTAGTTAGGTAAGTTTTAATATATTAAAGTTTTTTAGAAAGAATTTATTAAAAAAATTTATATCTAAAAAAATTTTTATTAATATTACTCAATATTCGACAAAAAAATTAATAGAAATGTAGTATATTTGTGATGAATAGTGTAAAAAATGGAAAAATAGAGGGAATGGGAATGATTAGAATAAAGAAAATAGTTGGGGCTTTAATAGTATTATTTGTGATTATTGTTAATCTTAATAAATCATATGGAATATATGAGAAAGAAATTTTATTTATAAGTTCTTATAGCCCAGAATTTATTTCATTTAAAGATCAAGTTAAAGGAATAAAAGATACTTTAGGGGATGAATTTAATTTACAAGTTCAATATATGAATGCAAAATCATTTAGTGACAAAGTTGATGAAAGTGATTTCTATAATTTGTTAAAATATAGTATTGCGAGCTATAAAAATTTGGAAGGAATACTTATAGGAGATGATGATGCATTAGAATTTTATTTGAAATATAAAGAGGATTTGTTTAAAGATATTCCTGCTTCATTTTTTGGAATATATGATAAAAAAAATATAGAACGAGCTTTAAAATATAAAAATGTAGCAGGGGTAAGAGAGGTAGAATCTTTAGACCAGATAATAGAATTAATACGAAAGCACCATAAAAATGTAGAAAATATTGTTTTTATAGATAATGATAATAGGGTGAAAAATGAATTTGAAGCAAGTGAAGAAAATGCTTTAAAATATAGTAATTTAAATTTTGAGTGGATAATTACTAATGATATTGTATCAGATGAATTTGTACATGAACTTAAAAAAGTAGAAGAAAACTCTGCAATAATAAGTTTATATCCAATACATTTTAAAGATGTAAAATGGCTTGGTTATGATGATATAAATAAAGGAATAAAAAATTATACAAATCAAATACCAATTTATGCATGTCTAAGTTATGGAATAACTGAAGGTGTTATTGGAGGGAAGGTTATAAATCATTATAATCAATCAAAAAGTGCAACAGAAATGTTACTTAAAATTATAAATGAAGAGACCACAAAACAATTGTACATTGGAGATGATAGTATTAATGATTATATATTTGATTATGAAACTTTAAAAGAATATAATATAAAAAAATGGGATTTACCAAAGGGTTCAATAATACTAAATAATCCTAATGATATAATTTATAAATATCCAGATATAGTTATTAGCCTAATTTTCTTATTTGTGGGAATGATTTGTATAATTATAACATTAATATGTTATATAAGATATAAAATAAGATATGAAAAGAAATTGTTAAAGGCAAAATATGCAGCAGAAGAAACA
>ERZ827490.4696-NODE-4696-length-10340-cov-2.031016_pt1 | contig 10340 bp, 14 predicted proteins | sample MGYA00519770_ERZ827490 | MGnify/ENA primary metagenome ERZ827490 (study PRJEB31778, sample SAMEA3449324) | human gut metagenome | biome: human gut; feature: human-associated habitat; material: faeces | place: United Kingdom | collected 2010/2012 ...
CTTTATTACGCCGTCTGCTTCAAGCTTGGCGATATCCGCTGCAACCTGCTCTTCTGTTTTATCAAGAAGAACGGCAAGCTCGCTGTTTGTGATACGGGCGTTGTTTTTCAGTAATTTTATAAGCTGATCCATAAATAAGCCTCCTTTAAGATTTACAAATATACATTATATATTATAACATATTATCTGTATGAACGCAAGTATTGTGATGTAAGAAATGAGTAATTTATCTGTCAGAATAGACAAGGGGGAGGGCGAGAAAGCTTGTGGCGTGGGGGTCGTGGCGTAGCTGAGATGTTGTGGGGGTGGACGGGCGAACGTTGCTCGCCACCACAGATAAATTGCGGTCATGAGAAATTGTAGGGGCTGGAGTCCTCGACAGCCCTTTTATCTTGGGTATTTGTTTTATGAGCTGTACAGTTATTTGGACTGTACAGCTTTTTATGTGTGAGGGGTGTGAAAATTGGGGCGGCGGTATTGAAATTATTATTTTGTTGTGATATAATTGTACTAACTAGAACTGTGTAAATTCAGGAAGGATCTTTATGAGTATAAACAGCAATGAGGGCAATGATTTTTGCAACAGATATAATGAGGTGCTGAAAAGCGATAAGAAAAAAATGATCGCTGTGGCTGCAGCTTGCACTATCGTTATGGGAGCAGGCTTTGGGGGATATTTATACTACGGCGCTTATTATGCTTCGGGCTGGCACACCCATGACGGCTCGACTTATTATATTGTCAAGGAGACGGGCGAAAAGGCGCTTGGCTATCAGATAATAGACAACACCTGCTATCTTTTTGACGACAAGGGCAACGCTATGGCTGACGGCTGGCATAAGTATCGTGGGGACACTTACTATGTCAAGGACGGCGTTGTTCAGCGTGGAAAAATGAAAATAAAGGGAGAGGAATATTATTTCTCTGAGGAGTCTGGCATTTTCAGGACGGGCCTTTGCGAGATAAACGGCGGTGAATACTACTTTGACGATCACGGCTTCCCTGACACGGGTTTTGACAGCGACGGCGGTTATTACTATGACGAGAGTGGCAAGCGTGTGACAGGCTGGGCAAAGATAAACAATGTTCAGTATTATTTTCTCAAGAGCGGTGAGATGGCCAAGGGCTTTGTTGAGATAGAGGGCAAGATATACTATTTTGATGATGACGATGGTCACATGGCCACAGGCTGGCAGGACATTGACGGAAAAAAGTATTATTTTTCTGAGAGCGGTGCTGTTCACAAGGGCTGGATGGAGCTTGAAAAGAAGTATTATTATTCTGATGAAGCTACAGGGGCTTGCGCTCAGGGCTTTGCGGAGATAGACGGTGAGAGCTATTATTTCAATGATAGCTGTGAAATGGTCAAGGGCTGGATAACAATTGACAAGAACAGATATCATTTTGCTGATGACGGTAAAATGACTAAGGGCTGGTATGAAGAACCGCCTGAGAAGTATTATTTCAAGGGCGACGGCTCGGCAGGCAAGGGCTTTACCAAGATCAAGGACAAGTATTATTACTTTGATAAGAAAAATCGCCTCCTCTCCGGCTGGAACGAGATAGGCGGAAATGTTTATTACTTCGGCAGAGGCGGTGTTGTGGCTGACGGCTGGGAGGATATTGACGAAGATACTTACTATTTTGACAAAACGACCCATGTGGCGGCAACAGGTTGGACGAATACGGATCAGTACACTGATGATGAGAAAAAGAAAATAAAAGAGTTCAAATCCAATGTTTCAAAGCTTGTGAAGTTTGAGAAGGACGATTACAAAAAGGACGAGAAGCCTGACGAAAAAGAGACCCAAAAGCTTGAGGAGCTTGCAGACAAGTTCGGCGAAAAGACATTCAATGCTTATGACAGAAAGGTTTATGAAAAGTTCGGCGGGGCGGTGTTCTATCAGTATTATTTCTACTCTGATCACATTCTTTGCACTGGATTTCATAAAATAAACGGCTATTACTTCTATTTTGATGAGGAAACCGGCAAGAAGGCTACGGGCTGGAAGACCATTGACGGAAAGAGATATTATTTTGGTCTGACAGGTGCGGCGGCTGTTGGCGAATTTGAGGAGGACGGGGACAAGAAATACACCTTCTCAAACGAGGGCGTGCTTGCAGACGGGATCGTTAAAATAGACGCTGAATGGAAGTTCAAGAAAGAGGACGGCTCTTGGGCTAAGTCGGAGTTTGTTACTTCAAAGGGAAATATTTACTACATTGGCGAGGACGAGGCTGCACTTACAGGTTGGCACACTATTGAAGACAAGCTGTATCATTTTGATAATGACGGCAAGCTTTCCAAGGGGCTGTTCAGTGATGATTCAGGGCTTTACTACATTGACAAGAACGGCGCTCAGAAAGACAAGTGGGTAACAGCCGGTGACAAGACCTATTATTTTGACGGCGATGGCAAGGCAGTTTCAGGCTGGAGAGAAATAGACGGAACGGAGTTTTATTTTGACAGCGATCATGTTTTGCAGAATGAATGGACGACTATTGCTGGAAAGAAATATTTCCTGCAGAATGGTGTTGCGCTGAGAGGTCCTGTGTACATTGACGACAAGTATTACAACTTCGGTGAGGACGGATATCTAAAGTCCGGCTGGGTAAGCTGGCGTGGGCAGAAGTTCTACAACAACAAGAACGGCACTGTTGTGACAGGTTGGAAGAAGATAGGCGGAAAGCGATATTATTTCAATGATTATGGCATGATGCTCATAAACACTACTGTTGACGGATATAACATTGACAATGACGGAGTTGCGCATAAGGCAAAGTAGCAATAAAAAGGACTGCTGTGGTTTAAGACAGCAGTCCTTTTGGTTTTGTATCAAATTTTTTCAAGCAGGCAGACCGCTGTGGCGGATATGCCTAGTTCCTCGCCTGTGAAGCCTAGTTTTTCTTCGGTGGTGGCTTTAACTGATATTTGTGAAATATCGCAGCCGCAGGCTTCTGCTATACGCTCTCGCATGGAGGTGATATATGGGGCAAGCTTCGGCTTCTGTGCGCAGATGGTGGAGTCTATATTGCCTATTTTCCAGCCTTTTTCGGTCATAACGCTTATGACTTTTTCCATGAGCTTCATACTGTCTGCACCCTCATAGTCGGGGTCATTATCGGGGAAAAGCTTGCCGATATCGCCCAGTGCCAATGCACCAAGTATGGAATCCATTATGGCGTGGGCAAGGACGTCTGCATCGGAATGTCCTAAAAGTCCTTTTTCATATGGTATATCCACGCCGCCGAGAATGAGCTTTCTGCCCTCGGTCAGTCTGTGGACGTCATAGCCGTGTCCTATACGCATTTTTGTTCCTCCTGTCCTAAAAATCGTACTGTTATATTTCCTCGTAGTTGCCTAAAAATTTGAAATATGAAAGTTCTGAATTAAGCTCGCTCATGAGCTTTGCAACGTCCGGAGAGGTTATTGCTCCCTCAAAATCGAGATAGAAAACAACGACAAAATCGGTGTTTGCGATAGGACGGCTCTCTATCATGGAAAGGTTAAGGCCTGCCACGGAGAATTTGGTGAGAAGTCTGTAAAGTGCAGATGAGGTATGTGGCAGTGCCAAGGACACTGACACGATGTCAGCATTTTCCGAGCAGAGAGTCTCCTTTGAAATGAGAATAAATTTTGTGTAATTCTAGGCGGCGTTGGCTATATTATGCCTGAGTATCTCAAGATCGTTCTGCTGTGCGCAGGCTTCTGAGCAGATAGCCGCATACGGTTCATTGCTTTCTTTTATGTAGCACGCCGCAAGGGCAGTATTTGCGTATTTATGGCTTTTAAGTCCGTTCTGAGAAAGAAACTCAGAACACTGGCTGAGCGCCTGCTCGTGGGAATAGACTATTTTGATATCCTCAAAGCGTGTGCCTTTTTTTACGGCAAGGCAGTGGGAGATCTTTACCTTAGTTGCTGCGCATATCTTGAAGTCATGCTTTTTCATAAGCTCGTAGGTCTGACCAACTGAGCCTGCGGTGGAATTTGCTATGGGAAGTATGCCGAAATCCGCTGAGCCGTTTTCAACTGATGAAAAAACGTCCTCAAAATCTTCAAAGAACATTGGCTCAAAGTCGCTGAATATCTGCTTGCAGGCTATATGTGAATATGAGCCCACTGTACCTGGGACGGCGACGGTCTTATGACCTGTTAAGTCTAACTTTTTGTACCCTATCTTATCTGAGTCTGCAAAAAACTCCTGATACTGACGGCACTTTGAAATATCCATGATGTTTTGGAAGAACACTCTTGACGCACTTTCCAAGCCCTTTGGTGAGCTTTCTGTTACATGGTCAAGTATCTCGTTTTCACGCTTGCTCTGAAAAACAGGCATATTGTTTGCTATCTTATACTCAGCCACCTTGAAGCTTATCTGCATACGCTTATTGAAAAGCTCCTGAAGCTGGCTGTCTATATCGTTTATTTCATTTCTTAATTCCTGAAGATCCATTTTTACGCTCCTTAACAGACAGAATGACATTATTTTATCATATTTTCTGCCTTTATTCAAGAACTATTTTGTTAATTAAGGCTTTATCGAGTTTGGAAAATGGGATAACGGGCAGAGGGGTGATATCGGTCTGGGTGAGTATTTTTTCGAGCCAAACCATATGATAGCACTTGTTGAACTTAAAGGCACATCTATGGAACGTACCTATTATAGTATAGCCCATTTTTTCATGGAACTTTACGCTGTCAAAGGTGAGATACTCGTCTTCTTTTTCGGGATAGGCGACGCAGGCATAGAGGTTTGTTATATGCTGTGCCGCAAGGAGCTTTTCAAGGGCGGAGTAGAGTTTTGCACCTATGCCTTTGCGGTGAAGTCCTTTTTTTACATAAACTGTGACTTCGACCGACCAATCATAGGCGGCTCTGTTTTTGAAAACACCTGCATAGGCGTAGCCTGCTATTTTGCCGTTTTCTACTGCGGCTATGTATGGATAATTTGCGGATATGCGGCGGATCCAGTCGGAAAACTCCTCCACAGAGGGGACGTCATACTCGAATGTTATGGCGGTGTCTTCAACGTAGGGACGGTATATTTCAAGAAGTTCGTGAGCGTCCTTCTCGGTAACTGTTCTTATTATCATGGCGTTCTCCTTATAGTACCATTAATACTGTGCCCGCAGTGATTAGCACCGCACCTATGGCTGATCTTACTGTGAAGTCCTCGTGGAGAAATATCACTGCAAGGATAAGTGTGATGACAACGCTGAGCTTGTCTATGGGGGCGACCTTTGAAACGCTGCCCATTTGGATAGCCTTATAATAGCATAGCCACGAAGCACCTGTTGCAAGTCCTGAAAGGATAAGGAATACCCAGCTTTTACTGCCTCTAGAGCCTATGCCGCTTTGTGTGTGGCCATAGCAAGCACAACGCAGGTACGCAGTGCAGTGGCAAGATTTGAGTTTACTCCTTCAATGCCGACCTTTGCAAGGACAGAGGTGAGCGCTGCGAAAACAGCGGAGAGAAGCGCAAAAACGAACCACATAATACCACTTTCTTTCGTGAAAAATTGTTTGCTCATGCCTTATTATAGCACCTAAAGGTGCTTTTTGCAATAGAATGAGCGGCAGGACGTGATATTTTACATCAGACCTGCCACTTATGCTTAGTTATTTGCGGCAAATATTTTTATTGTTCGTGAAAGTGCTGTTACCTGCTGAGGGGTACTGAATGCAGAGGGTGAGAAACGCACTGTGCCTTGCTCTATTGTGCCGAGGGTGGTATGGGTGACGGCGGCACACTGAAGTCCTCCACGGAGGGCGAATCCTTTTTCGCTGAGATAGGAGGCGATCTCAGCGGAAGGGATATCACCGATGTTAAATGAAAGTATGGGGACTTTCTTTTGGTCTGCTTCATAGAACTTTATTTTGTCTATGTCTGAAAGCTGTTCGTAGAGCTGTCGGCAGAGCTTTTCTTCGTGGGCTTTTATTACGGCAGGGGTCTTTTGGCGGACAAACGTTAGCCCCTCGCCAAGACCGATTATGCCCACTGTGTTAATTGTGCCGCTTTCAAGCTTTTCGGGGAGGAAAGGAGTCTGTTCAAGCAGGGCGGAGGTCGCACCTGTGCCACCCTCGATTATGGTAGACAGAGAATACTCGCCGTCTGAGATAAGAAGTCCTGTGCCTGTTGGTCCGTAGAGGGCTTTGTGACCTGCGGTGCAGAGAAAGTTGAAGCCGTCTGAGAGAGGAAGCTCCAAAAGCCCGCAGGCTTGTGCGCCGTCGGCTATAAAGCATATGCCGTGGGCTTTGCAGAGTGCGGCTAATTCACGGTATGGCATGAGCCTGCCTGTGACGTTTGAAGCCACTGTACAGCAGATACACTTAGTTTCGGGGGTTATAAGGCGGCGGAAGTTTTCTACTGTTTCGCTGTCTGTTTCCCCTGTTCGGGCAATAGAATATTTCACGCCTCTTGTTTTTGAAAGGGCATATACGGGTCTTGCTACTGCGTTATGCTCGTGGTCTGAGATTATCATATGACCACCGTACTGCATGACACCTTTTATCGCCATGTTAAGGGCATGGGTACAGTTGGCGGTGAAAGCCACGTTCTCGGTCTGTGCTCCAAACATTTCTGCCGCCTGCTGTCTGACGGTGAATATCTTTTCAGACACTCGCATGGAAAGCTTATGACCGCTTCTGCCCGGGTTGCCACCATAGCGTTCTACTGCCTGAGCGACGGCTTTTGCTACGGCAGGGGGCTTGGGGTAGGTGGTGGCGGAGTTATCAAAGTTTATTATGCTTCGGGTGTTTATTTTTCTCACCTCTTTTGCTCGAATATCACGTTTCTGAATGGTATGCGCTCTTTTTCAAGTATGGCGGTTATTTCTTCCGGGGGTGCGGTGACGGCTATGGAGTAGCCGCAGCCTGTGCCAAGGTCTTTCGGGGTGCGCTGTATTTCGCAGTAGTATTTTAAACTGTTCAGCAAGTTTTTTGCTTTCATTGCATAGGTTATGGAAGTCATGGCTATAAGACTCTTTTTCATTTTTTGTTGCTCCTTTATGCTGTACTTGTCCGTATACGCTTTTACGAATACACTTCAGTATATGCCGTTCACTGTTTGAGGGTGAACGCTGAAAGTTTTGTGAAAGGTAGGTGAAATTTGATAAAAGTTAATAGTCAGTTTAAATTTCGGGTGTACTATTTGTAATATAAAAAAGAAAAGAGGTAAAAGCTTATGAACGGATTTATGTATAAGGTAGCGAGATTTTTTCAGGGCAGATATGGTATAGACAAGCTTTTTTACGGCATTTGCGGTGTGGCTGTGGTGCTTAGTGCGGCAAACTTGTTTGTAAGGTCGCTTATTTTACAGCTTATGGTATACGCTGTGCTGGTGCTGGCGGTAGTGAGGGCGATGTCAAGAAACTGCCAGAAGCGATACGAGGAGAACATGAAGTTTGAGAGGGCTTTCGGGGGAATTGGCAGGAAATTTTCATTCTGGAAGAGAAAGTTCGCTGACAGAAAGACCCATGTTTATATAAAGTGCGGTGTATGCAAAAAGACGTTAAGGCTTCCAAAGGTAAAGGGTGAACATACTGTGAAATGCCCTAACTGTGCAAATAAGTTCAAGGTGAAGATCTGACCTGTTGCGGAATTTTCGGAAATGTGCTATACTATATAATATAGTATGATACTGTAGGGGTGCAAAGACAATGGGAATGAGCTGTCTAGGACGCCAGCCCCTACGGAAGTGTGTCAGGTACGATTTTTTTGCGAAAAGGGAGCGGCAGGAATGCAGAAAGTAAATTATCAGAAAATGCTGGAGGGCATTATAAAAAAACACGAAGAAAAGGGCGAAGTGCCGGCTTTGCTTTTGCATAGCTGTTGTGCGCCATGTTCGTCTTATGTGCTTGAATATCTGTCGCAGTATTTTAAGATAACTGTGTTTTACTACAATCCGAACATTTATCCCCGTGAGGAGTACGATAAGCGTGTGGCGGAGCTTCAAAGGCTTATTGCACAAATGCCTATGAAAAATCCTGTTACGTTCGTGGAGCGTGGGTATGACGAGGGTGAGTTTTTTCAGGCTGTTAAGGGCTTTGAGGATATACGTGAGGGCGGGGAGAGATGCTTTCGATGTTACAGGCTCAGGCTTGAACGGACGGCTCAGCTTGCCAGGGAGCTTGGCGCAGATTATTTTACCACAACGTTGTCTATTTCACCATACAAGAATGCTCAGAAGCTCAACGAGATATCGGAGGAGCTTGGGGAGATATATGATGTAAAGGCACTTCCTGCGGATTTCAAGAAGCGTGAGGGCTACAAGCGTTCCGTTCAGCTTTCAGCAGAATACGGGCTTTACAGGCAGGATTACTGCGGCTGTATCTTCTCAAAAAGAGAGCGTGAAACAAAATCTGAATAAATATAAAAATATTAACATTGCATAGAATGCTTGTACATATTATGATAACATATTTGGCTATATATAGCAAAAATAATATGCAAATTTGTGAAAAATGGCTAAAGATATGTGGTTAATTTGTGAAAAACGTTTATTGAAATACTTGTAAATGTGTGTTACAATATAGGCAAGATGTATGTTGAGGAGATATCGCTCAATATGTATCTAAAAATTATTAACAAAGATGGAGGAAAAACAAATGAAAATCTCTAAGATTCTCGCTGGTATGTCAGCTGCTGCTCTTGCTGCATCAATGATGTCACTCGCAGCATTTGCTGATGAAACAGCTACTGTTAAGGCAGACCTCACTGGAGGTACTGTTTCTCTCATTGATGAGAAGGACGATGACGGTGTTGTTACAAAGACAGGTGTTCTTACAGGAACAAACGTTAAGCTTTCAGATGTTTGCGGTATTGATGTTAATGTAACAGTTGGTGCAGACTCAGCTGCAAAGATCGAGGCTGGAGACTGGATAGGCGGTGGACTTGGTTACAACTCTGAGTCAACTGGGCTTCAAAAGAGTGGTCATTCCAGGAGGGTGCTAAGGACGTAACAGGCGTTAAGGCTGATGATGGTTCTTATGATTTTGTTTTGAAGGGAACAGATCCTGTATTTGCTGATACAGATACATTTGCTCAGGTATGGCTTCAGAACTGGACTACAGAGGACTTCACATTCAATGCGTTCACACTTCTTGACAAGGACGGCAATCCTATCCTTGTTGTAGAGTCTGACAAGGCACAGGGCGGAAACACTGTTGACCTTAGCGAATACAAGAAGCAGACTGAGGTTACACTTAACGGTGAGGGTAAGTCTACATCTGACGGTAATAAGGTAAGAATCAACATTAAGCACCCATGGTGTGACGATGCACACAAGGCTGATTTCAACCTTGTTGATGATTGGAGCGTATTTGCAGGTGCTGACGCTATTGCTGTTACAGTTGATATCTCAAATGTAACTGACGCTTTCACAGCTTATCCATGCTTCACAAATGGTATTGAGAACGGTATTGGTTATTGGGAAGCTTCTGATAACAACCCTGCTGTTACAGTAAACGCTGACGGCACATACACATTTATCGTTAAGTTCCCTGCAGCTCTTGAAATGGACGCAAATAATATGTTCTTTGACATTGCTACAGACCTCGCTGGTACAGACGGCGAAGATCCTGCTGTTAAGATGGCTGTTAAGAAGGTTGTAGTTCTCAACAAGAGTGAGGCTGAGCCAACAGATCCTTCTGAGTCAACAGCTGATTCTACAGATTCAACAGATTCTGACGATTCAAATGATGTTCACACAGATTCTGTAGATTCTAAGACTAACTCTGCTGCTACATCTTCTAAGGCTGCTAACAACGCATCTAACACAAACCCAAGCACAGGCGCTGCTGCTCTTGCTGCTGTAGGTGTTGCACTTGCTGGTGCTGCTGTAGTTGCTACTAAGAAGAGAAAGTAATCTGTAATTCAGATAATTCTTACTTAGAATAATTAAAGACCTGTCTTTCGGGACAGGTCTTTTTTTATTGCTTTTTTATCGAGGTAGTGGTATAATTGATTTATAAACTGCGGAGGTGTTTTTTTATGCGTATAGTTTTTGATGATATTAAAGAGAGCCTTGCACCGAATTTCAAGGGCGGCGAGAAAAGCTTTGCAAGCAGGGCCTATTCTGACGGAAAGAACAAGATGATGAAAGGCAGGCTCGAGCCGGGGGCTTCTATCGGTCTGCACAGACATGAGGGCAACTGCGAGATGATATATGTTCTTGAGGGCAGTGGCAAAATGCTTTATGACGGCGGTGAGGAAAGACTGTCGGCAGGAGATTTCCATTACTGCCCAGACGGTCATGAGCATAGCTTTATCAATGACGGCGACAGCGACCTTGTGTTTATTGCAGTTGTGCCAGATCAGTAGATTTTTACAGCTTTGTATC
>ERZ827490.4700-NODE-4700-length-10328-cov-2.685000_pt1 | contig 10328 bp, 4 predicted proteins | sample MGYA00519770_ERZ827490 | MGnify/ENA primary metagenome ERZ827490 (study PRJEB31778, sample SAMEA3449324) | human gut metagenome | biome: human gut; feature: human-associated habitat; material: faeces | place: United Kingdom | collected 2010/2012 ...
AAGTTGTTTTAAATCAATATATTGCTAAAGGAGCTATCCGTTGGCAATGGGAGTCGCGACCCATTAGTAACATGTAGACAAAACCAAAGAATGCTATCTAAATAGCGGAGTTTCTAAAGGAGGAAAACTTATGAAGACTTTAAAAAGAATGCTCGCAGTGATGCTCGCAGTAGTTATGATGATGGGACTTGGTGTAACATCTATGGCAGCAACACCATCTGCTGATGGAAAGTATACAATTTTAGTAGAGATTGATACTAATGGCGATGGTAATGCCGAAGATAAGATTCCAGTATATTTAAATGCGGATGGTTCATATACAGGAACAGATGGACAGACGTATAAATATAGTCAGCCTGACACCAATGAAATTGAAAACTATGGAGTAGCAACAGCATTTGATGCGCTGTATGCAACAGGTAAAGTAAACAGTTTTAAAGCAGTGGAGTATTTAGATACTACAACATGGGAAGGAACTGGAGTATATGGAATAGCATTTGATGAATTTAATGGAACAAAGAGCGATTCTAAAAAACTTGATTCTGGTAAAACAAGATATTATTACTGGGAAGTTTCAATTAAGGATGACGGGGCAGAAAAATATGTTTCTGCACAAAATTATGCTACGAACTACTTAGCTTCTAATATTCAGTCGGTAAAAGTAACCTATACTTATATGGACTATTAAAAGTTACATAATAATAACATAAAATGAGAGAAGGGGCTGTAGCACTGGGAAGATGGTGTTGCAGCTCTGTTCTCTATATAGAAATATAGCGTTTAAGTGGACGGGAGAGGTAATGAAAAAAATAATAGAAAAATATCTGTTGAGCATAATCATATGCTTCCTTTTTATAGCAGCAGTGCCTGTAGCTGTTTCGGCACAGGAGAATACTAATACATCTACAAAAAATGTATTTAAAGAATTATATATGATTCGGAAAAATGGACCGTATGGAGGAGAATTAATCTGGAGATGCACTCCGATTGATGAGGAAAATAATATTTATGTTCAAAATGAAGTGCTTTCTGAGACGGTGGGAGTTAGTGGAGATGCTTATTCAGGGGGGACTTTTTGGTACTATGGATTTTCTGGCACGCTTTCTTCAGATACGGCATATATATCGGAGATGCGGCAGTGGGAGAATGGAAAGAAAATAACAAAAGAAAGTATCAACACAGAATTGGCATACTGTCTTCCAGAAAATACAACATATGGCACTTTTTCACTCAATAAAGGGGAGAGTTTATCTAAATATCCACAGTATATACGAGAAGAAGGCAATGTATTTCATACAGAAGATAGCTTTCCAGTTTTCAGAGCTCAGGTTTTTGACGTGATAGTATGTGACAAGAACGAGGAGACACATTGTACTATTATTACAGAAGTTACCGATCGTAATAACGAAGATTATGATGACTGGACCGACACATCGATGAAAGGAGTAAGGGATCACATCGATTTGTATGATGGGAGTGATAAACAAACAAAAAAGATAGATAAGTTTTCGGACAAATTAACTTGGAGTACGGGGAAACGCATTTTTGGATTAAAAAATTATAAGTTAGAAGATAGGGATGTAATAGAAGTTCCGTCAGATATTCATTCCATACGGATGTCTTATGATAATAATTATCCTGAACAGGAAAACACAAATACTTATGCATTGTCTCCGGACTTGCCAGATATAACATCTGTGAATGACTATAGTGAGAGGCAGATGATTTATTATAATTACCATTTTTATCGGAATAAGTCAAAAATGGTATGCATTAATGGGGGAGAATGGTATCAGGTTCATCAGACGGAAAAGAGTCCGGAGTTAAAGTTAAGGAAAGGGATAAATATTATTTTTTTGTCAGGAACCAGCCCTGACCAGGCGAAAAAAGTAAGAGATAGAGATGTAAACGGAACTTCATATATATATATATTATATTGGGATGGCGATGAAGATTATAAGATAACAAAAAGTTCCGATGCATCACTAAAAAAAATAGAATGTTATCAGGCTGCCTACAATATGGGAGAAGGAAAGGGATTATTCGCTAATATTCCGGTAAATGAAAAGACGAATGCCGATGGAAAGACCTATAAGGAGATTTCCATGAAAGCAGATGAACCATATATTTGGATAAATGCAGTACCGGCAGATTCTGGAGCATCAGTATGGGTGGATAATAGTTCGGAATTGCTTGGTGGATATTTTAAGCATTTGAGTAGTGCACAAGATTATTTTGATGTGAAAGTGACTTCTGCTGATGGAAAACAGACTGATACAGAGAGAATCTATATCAAATGGAGTGCGGGCGGTACTGATTTGAAGAATCTGGAAGTGATTTCCGGAGGCACGATGGAAGAAAAGTATACGCCAATAACCAGAGAATATTATGTGAAAATGAAAGAATCTTCGGGAAAGATAAAGTTCTCTTATGAGACAATGAACGGGACTACAGTAAGAATATATGAAGACCGGCAGTTAAAAGATACGATAACACAAAGTGGAAAATATGAGTTAGAGGCAGAGAAAGGTGTAAGAGAGATTCAATGGGAGGTGACTTCCCAAAATGGAAAATCTGTCAGTTATTCTGCATATTTTGTCGGAGAAAAAGAAGAAGGAATATCGTCGGAAACAAAGCAGCGTGCATCTGACATGATTAAAAAAATGGAGAAAAACGGGTATGTCAAGTATCTTACTCAGCAAGAAGGAGCTGATTATTGGAAGACATTTGGAGCGGCCGCTTTAGGAGAAAAGTATCTAAATGGTATGCTTGGCTATAATGTGCTGAAAAAGAATTTTAGTCAATCTACAGATTATTCAGCGGTCATTTTGGAACTGGTTATGTCAGGAGAGAATCCGTATGATTATCTGGGAGTAAATTATGTAAAGAAATTACAGGAATTTAACAATAGTGGTGATTTTGGGATGTACTCGGCTAATATATGGGCGTTATCAGCACTTCAGGCGGCGGGGGCGCCCGTTCCAAAGGAAACAGTGGAAATCGTAAAGAAGCAGGCTCTTTCTGAAACATTTGATTTGGATATGAGAGGCTGGGCTTTATATGCGACGTCATTGTATAAAGATACGTTTACGGACAAAGAGTATGCAAAATTAATCCAGTCAGTGAAGGATATTCAGATACAGAAGACTACGGATATGAATGGAATTGATGTGACAGGGGTTTTTGAGAACTTTTATTATACGAATCGGAATATTATGTCACATGCCTGTATGGTGACAGGGCTGACTGCTATAGGAATTGATACTGGGAAAAATGAATGGAAAGGACGGAATGGAGCTGACCCGGTAAGTGTTTTAGAAAAATATCAGTTAAGTACCGGAGGCTGGTTCTACTCTCCGGAGAATCCTTCCCAGGGAGGCTGGAATAAAGATGCGGTTATTGCAGTGGGAGACCTGTACAATGGTTCAAATGTGTACACAAGATATTATCTGACACCATCAAGATATAAGAAGCTTCTTGATAAAGCAGAAAAACTGCTTGCAGGAACGATTACGGAGGGCACAAAGCGGGAGGCATTACAAAAAGCATATGAGGAGGCAGAAAAATATGCGGATGAGAACAATGTTACTTCAGAGCATGGAGATGCCTATTATGCCCTTCAGGAAGCAATGTATGCAGTGGACGAGAGTGTGAAGCCGGGAGTATTTCTTGGAACTGCTAAAGAAAGAGAACAGGTGAATGCTGTTATAAAAGCAATTGACTCGATTTCTCCCTACAGTTATAAGGATAAGACAAAACTGGATTCCATCAAGAAACAGTATGATGTATTAAAGGAGAAGCGCCTGTTCCACTATGTGACTAATGCAGATGTGCTTGATAAAGCACATCAGTATGTGAATGGAATCGACACATTCCTTGAAAAGACAGAAAAGATAGGAAAAGTCAACCTGACAAAGACGGCAAAGATAGAGAGAGCCAGAAAGGCATATGATTTCCTGAATGAACAGCAGAAGAAGGAAGATGCAGTACAGAAAGCGTTCCAGATCTTATCTAAAGCAGAGACAAAGCTAAAAGATGCCAAGACTGCCGATAATGTCGTGCAGGCGATAAAGGCACTTGGGGAGATTGTGACTTTGGATTCTGAGGAAGATATTGAATCCGTCAGAGCTGCCTATGAGAGTCTGACAGACAGCCAGAAAACTTTTGTTACAAATATTGATAAGTTAAAGGAGCAGGAAGACGGTCTTAAAAAGTTACAGCAGCAGGAAGAGAACAAAGAGGCGGCGCACAAGGTCTCAGACCTAATTGACAAGATAGGAAGAGTTACAGCAAACAGTGCAGATGATTTAAGACAGGCAAGAACTGCCTACGATGCATTAGAGAATGACGAGGCAAAAAGAATGGTTTCTAACTACATACAGTTAGAAGATGGAGAAAAGATTTATGCGAACCTTCAGCATGAGAATATCATATATGATGTCGTAGATAAGGCTTCTTATGAGATTGGTCAGATTGATACTGCATATGGAGAAAGTGCGGACATCACTGCTGAGAATGCCGATGCTGTAAGAGAGGCAGTGCAAAAGGCGGAAAACTATATAAAAGAAAAAGAGCAGGAATATGCATATTTTAGGCTTATGCTTTCTAATTATATGGACTTATCAGCGGCAAAGACAGCCCTTGTCCAGTATGAACTGTCTGAGAAAACAGAAGCTTCTGTTGAAGAATTTAAACAGGCAGTGGGAGAAATCACAGGCTTCGGTATAGAAGAACAGGCAGTGATAGAACGTGCAGAGATACTGTACGAGCTTCTCACAGAGGAAGATAAACTGACAGTTACAGAAGAATATGCCCTGTTACAGCAGGCGGAAGAAGCTTTTTCTGTATGGCAGGCAGAGTTTGATAATGTGCAGGAAGTGGTATATGGAACAGAGCAGATGGGAGATGTTACCATAACAGGTGCAGAATCTTATCAGGAAGTAAAAGATGCTTATGATATGCTGTCAGAAGATGCGAAGAAGCTTCTTCCTGACGAGATAAAAGAACGGCTTTCTGAGGCAGCGGATACATACCAGCAGCTACTTGCACAGCAGGAAAAAACAGAGGAGGTCGTAAAGAAGATTGACGATGCTTCAATCATTTCAGATCTGTCAGATGAGGTAGCAGTAAAAGTGGCAAGAAAGGCATATGATGCACTGGGAAAAGGAGCTGTTGCATATCAGAATGTGAATGGAAGAGGAAAAGGAAATCCTTTCTCTGAAAAAAGTACAGGAAAATCAGGAATTTGCCAATACCGTAATCACACAGATTAATGCACTGAAAAAAGTTACTTTATCCGATAAAGAAAAGGTAGAAGCAGCAAGACGTGCCTATGACGGACTGACAGATGCACAGAAAAATCTGGTAGATAATCTTTCAGTATTAGAGGCTGCAGAGAGCCAGATAGAATCCCTGCAGAAACAGCCATTAAAACCGGCACAGCCGCAGCCGGCGAAAAAGACAGAGACCAAGAAGACTTCTTATAAAAAGATTGTTTTGAAGAAAAAATCTTTGAAAAAAACAATTTATTTTAACGGAAAGAAACAGACGTATTCTCTGGCACTATTCGTAAATAATAAGGCAGTTAAGGCGGAAAAGATAAAGTGGAAATCAAGTAAACGGACAATAGCGGCAGTATCTAAAAACGGAAAGCTGACCGTAAAGAAAGCAGGAAAAGTTACAATCACAGCTTCTTATAAAGGAAAGAGATATAAATATAATCTTGTGATTAAGAAGGTTCAGTTGAAACTTAAGAAAAAGAGTATCACTATCAAAAAGGGGAAAGCGGTGCAGATAAAAAGTGTGGCATCCCCTAAAAGAAAGATACAATATAAAAGTTTAGATACAAAGATTGCATCTGTAACCAAAAAAGGGAAGGTGGTAGGAAAGAAAAAAGGAAAAACAAAGATAAGGGTAAGCTGTAATGGGCTTGTCCGGTATTGTAAAGTTACTGTAAAATAAGGCAAAGCTATGAAAGTATCGGAAAGGAAAGAAAATGAGAAAGTTTTATTCAAGAATACTTGCAGTATGTATGGCAGGTACAATGGCATTTACACCATTTACACCAGTGGGAACATTGATTGGCAATAATATTACGATAGAGGCAAAAGCAGCAGACGCTGTAGATACTTCCTGGTATGATAATCGTACAGAAGGACAGACAGAATTTACAATTACTACGGCTGCACAATTAAGGGGATTAGCAGAACTTGTAAATAAAAATGAAGATATTTTTTCAGAATGTAAAATTAAACTTGGAAAAGATATAGACCTTAATAATGAACAGTGGACTCCAATAGGAAACGGATATGAATTTAATGGTGAGTTTGATGGCCAAGGCCATACAATCTATAATTTAAAGGAATCAGAAATAGAAGATGCAAATTATATAAAAGCAGGTCTTTTTGGAGTGGTCAAGGGAATATCAGTCGAAAAGGAGGATGGAACTTATAATATTACACCTGCAGTTATAAAAAATGTAACGATTGAAAATGCCGATATAGAGGTGACCAACACTAAGAATAATGTGCCTAACACATTGGGGGGAACAGGGGCATTGGTTAGTTATGGAGTAAATATTAATATTGAAAACTGTAAGGTAAAGAATGCTAAGATTACTGCGAATAATAGTTCTCCAAGAGCAGGAGCAATGTTAGGAAATATAGAGGCGGGTAAAATTACAAACTGTCAGGTAGAAAAGTCAGAGGTAAATGCGGGTGCTAATGACAGAGTAGGTCTTTTATGTGGTTATATGCAGGGGGCAAGTTCTTCAAATAAAAAAAAGGAACAGGCAAATGCAATACAAAATGTAAGAGTACAAGGTTCTGTAAAAGGAAGAAATTCTATTGGTGGGGTAATAGGTTATTATAAAGAGCAGTATAATGCAAGCGAAAGTATTTTTAAAGGTGCTGTCACACAAGAGGGAACAATCGTTGAAGGCGTAAGTGCTGTTGCTGGTATAGCTGGATTTAGTTGGAATATAATCGAAGAATCCATAAATAACGCATCGGTTACAGGAACAACAAATGTTAGTGGAATTACTTCTGTATCTCAAACAAACAAAAATGGAAATATAAACGGTGGAAATGTGAGTAATTGCATAAATAATGGAGATGTAACGGGTGATAGCTATGTAGCAGGAATTCTTGCCTGCAAAACAAGTTATGCTGCCTGGACAGCATCTGCTATAGATAATTGTTATAATAGGGGTAATATAGTTTCTAAAGATGATAATGTAGATGCTATTGCAAAAATTACTGGAGGTAGTAAGTATACAGGTACAACGGTTTCTAATAGTTATAATTTAGGTAATGTAAATAGTGCTTCTGGCAATATTATTTTTAATGAGAGTAATAAATATACAAATGTTTATTTTAAAACGGATTCTTCTGAGATAGTATCTCCAAAAGGAACAATTGGTCAGACAGAAGCCCAGTTCAAAGACCGTACAGTAGTAGATGCCTTAAATGCTAATGATGGTGTAGAAGAAACTGTATGGTACCAGAACACAGAAAATCCAGATTTAGCTTTCAACATGACTGTAACCTCTGATATCACAGTCCCAGGAACATTAAATGTAACTTTAGGAAAAACAATGAAATTACAGGCTTCTATAACACCGGAAGATGCTACTAATAAAACATTAGTGTACACTTCTTCTGATGATACGATTGCTTCTGTAAAAGAAGATGGAACCGTAAGTGGTCTGAAACTTGGAACAGCAGATATCACCGTAAAAGCAATGGATACCGGTAAGGAAAAGAACGTAAAGGTAACAGTAAAAGAAGCAGAGAAAGAGCCAGCAAACCCAACAAACCCAGCAAAACCTTCACAGCCTACAACTAAGACGGTTAAGAAGGGAACAAAACTTACAGTAGGAACCAATATTTTTGTTGTAACAAACGTAAAAGCAAAAACAGTTTCTTATAAAGGAACTAAAAAGAAAAAGGTAGCAAAGATTACAATTCCGGCAACAGTAAAATCAGGCAATCAGGTATACAAAGTAACTGCTATCGCAGATAATGCATTTAAAAATAATAAGAAAATAAAAACAGTAGTAGTTGGAAAGAATGTTAGAACAATTGGAAAGAAAGCATTCTATGGATGTAAGAATTTAAAGAAGATTACTGTACAGAGTAGTATTATTAAAAAGGTAGGGGCAAAAGCATTTAAGGGCATTAATAAAAAAGCAGTCATTAAAGTCCCTTCTAAAAAATACAAAGCTTATAAAAAAGTATTTAAAGGAAAAGGCCAGGTAAAAACAGTTACAATTAAGAAGTAAATATCAAATGATATGAGGAGCAGGGACTGCTTAGATGGAGCAGTTCCTGTTCTGTAATAGGGTACTATAGTGATAACTGAAAGGTAATTGCAGTACTTTATAAAGTGAGAGGTGAGACCGAATGCAGAAAAACAAAAAATATTTGCTGACAATGCTGACATTTGCATTTGTGATAGCATGTACATTCTTTTTTCAAAAGGATGTAAAAGCAGCAGAAAAAACAGGTACCGTTACATTTTCAATTGAACGTTTTACGATTGGACAGGGGTATTTAATAGAGCCATGTCAGGTAGATATTTATGATACAGATAATATTGCATCTGTAGTGGATAGAGTACTTACACAAGAAGGATATGGTTACGAAAATAAGGGAAAGATACAAGATGGATTTTATCTTGAACAGATTTATTATGCAGATACCGGAAGATTGAAGATTCCTTCTATAATTTCTAACGGACAGCTCAAACCAATAAAAAATGCAAATAATCAAATTATAGCAATTCCTACAAATACAAAAAATGATGGTAATCCGTATGGCGATGAAAAGGGACATTATGCATTAGGAGAATTCGCGTATTGTAATATGTCTGGTTGGATGTATACGGTAAACAATGTATTTCCGACAGGAATGTCCTTGGTAAAACCAAAAGATGGAGACATCATTCGTTTGCAGTTTACGCTTTACGGTTATGGAAGAGACCTCGGAGAAAAACCTGCAGATGAAGAAGATAACAATTATTTGAAATTACCGGATAGGGATGCGATTACAAAACGACTTGCAGTAATGCTAAAGTATAAAGCAAGCTGTGACGAACATGGTTATAAACAGGCTTATCAGAAAGCATATAATGCAGTGATTGACTGGAATACAACAGAAAAGAAAATGAAAGAAGTATTTTCTGCACTTCCGTCAGAGAAAGAAATTCTTCAGTGGGGAGCAGAATATAATGCAAAATTTGCTGAAAGTGTGACAAAAACCATTAACGCTATCGGTACAGTAGATTTATCTAAAGAATCTCAGATAGCAGAGGCAAGAAAGTCTTATAATGCGTTAACCAGTGAACAAAAGGAACTTATTTCTGCAGATACATTAAAAGTATTAACTGATGCTGAGAAGAAAATTGTCAGTCTGAAAGCTGAAAAGAAAACCCAGGATGAGGCAAAGAAAAAGGCAGAAGAAGCGAAAAAGAAAGCAGCCGAAGAAGCCGCGAAAAAGAAAGCTCAGCAGGAAGCCCTGAAAAAGAAATACACCCCATCTAAAACATCTATAAAATCCATTAAGAAGCTGAAAAAGAATCAGGCGAAGCTTACATGGAAGAAAGTAAAAAATGCAACTGGCTATGAAGTATACCAGTCCATGAAGAAAAACAGCGGCTATAAAAAAGTGAAGACAATTACCAAAAATAAGACAGTGACTTATAAAGCCGGAAAGCTAAAGAAAAAGAAAACTTATTACTTTAAGATTCGTACTTATCGTAAAGCAGGAGGAACAACTTATTACGGTAATTACTCAAATGTAAAGAAAATGAAGGTGAAATAATTGTAGGACAATTTCACCCGCTTAATTTCCTAAAATGAAGCAAATACACCCGTCTGGTTGGCATATTTTTTTAAAAGTCTATGTTATAATATGTACATGGCTTGCTTCTCAGGCTCACTTAGGGAACGCTCCTTATTTTCATTCTGAATTGCCAGCCATTTGATTTTAGAATGAAAACAAATATCTGGGCTAGAGAATGTAACAGTTTTATAAAAGTATTTGGCCTGTGCACCTAATGCACGGGCCTTTCTTTTCTACGGAAAACTCTCAATTTCTCTTGGATATTTTGTAAAATGAGTGAAGGAGAGGGTAGAATGAACAAGATGTATCAAAGGTTAAAAAGAAAATGTATATCGCTTGTACTTTTTGCTCTGCTTGTGGCATTTATAGTTCCATACTATGCATATGCGGCAGATAATGGGGCAGAACCGGCCGCGGCAGCTTCTGCTGCAGAGAGTACAGGCGATTTTTCTATGTCAGAAAGTGAGACGTCAGAAAGTGAGACAT
>ERZ827490.4711-NODE-4711-length-10310-cov-2.614237_pt1 | contig 10310 bp, 3 predicted proteins | sample MGYA00519770_ERZ827490 | MGnify/ENA primary metagenome ERZ827490 (study PRJEB31778, sample SAMEA3449324) | human gut metagenome | biome: human gut; feature: human-associated habitat; material: faeces | place: United Kingdom | collected 2010/2012 ...
CAATCTGCCCTTTCAAGCGCCCCACATGGGAGATGATGCCGATATCACGACCGCGGGCAATGCCTCGCAACACATCCATCACATCGTCCAGGAACTCATCGGACAACGTGCCGAACCCCTCATCGATGAACAGCGTATCCATCGAGACCCCGCCGTTCTCGGCTTGGATGACATCGGCAAGCGCCAACGCCAACGCCAACGAGACGAAGAAGGTTTCACCGCCGGACAACGTGCTGGGCTCGGTAGCGATGTCGGTACGCCTGTCGAGCACCTCGATGGGCAGACCCGTTTTGCCTCCGGCCCGCCCTTCATGATCGCCAAGACGCAACTCGTAGATTCCTCCACGGATGTCTTTGAGCAGCTCGTTGGCACGGTCAAGCACATCGCGGAAACGTTCGGTGACGGCATAGGTGATGAGCGACACCTTGTGCGCCGCAGGCGAATTTCTATCCCCCATGGCAAGCAGGGCCATGGTACGGATCGGCGCATAGGAGACCATGGCCTGCCGCCAGTCGGACGCCATAACGCGCAACTGGCTCGCATAGCGCCGACGTTCGGCGTCAAGCGTTGCCGCGGTGCTCTGCAAGCGCATGGCCTCGTCACGCCGCAGTCTGGACGCTTCCAACGCTTCGGCAGTGCGCTCGATGCTGTATTGGCCGCCGATGGCCTTCCAGGCATGCCGTTGCCGTGTCAGCTCGTCGTCGGCACGTTCCAGTTCGCCCTGCGCCGCGGCATGATTCCGCTTATAGGAGTCGATGCGCTGTTTGAGCTGTTGTATGCTTCGTTCGTCAAGTGCGGCATGGCATGCTGCGTCAAGGTCCGCGAATGCGCTCGATGCGAGCTTTTCCCGCAATGCGCGCGCGATGGTGCCGCGTTGCTGGTTCAGCGTCTCGTTATGCGCCGTAAGTTCGGTGATGCGCGTTTCGATGGCATTGCGTTCCTTGAGCTTCTGCTCGATCTGCTGCGCACGCCGCTCCTGGCGCTGTGCTTCGGCAAGGCGCCGCTCGGCCCGCTCGCGTTCCTGTTCCACGCTTTGCGCTGTAATGCCCTCCGCTCTTTCGGCGGCCTGCTCCAACGCCTGTAGGGCCGCTGCGCATTGCGCCTGCACCGCCACGCAATCCTGCTTGGCCCGGTCCAATTCGTTCTTGAACGCACGACGTTGTTCCCTGCTGCGTTTGAGCTTCCCGTATTCATCACGTAACGGTTCGAGCTTCTGCAATGCGCGCTTCGCTTCGGCGAGCCGATTTTCGGCTTCCAAAACGTCGCATCCACCGCTGGCTTCATGCTCCGCTTCGATGCTCTGCCTGAGTTCGGCTAATGCAATGCGTGCTTCGCCCAGTTCGCCCGCACGTCGTTCCGCCTGCACCTTCAACGCGTCGATGCCGGCTTTGGTGGGAGTCTGTTCGGGCTGCTGCGCGGGATGCGGATGCTCTCTGCTGCCGCACACCGGGCATGGCTCGCCGTCATGCAGCTCCTGAACGTACCGGGCGGCGCCTGCGGCATACAGCTGCCGCTGCGCCCGCTCATACGCCGCAACAGCATCCTCGTGGGAACGTTCCAATGCCTTGACCGTGGCTTCGGCCCTGTCTCGTTCTGGCAGCAGTGTCTCGTGGCGTTGTGCATGCTCCAATAGTTCACGTGCGCGATTGACGGTTTCGGCAAGCTGCCCTTGTGTCCCAAGCCTGGTGGCGATCTCGTCCAGTTGCTGTTCGAGCCGGCTTTCCTCGGGGAATTGGCCGATTGCCCGCTGTGCGTGTTCCAGCTTGCCTTGGCATTGTCGCCAGGCTGTTTCCGCCTTCTGCAACGCATGCTGCGCCTGCTGCATCTGACCGACCAGTTTGCCATGGGTTTGCGCGATTTCCATCTCACGTTCGGCCGCCTGAGCGACGCCGGCGGCCTGCAACGCCTGGGCATGATCGCGATTGAGGCTGTCAAGGCTCTCGTATTGGTCCAGTTCCGCCTGCAGCCGTTCGCGATCCCGCACATTGTTTGCGATCAGCTCGTCCTGCCGTTTGCGATCCCGGGCGAGATCCATGATGGGGTTTGCCTGCATGGCCTGCTCCACACATTGCTCATCACGCTTGTTCTCCTGTTCGAGAGCGTTCAGCTCTTCCATCCGCACCTGCGCGGACCGCAGATCCCCTTGCGCCTTGCGCACCGCGTTGGCGGTATCGTTTCGCCGTTGGGATTCCCGCCATGCACTGTCCGCTTCGGCAAACTGCGTTTCGGCCTTTGTGACCAACGTCTGTGCGTCGCTTCGCACGGATTCCAGCGTGCCATCGAGTCGTGCCACGATCTGATCGGCGCTGTAGGCTGGCTCGTCGATGTCGCCGGCCTCGTTCAAACCCCACCGGGCATCATCGCCGAACGGCATGGCCTTCGGTTGCGCGGCATCCGAAGCCGCCGTAAGGTCGCTCGAACCGCCATCGATGTCGCGATACGCGTTCAACGCCTCACGGATACGCCCAGCATTCGCCTGATTGTCGCGGATCGCGGCGGCAAGGTCATGCCGTTGTTCGTCGACACGCCTGCCGTACTGCTGCCGCATGACGTTCAGCTGGTTTTGAATGTCCTCATATTCCTGCGCGCAGAACAGATCCTTGACCAGTTCGGTCCGCTGTTCCGGTCTCATCCGCAGAAACTCGGCGAACTGGCCTTGCGCAAGCATGATGGTTTTGGAGAACTGGCTACGGTTCAATCCCAACAACCCCGTCACCTCGACGGACACTTCGCTCACCTTGGAGGTGATGGCCTCGGCACGCGCCGGCATATCGAAGAACGCATAGTATCGTTCCGCTTCCCGACCGTTTTCGGCGTTTTGCGGCACTTCGTCTATCAGCGAGCGAAACTCCGCCTCATAGTCACCGGCGATTCGCATCATGTTCGCCTTGGACTTTTCGCTGGTGAAACCTTCACTACGAGCCTTCGCACGCGGGTATTCCGGGGAACGATACACCTTGTAGTAGCGGCCGCCCTCCTCGAAGATCAGATCCACATATGTCTTCTCCGCTGTGCCATCAAGGAAACGGGAACGCAACCGCTGCTTGTCTCCGGCACCGTTGCGTCCCTCGGTGTTGCCGGAGATGTTGCCATACAACGCAAAGGTGATGCAGTCGAGAATCGTGGTCTTGCCGGCGCCCGTCTCGCCGTCGATCAGGAACATGTGCGATCGCGTCAACGCCGCGAAATCGATCGAGAATTCGCCCTTATACGGCCCTACGCCCTGAAATTTCAATCCGATCAGCTTCATCGACCGTTCTCCTTATCCGCATGCTTGACGTTGGCATCCTCGCTCTTCCCTGCCGATCCGGCATGTTCGGCACCGTTGGAACGCACCGCCTCCACGGCTGTTCTCAGCACCTCACACTCATCGTCACGAACCTCACGCCCCAGTGAATAACGCACGAAACCGGCCAGCACATCCATCTCGTCGACCGCCGAGCGCATGTCGGCCGTCACATGGGCGGGAACCGACGATCGCCTGTCGTATACGGGGTTCTTCTCCAGCGCATGCGCGTATCTCGCATCTATTTTCTGGTAGAGCCCGTGTGGGTATTCCTGCAGATGGACGGTGATGGACACCCAGTCGTCGCCGTACGCATCGGCCAACGGGCCGAGCACTTTGTCCAGATCGCCTTCGATTCGGGCGAATGCCGGTTCGCCCGATGCCACGTCAACAACACGAACATCGCCAAGCGCATTGCCTCCCGTTTTCGGCGCGCTGGCGGCATCCACATCAAGCAACACCACGCTTTTACCGTTTCCCTCGACCGGCGGCGTACGGCTTTCGGAAAACGAATAGGCCAGCAGCGAACCGCTGTAGCGTGCCTGAGGGGTGCGTGACTGGTGGAATATCGATTCATCGGAATCGGATTGGGCGATGGTGACGCTCTGTGGCCTGTGCAAATGCCCCAGAGCAAGATAGTCGAGCCCGCTGTTCGAGAACAATGCCGCGGGAACGCTGTCCACACCGCCCACGCTGATATTGCGTTCCGAATCGCAAGATTGGGCACCGGAAACGAAAGCATGCGCCATGAGTATCGCGGCCAGCGCAGGCCTCCTGCGACGGCGTTCGGCCAGATCGTTGACAATCAGTTGCATAGCCGCCTTCATCACGCCCTCGTGCGACCGGGCGATGCGAGCATGCCCGTCTTCGTCGCGTTCCTGCTCCCCATACGCGCCCAATGCGCCGCCGCGCTCATCAAGCATGCTCTGCAGCACCGGCCGCGACAGGTCGGGATCGAGATATGGCAGCGCATACACAGCCAGTTGTTCGCCGCCTATGCCGATCAGCACAGGCTCGTCAATAGTCTCGATATCGCAGCGCATATGCACGTTCGGCCGCATCAGCGCGGCACCAGTGCCCAGACGATCCGCCGAATCGTGATTGCCTGGCGTGAAGATGATCTCCAACGGGTGACCGTTGACCTCCATTCGACCAAGCATGGCGAATATATCGTTGAACAGGCGCACCGCTTCGGTTGAAGGACGTGGCGAGTCGTAGACGTCGCCCGCCACGCATAGCACGTCCACATGCTCGCTGTCGATGAGATTCGCCAGCCATTGCAGCGCCTTGCGCTGGTATTCAAGCAGGTCGACGCCTTTGAACCGTCGACCGATATGCCAATCGGACGTATGCAGTACCCGTATCATTCGTTTCCTCCGTTTTTCGTCTGTATACCATGCCATGGTTGCTGTCCGCTCAGCCATACAGCCGCATGCCTTGCGGACAGGGGGTGAACCCGCCTATGTGGAGTAACCGGACAAAATCGTTCCGTCGGGTCAGTGGCATGCCGTTCATCTCGTGGAAGGTTATGCTCCCGCTCGGCTGCCTGCGCAGCATGTTGCCCAGTTCGCTGCAGGCATGCCTCAGCAATGCCTCGTCTTCGGTGAAGGTCTGGATGCGATGCGAGCGCGGCATGGCGAACAGTACCGGCGATCCGTGTGCCAATACCGTGATGCATCCTGCACGGCGCGCAGGCTTGACGGCATGACCAGGCCCGGAACGCGGCGCCATCCCATCCGTTTTGCCATGGTCTTCTGGCTGATTCGATTGCGGCCATGCGATCGCCGCGCCCGATAGATTGGCCGGGTCGGTCGCGTCCAGCGCCACACATGAACCGTCGTCCCATGCGTGGGAGCGCAAGGCGTCCACAGTGCCCGTATCGGCGAATTGTGCGGCGCCGAATCCTTCGACGAACATGCCGCGCGCTACCGTTCCGTGCTCTTCCATACGCTTCAGCACCGGGTATATTGCGGAGAAGCCTCCGGCAACGGGCTGGACTTCAAGCAGTGGCGCCGCTACAACGCCATACCTGTCCAGCAATGATTCGACCAGTGCGATGGCGTGGCGTTCAGGACCGTCCGGACCATGGGCGGCGTCTTCGTCACCGTATGCATTGCGTGGCGTTCCGATCAGCGACCACAGGCCGGTCATGCATGCCGGGGTCGAACCGTGCGCCCGCGTGTGTGCCAGTGTGCGCGCCCGCCTTCGCGGGGAAGCCGCCGAGGATAGTCGCGCCCCTTGTATCAGAGCCCGTACCGGCGCGAATGAGCTGTTCGTAACCTCACCCTGCCATGCCAGAAGCCATAATGCTTGTTCGAAGCGATGCTCATCCCATACGGGAGGCAGCAATTCACCAGTGATGCCGTCCACCTCTTCTGGAGCATGGCGCTGCCAGAGCGCTTTGACGGCGGCGGCCAGCTGCCGCGCGTGGAATGCGCCTCCACCGCCAAGCACCATGCGAATCGCCTGTATCACGGTGCGAGGCTCGTTTTCGGATACATCCGCTTCATTGGTGGAGTCGAAGGATTCGGTGGCCTCAGGCGTATTCTTCCTGGCATCCGCATGCACAGTCAGGCTACCGTCCGTTAGCCCTGCCAGCAGTGGCGAATCCTGCGGGTAGAACGCGATTCGTCCGGTCTCCAGGACGTCGCCGGCACCGGATTTGCCGCCCACCCACACAACATCGCCGCTGGCCAGCAATTCGTCAAGCAACTGCGGCTGATACCCGTTCACCCGTGCAGGGAAAACCGCGGATTCCCAGACCGACGCATTCAGATACACGCCTTCCAGCTGTTCGATCACGCGCATGAGCCCCTCTGCACCGTAATGATGTTTGCCGCCGACCGACCCCACACCTTGCCGGGCAAGCAGAAACGACTGGTATTCGCGTTGCCCGACCGGTTTGACGGCCTTACGAGCCTTAGCCAGTGACAACGTACGAATACGGCGGAACACTTCGCGATGCAGCCATTGATACGCCTGCCCCGCTCGCCCAGTATCGGATTCGTCTTCCCCGCCGTGCTCGGCTTGGGTGAAATGGCCTCGCAGCACTTCCCCCTTGGCGTACATATCGTTAAGCATCCTCACACCTTGCTCCGCGTCAAGCCCCAGATCCGCAATCATGCGGTCGGCGGTGAACGGACCATGTGTTTTGGCGTAGCGCGCCACCCTTCCAGGCACGTCGTCTTCCGGCAGATCGTTCCAGAACGTTCTGCCGGCAAGTTCCCCCTCCACCTGTGCGATCACCTCGCCGTCGAGCAGCGACGGCATATTCGCATCGCCAAGCAGCCGTTCCAATACCTCCGGATCCATGGACAGCAGCCGGCTGCTGCGTTCCGCCTGCGGAACATCGTACTGATACATGACGGAACCGACGAACCCGAACAGCAGGTCTTCCGCGAACGGCGACGGGACTTGCGTAACCGTTTCGCTTATGGCTATCGCGCCGGCATTCAGTCCGTCCATGACCTTGCGCAACGCCGGCAGATCGTAGACGTCCTTCGCGTGCGGTTTCCAGCAGCAGCGGGAAATTCCTTTGGGTTCGCGCCGCGTTGAGCAGCTGAGCCGCCCGCAGCCGCTGCTGCCATAACGGCACGCGCCTACCGGGGCTTGTTCTGGGCAGGAACAGCGACCGCGCCGCGCATTCGCGGAATCGCGCCATATACAGAACTGTCTCGCCGATCTGGGTCTCGATAATGTGCTGCAGCTCGTCCACGTCGAAAAGCTGCAACTGGCGCATCGGCAGTTCGCCGTACCCGTCCGGCATCCGCATGACGATACCGTCGTCGGTGGCATACGCCTGGCAGTCGAAACCGTGTCTCTGCCGAATTCGCGCGGCAATGGCCATGGCCCATGGCGCATGCACCCTTTTGCCATATGGCGCATGGATGATGATCCGCCAATCCTCGCTTTCGTCCTTGCATCGTTCGACAACCACATGCTTGTCGCCGGGAACAGTCCCCGTGGCGTGTACCTGGTAGGCGATGATGGCCGCCATATTCCCGATGGCGTTATCGTCGAGCCCGTCATGGCGCAGGCGCTCAACGATGTCGACGGCGAAATCCGGGCCGTCGCCACGTTCATGGCACCCGGCAGTCCAACCAGTATGATTGCGCAACCCCTGCGCCAGACTAGCGAGGAATCTGCCCTGAGCAAGGCCGAAACCGTAGTCACGACCGTCGCCTTCCCCATGCCAGAACGGCAGGCGCGCGGTGCGGCCGGGCGCGGGGACGACCACCACACGGTCACGTGTGATCTCCTGAATCTGCCAGGATGAGGTGCCCAAGGTGATCACGTCGCCGACGCGCGACTCGTACACCATCTCCTCGTCCAATTCGCCCACTTTGCGCGGACCCGTACCGGACTCGCCTTCGGGAAGCACCACCGTGTACATGCCGCGGTCGGGAATGGTGCCGCCGCTGGTCACCGCAAGACGCTGCGCCCCTGGCCGAGCCGAGATGAGACCGGCTTCCTCGTTGTACTGCAGCGGCGGGCGGAATGCGGAGAACTCCTCGCTGTTGTACGCGCCGGTCATCATGCCCATCACCGAGTCGAACATGTCTCTGTCCAGATCACGGAAGGGCGCGGCCTTGCGCACTTGCACATACCATTCGTCCGGGTCGAGATCGTCCATCGCGGCGGCCGCCACGGTTTGCTGGGCCAGCACATCCAGCGGGTTGCCGGGAATGTGCAGCGGCTCAAGATCGCCCGCCGTCATGCTTTCGACGCTGGCCGCGACGCCGATGATCTGCCTGCGGGTGACCGGGTAGAACAGGGCGTGCGATACCCCGCCGACCTTATGATCGGCACGCCCCACCCGCTGCAGGCCGGACGAAACCGACAACGGCGGCGCGATCTGGATCACCAGATCGACCGAACCCATATCGATGCCTAGCTCCAGGCTGGATGTGGCGACAACGCAACGCAGACGCCCCTGCTTCAAATCCTCTTCGATCTGCTTGCGCCTGTCTTTGGAAACGGAACCGTGGTGGGCCATGGCGATGACGTCGCCGCCCTCATGTGCTCCCACGAGCATGGTGGTCGAGCCGACGACGGAATCGTAATGCCTGGCGAATCCTTCACGGCCTTCGGGCGAATCCGGTTCGCGATGCCGCGAGGCCCGCAGCTCCGCATACAGGTCGTTAAGCCGTGCGGTGAGTTTTTCCGCAAGACCACGGGAATTCACGAACACCAGTGTGGTGGTGTGCTCAAGCACCTCGTCCAGCACGCTACGCTCGATGGCCGGCCATACCGAACCTCCCGTAGCACTGGTGTCGAGCATGTTCGCTAGCGGCTCAACGACTTTCAGCTCCATATTCGGCCGCACACCGCCAAGAAAACGCGCCGCTTCGCCGACAGGATTGACTGTGGCGGACAATCCTATGCGTTGCGCCGGGCGTTCGGTCAGCCTGTCCAAGCGTTCCAGGCTCACAGCGAGATGCGCACCGCGCTTGGTGCCGGCCAGAACATGTACCTCGTCCACGATCACGGTGGTGACGGTGGATAGGATTCGTCGCGCTTTGGAGGTAAGCAGCAGGAACAACGATTCCGGAGTGGTCACGAGAATATCCGGCGGATGATTGACGATTCTGCGGCGTTCCTGCGGTGTGGTGTCGCCGCTTCTGGTGGCCACGGCGATCTCCGGCACCTCGCCATGCAATTTGGCGTATCGTTGCCGAATGCCGTCAAGCGGTGCCTCAAGATTCCTCGCAACATCCACGCCCAATGCCTTCAACGGCGAAATGTACAGCACGGTGACGCCGTGAACACTTGTGCCGGCTCTCCCGGCTTTGCCCCCATCGGGATTCCTTTCGGACGACCGCACTGCCTTGGCCGCCATCAACTGGTCGATCGCCGACAGGAATGCGCACAGGGTCTTTCCAGAACCGGTAGGCGCGACGACAAGCGTGTTCTGCCCCGAACCGATGACCGGCCATGCCTGATTCTGCGCTTCGGTGGGTGTGCCGAACGCATCGGCGAACCATGCTGCGACGGGCTCCGAAAACAGATTCAGACATTCGTACATATGTTCGATTATGGCATTACGTTCAGATATCGCCGGAACCGTTACGCATACAACAATGCCCACGGTTTCACCGTGGGCATGTCATACAGTACAACGCCGCTAAACGACGGGAATCGTCAGGCGCTTAACGCGCTGCCGCACTTGCGACGCAACGACTCATGCATGATCACCATGACCGCCAGGCAGGCCAGCAGGAACCACGGGAACAATGCGACGCTGATGTTCTGCGCCAGCAGGCCGAACAGCGGCGGCATCAGCATGGAACCAGTGTAGGCGAACGCCATCTGCATGCCGACGATGGCCTGCGACTTGTCCTCGCCGAAATAGTCCGGCGTGGAGTGGATGACGCACGGGTAGATGGGCGCGCAGCCGAGCCCTACCAGCATAAGCCCGGCGATGGTGCCGGCATGTGCGGGAAGCGGGACGAACAGTACAATCAGACCGAGGAACATGACGCTCTGGCCGATACGAATCATGATCGGATCACCGAAGCGCATGGTCAAAAAGCCGCTGAGCACACGCCCTGCGGTAATGCCGATGCCGAAGAAACCGGCCCACATGGCCGCCGTGGTCTTGTCAATGCCGTTACCGAGCACCATGTAGCTGCTGGCCCAGAGCATGGCGGTCTGTTCGGCGGCGCAATAGCAGAAGAACATCATCAGGATCTCCTTGGCGCCGCAAATGCGCAGAACCCCACGGATGCCCAGTGGCTTTCGTACAGCGGGAACGGATTCGGCGGATTCGCCGGATTGTCCGCTATGCTCGGCAACAGTGGCTTTGCGCTGCTTCCATAACGGCAGGCTGGCGATAAGCAGTGCGGTGAGCACAATCTGAATGATGGAGATGTATCGGTATCCCCAGCCCCAGCCTTGACCATGACCGAGCGCATACCCCATAACATACGGGCCGGTGAGCATACCCAGGCCCCACATGGCGTGCAGCCAGCTCATATGCTTGCTCTCATAGTGGATGGCGACATAGTTGTTCAGGGCCGCGTCC
>ERZ827490.4712-NODE-4712-length-10308-cov-2.813128_pt1 | contig 10308 bp, 10 predicted proteins | sample MGYA00519770_ERZ827490 | MGnify/ENA primary metagenome ERZ827490 (study PRJEB31778, sample SAMEA3449324) | human gut metagenome | biome: human gut; feature: human-associated habitat; material: faeces | place: United Kingdom | collected 2010/2012 ...
CTCTTTTTTGCGTAAATTCATACAAGTTCCATACACTCTGCCTCGAAAAATTCTGCCTCTTTCTCATCATGCGTGACAAAAAGAACGGTTTTTCCGGCAGTCTGCGTTTTTATGACTGTGGCAACTTTCTCCTTCGTCTCTGCGTCAAGTCCCTGCAAAGGCTCATCCATGATCAAAATATCATACTCTGCCAGAAGTGCCCTTGCGATCGCCACACGGCGTTTCATGCCGCCGCTGTACTCACTTACCGGCTTTCCGGCAATATCGTCAAGTTCCATCTTTTTTAAAAAGCCTGTGATCTCTTCTTTTGTTTTTCCGGTTGTGATAAGAATGTTAGTCACCGCATCCAGATTTTCAAACAGGCGGTTTTCCTGAAATATAGCGCTGATCTTTTGATGCTCCATACCGGAAACCGTTCCTTCATCCGCCTTCTCCAGCCCCATCAGAATCGATAGCAGCGTGGATTTTCCGATACCCGATTTTCCCATAATACAGGTCATTTTTTTCTCCCGGAACGTACAGGAAAAATGATCTAACACCTGATTACGATCATATGTTTTACATAAATTTTTTACTATGATATCCATTTTTTCTCTTTTACCAATTCCATTTTTGTTTTCTACTGCCTTTTTTGCTTTGCTCACATGCGTAAACCGCAAATTATTTTACACTCAGCCGATGCGCCAGCAATGACAACAGCCACTGAAAAATTTTCTCAAAAAGCACACTCACTGCAATTATGACAAATGTCCAGGCGAACAGGTCAGGTGTCTCCAGATAAATCTTTGCATTGTAAAGTTTTTCTCCAATGGAACCCTTTGGAATGCCAATGATCTCTGCTGCGATCCCCGCCTTAAAGCACATGCCGATCGCAATTGCACAGGCAGAACGAAAATACGCAAAAAGTCCCCCAAAATAAAGGTAATACATTTTGTTCCAGAATTTCATCCGAAAGATTTTTGCCATCTCAAAAAGTTTCCGGTCCAGATGTTCAAATCCCTCCAGAAGATTTGTATAAATGATCGGAAATGCCATAATGAGAGAAATCAGTATTGACAGGTTCCCTGACGGCATCCAGATGAGCACCAGCACAATAAAAGATGCGACCGGAGTAGCCTTTAACACAGCCACCGGAAGCGCAAGGATATCGCGTATTAATTTCACATGATATGCCAATGCAGAAAGCAAAACGCCGCCTGCCACTGCGCAGAAGAAACCAAGTGCGATGCGCCCCAGCGAAAACCAGATTGACTCCCAGAAGGAAAAGGTTCTCACCAACGAAAGCAGGCACCGCCCCACTGAAAGGGGCGATGCCAGTAATATCTGCTTGTCTAATGCCATGCTTGCAAACTGCCAGAGTAACAGCCAGAATGCAATGGTCCAGAGTTTTATTTTATTTTTCTTCCTAGTCTGCGTTGTAGTAGAAATCATCATTTGGTAATGCTCCACCGACTGCTGCCGGATTCTGTTCAAATAAAATTCCAAGATAGCTGCTTAATTTTGCTTTCATATCATTTCCGGCAATAAATGTAATGTTACATTCCGGAATTGCCTTCTCTGCTACCTGTGCTGCAACAATATCGTAGTTTCCGACAAGGACTGCCGCATCTGCCACATTGTCATTTACATAGTTTACAGAAGCCTCATACTGCTGCAAAAATGTCTCAACTGCGTCCGGATGCGCTTCAATAAAATCATTTCTTGCGATCACAACTCCGGTAATTAAGGCTGCCTTTGTATCTCCATCGCCGGAAGCCTTCTCCCACTCTTCGGTAAGGTCAAGTGCCACACGGATATTTTCATTCTGTGTCATTGCCACAGTCACAAATGGCTGTGGAAGCATTGCCACTGCATCCTCATTTGCTGCGAGTGCTGCCACACATTCAGAATGCTCGGATTTGTATTCGATTGTGACATCTTTTTCCGGGTCAATGCCATTTGCAGTCAGCATATAGTTTAATGCGTATTCCGGTGTTGCACCCTTTCCGCTGGCATAGATGGTTTTTCCTTTTAAATCAGCAACACTCTGTACACTGTCGCCATTTTCCACAATATATAATACACCTAACGTATTGACTGCCAAAACGCTGACATCCACACCCTCTTTGTTGTACAAAACAGATGCAAGGTTTGCCGGAACTGCTGCAATGTCCACATTTCCCTGCACGATCTGCGGTGTGATCTCATCCGGTGATGCTGCAATGGTAAAATTGTAATGATTTGCTCCGGTATCTCCATTGTCGGAATCATCCATCAGCTTCACCATTCCCATAGCTGTCGGTCCTTTTAAGGCGGCTACATTCACATCTGTCAATTCGCCTGCTACTTCAGTTTCTGTACTTGCTGCTTCCTCTGTTGATTCTGTGACTGCTTCGCTGGTCTCAGTCTGCGGAGTGGTTGTATTCTCTTCCACTTTGTTTCCGCCGCATGCTGCCAGCATCACACAGGACATCATAAGAGCCAGTGCTGATACAAGTTTTTTCTTCATAATATAAATTCTCCTTCTGGTCTTAAGAATATCTAGGTAATTGCGAAACTCCTCATACGCTTCTTTTAATTGTTCAAAAATAACAAAATTTTCGAAAACACGCTCTCGCTACGTGTCGCTGGTAACGGTACTAAGAAGCCAGTCACGATTAACATCGCACCTGCCTTCTAAGTGCCGACCGCTCCCCAGTGTTTTCTCAAACTTTTGTTATTTTTTCACAATTCAATTTAGGTTTTTATGAGTTTCGTAATTGTCTATTAAAAATATCTCAGGTCAGTTTCTTCTTCCCTGTCAGACCGAATTTAGTATAAACGAATTTATATAGAATCTCAAGTATGTTTTTTAGTACATGTTAATTTTTTAACAACCTTTTTCATATAATGCTGGCACATTCTTAATCTTCCACAGATTCTGTGACTCCAAGAAAGATTGGCATTTGTGTTTCTGTGTCAATGATGGCATAGACAAATGGACGGTCCAGATGCACCATTTTTATTTCAGGTTCATATAAGGACATCGTTTCCGCCATTCCGACAACTGTTGAAGCTCCCGCTTTTGTTCCCTGCTCATCAACTTCGATATAGGTTTTGTGCAGTACCATGTTAATATAGATATTTCCATTATCACTGGTTCCAATTCCTCGAAAATCTGCCTGTTCCTCATCAAATGCATCTGTCATTCCCATGTTCTGCAAGGTATCTTTTAATTCTATTGAATATTCGGACTTGAATTTTGGGATTGCTGCATCCACATCATAATCCGTGCTGGCATTTTCAACAAGACCGATCAGTTTTTCTGCTGACAAATGACTGATATAATCCTCTATGCTTATCCCTTCTTTTGGAAGCAATGCCATAAAACTGTATCCATCTTCATATGGTCTGATAAAACCGGTCGTACTGTCATCTTCCAGATAATATGCTTCTGTGGAATACATCATATCCACCGTCTGCTGTGTTCCATTTTCAGAAGTAAATGTGCCTGACTCTACATCCTCTTTTTCATATGGAGACTGCCACTTTGCATCAAAAGCAATGGCATTGATCAGATACATTACCGAATTGTCTTCGATTTTGTCTAATATCTGTGGGATCATTTTTTCTGTTTTTTGCGAAACCCATGTATTGATATCTTTTAATGTATGCTCATCAAAAGGTGCCTGATAAATTTCCGCATCAAATAATTTACTGTTTTCTGACAGGAAATCATCCTCCACATGTAAGGTGTCTGCATCTTTCAGCCAGATTGAATTTGCAATGTTTAAATGCGCATTCTCTGTATCGACTAGTTTTTTCATATACGAAGAAAGCTCTCTGCCCTGCTGCCCTACCGGTGTTCCATCCGACAGAACCTGTTCCATCTGTGACAGCGTATCACCTTTTGCACCATTTTCTGTCATGGTAAGCGCTGCTAATACTGACAATGGAGATATCATCTCATTTTTTCCATCCTCATATGTCTGCTGCAGCAGATTCAGGGCAAACTGACAGTATCGGTATCGGTAACCGAAGGATGTTTCTGTGCTGCCATCTTCCGCTTTCTTTTCTGTCGTATCAGCCTCTGCCTGCTGATCCTCATTTCCTGTATGATTGGCATTTTGTTCACTGTCCTCCGACTGTTGCGGCGTCAACCGCTTCGTCGTATCAGATAATCCACTGCCACACCCGAATAATCCTAACGTCATACATCCGATCAAAATTGTAACCAGTTTTCGTTTCATATGCTTTGTCCTCCTTTTTTCGATGGTTATGTAAATATGTTCTTCTACTGCTGTTATCTTTCTATAAGGAAAGACGCTGATTTTTACAGTTGGTTACAAAAAACTAAAAATATTTGTTACTTCTCACTCCCGAATCACTTTCTTCAGCAACAAAACAGCAACTGTTTTACTACTGAGTAAACAGTAACGATTACTCTCAAAATTTTCAAAACTCATTCATAAACTTCTTGCTTCTTATATACGCTCTATGTTACAATAATTCAAAGCATATTTTACAAAATCTTCATGACATTGTCATCTATATTCTAAGAACGACAGATTAGCCCCAAATAGTCTGCGTACTTCATTCGTATCTATGCTTTCGTTACCCATTAACCAATTAAAAAGCAGGAGACGAGATGAACTTAGAATCACAAATAGTTATATTCTCCTGCAATCAGAGAACAGTTAAAAAACTGTCCTGCCAATTTCAGGAGGAAACAATTTATGGCAAAATGCAAAAGAAACCGTAACAGAGCAAAAAGAAACTTTACATTCAAAACACCAGCGGCAAACCGTAATTATAAAGACACCGTTTTTCGGATGTTGTTTTCTGACCGGAAAAATCTGCTCTCTCTTTACAATGCAGTCAATCAGAGTAATTATAAAAACCCGGAAGATTTGGAGATTGTGACACTCGAAAATGCTATTTATATGGGAATAAAAAACGATCTGGCATTTATCATGGATACGAATCTGTATCTGTATGAACATCAGTCGACCTACAACCCTAATATGCCACTTCGAGATTTATTTTATATTTGCAGTGAATACCAGAAACTCGTGGATAAAAAATCACTGTTTTCTTCCACCTTACAGAAAATTCCTGCCCCAAATTTTATCGAATTCTACAATGGTTCAACGGTAATTTCTGACTGTACAGAACTTCGGCTTTCCTCGGCATTTGAATGTCTGACAGGGGAACCAAAACTTGAGTTAATCGTTACGGTTTTAAATGTCAATGAAGGACACAATGCAGATTTAATGCAGCATTGCAGTATGTTAAAAGAATATGCACAGTATGTTGCCAGAGTGCGCCACTATGCATCAGACATGCCTTTGAACGAGGCCGTAAAACATGCAGTGGATGAATGCATCCGGGAAGGGATTCTGGCGGAATTTCTTACCCAGAACCGAAATGAGGTCATCAGTATGAGTATTTTTGAGTATGATAAAGAATTAGAAGAAAAAAAATTACGAAAAGCAGAGTTTGAGGCAGGACGCGAAGCCGGACATGAAGCCGGATTTGCAGAGGGTGAAAATCACGCTGCTCTTGAAATTGCCAGTCGAATGCTGCAATCTGACAAATTTTCCTTAGACGAAATCGCCAATTTCTCTGGTTTGTCTATCGCTGAAGTAAAGAAACTGTGCACCGATAAACAATAAATTTGAACGCTTTCCCTGCCCCAAAACCTTATTTAATCCAACGGCACTGCATACAGATAGGAAATCTCCTCTTCATCCCGCAGCTGCAATAATTTTTCCTTCTGGCAGACGATTGAAAATCCATAAATACGCAGTCCATCCTGCTTTACACTCTCGATCATCATACCGTAAGGAATTTCCTGATACCCATTTAAAATCTTCACAATCTCCGGATGATCGCGCAGATAGCTCAAAAGACTGATAAAATGCGTCTCCATTTTCTCTGTATCCTCTGATATATGCCAGCTGTCTGTATCCGCACGATTATCAAGCTGGCAGAGATATGGATAAGTCTCCCTGTCCCAGTCGATGCAGCTTCCACTTGGATTAATCAGCATCCCAACCGGTACAGAGTCACACATATAGCCATCTTCATCGGATGTATAGACTGCACACCACAGCTGTGCGTCCATCTCCCTGTTTTTCGCCCAATTATAAAAATCTGCATAACCAGTCAGTTTTTCCAGGGACGCGTATGCAATGTAATACGCATTATCATCCAGTTTCTCAATAGACGCATATGCTTCCTCCTCACTTCCTGCCGGTCCACAGAATTGTCTGGTATCTTCGTCGAAAAAATGCATTCTAGAGTATTCTTCCACCTCTTTTGGCACCATAAATGTATTTCCATAAGGCATTTTGAACTCATCTGTATTATAAAGCGTCAGCTTCCCACGCTTTAGCCTGCCGTTGACGGTTGTAAATTTCCCATCATATGAAATTCCCTGCGGAATAGAAATATTGTATGTTCCATAACCATCTGCCACCGCATTGACTGTGTTCCTGTAACTGCCCGGCCAGAACAGTTCGGAATATACAGAAAGGTCAAGGCTCATCCGTGTTGTAGTAATATTATCACTGCCTTCGCCTATTCCCACCACTTCATTTGGATTATAGTAAAAAGCAGATACAACCTGTGGCAGGACAAAGATCACACAGAGCACAATGGCAAGCACGCCTGCCCCGACGATCGCACCCATTTTCAAAAAAGTTCGCCGGATCGTTTTCTGTATCATTTTTACAAAACGCTGTTCCTCTTCGGATTCTGCATCATTGCCCTGCACAAAAACCTCTTCTTTCTCCTGCCCTTGAAGTACTTCGAGTCCCGGAATCTCCTCTTTTTCATAGAGGTACTCACTGATAGCTTCCTGCTTCTCAATGGCATGTTCCACTTCATCTGTCTGTGCCTTGTCTAATTTTCCTTCCTGATATAATTTTAACAATTCACGATAAGTCATAGTTATGATCCTCCATGTAAGTCCGCAGTTCACGCTTTGCCCGATATGACAGTACCCGTACATTTTCCGGTGTCATTTTTAAGATCGCCGCAATCTCTTTCTGTGACAGTCCGCCAAAATACTGCATCAGCAGAATCTCCCGTTTCCGTTCTTCCAGTTCATTCATTGCCTGATAAAGGAGCCTGTTTTTCTCCTCTTTCAAAATGCCTTCCAGAACCTCCTGCGATGCGGTATTCTGTATCTGTTGCACTTCACCAAGCGGTACTTTCTCTTTTTCCCTGCGGTAATAATTGAAAAAAAGATTGCGCGCCACCAGATACAGCCATGCACGCATGTTTGTGTGGTCATCCGGCAGCGAAAGCAGTGCTTTTAAAAAAGTTTCCTGCAAAAGATCCTCCGCAAGACTGCTGTTTTTGCACAAAGAGTAGAGGTAAAGATATATTTCTTTGCGATATTTCTGATATAGCTGCTTTAATATATCTTTTTCCATGACTCCTCCTCTCCCGTATAAAAACGACCGTCCCCATTCCTGTGACTCAGCCTGCGCTTTTGGAACTTCATCTATATAACAATCCTTTTTGAAAAATGTTACACGGAAATTTTATTTTTTTACTTCCAGTCGTTTTTCCCCTTTGCGGTCAGCACAGTTCACGCAATACCATGAGCAGTTCCTCCTCGGTCAGATTCTTCGTCCGGATGGTAAACGTCACACCTTCCTTTGTAAAAATCGCGAGATAACATTCATCCTCCGCTGCAAGACGTGCGATCGTCACTTCCCTATTATTGATCACAGAAGTTTTTAAATCATCATCCTCAAATTCCGTGATAATACCGGATTCCATCGTGCGGACACCGATTTCAAGGCTTCTGTTTCCATCCTCACTCTCATACAGAAATGTATTATTATCATCCACTACCTGATGATCTTTATTATAATAAATACTTCTTTCAGCCGTGGTCTGATTTTTCTCTTTTTCCCCGTCCAATGGCTGTATACTGCTTTGTACATAGGCTGTATCTGTATCATGCTCCTCTGCATATGCCACAAGATTTTCCGGCAGATTTTTTGGAAAAACAGTCACTCCATAATACTGCTCTAATTCCTCTGCACTCATACGCTCTTCCTGTCCATTCCCCACATCGATCGCAATCGTTGTCAGTTCACTGACCTCGTTGATCGTGATCTGCTCGTCTGTATCTGCAAAAGATTCTGACTCCACACTCTCTGTCTGTTCCTCTTCCGCCTTTGCCACTGCAGTTTCGTTCCCCTCGTTTGGAGCTGATGTACCTTCGTTCATCCCTTCTGCGACAGCACTTTCTGTCTCTGCGCCTGTATCTTTGTTCTGTACCCACAGATCAAATGATACCACTGCTCCAGCCAGCAGAATACACACACACGCCGCCATTGCAGTAAAATGCCTGAGATTTCTCTTTTTCTGTGCTGCTTTGCTCCACTGTTCCGCTTCTTTTACATAAGCCGGATCGATTTTTCCGATCACATCTATCCAGTCCGTCTTTTTCATAATGCATAGCCCTCCTTTTTCAGATAGTCCAGCAATTTACCCCTGACACGAAAAAGTGTTGTCTTCACCTTTGCCTCACTGCATGCACAGCGCTCTGCAATCTCTGTAATGCTATCAAAATACCAGTATCTCCGCACAAACATCACGCGGTGCTCCTTCGGGAGATTTTTGAGGAAATGATTGATACACGCCACTAATTCCTGTTCCTCTATGTAGTGCGATGGCTCTTTTTTGTCCACCTGATCTGTCAGTTCATCAAAAATAAACTCCACTTCCCCTTTTCCTCTTTTTGCCGTATGCAGTTTCCGGTATCGGTCCAGACTTAAATTTCTTGTGATCGCACCTAAAAACGCAGATAAAATTGCCGGTCTCTCGTCCGGCATAGCGTTCCACGCCCTCAGCCAGGTGTCATTGACACATTCTTCACAATCTTCTTTATTCAAAAGAATATTTTTCGCAATCCTGCCACAATAACTGCCGTATTTCTCTGCCGTGTGTCCGATCGCGCCCTGATCTCGGTTCCAATATAAATCAATAATCTTTTCATCTTCCATTGCACGTATCCTCATGTTCCCCATTGTTTTTACACGGATTTATTTCATTTTCTCATATTTCTCTTCACTTGGAAAGACGCAAATGAATTGGATTGGTTACACAAATTTTACACATATCAAAAAATCCGCACCTTATTTTTAAGGCTGCGGATTTTCTGATCTCTGCTTTTCTATAAACTAACCAAATCTCAAGCTGTCTCCATGGTTCAAAATCGGTGCACTGTACAAAAACAACACATCCTGATATTCCGTGTCCCCTAAAAGCTCCAGTGCATGCGAAGCTGAGACATACCGGAGGTCAACCAGCGTTACTTCCTCATAATACTCCGCTAAAAGCGGTGCGATACTGCTGCCAAAAGAATCCCTAAACAGCAACAGCTTCTTTCCATTATGGCACTCCGGATTCTGAATGGTCAGAAGCGCTCTTGCACCCCACAGGTAAAAATCATAATCATCCATCCCACCGATTTTTTCCGGTGCATAGACACTTACGTTCTGTTTTCTTTCATAATCATAGACCTGCATCCGCTCTATGGACGGATCTGTCCGGTAAATCATCTTATCCGGTGTTGTTTTCCATGCAGAGGCGGCCCCGTAAGCTCCGACAAAATCCTCTGTGGCAATCTGCCAGCCGTCAGATATTGTATTGGTCTGCTGTCCCATAGACTGCACAAGCGTGTCTACTACATCTGTAATTTTTTCCTGTTTCCAGTGCAGATCCGTGCGGTAATAATCTTCCAGATGCAGTTTATCATATAAATTAATTTTCTGTACCGAAGGAATCTCCGCCTGTATCATCTCATCCAGCCTTGCATAATCCAGTATTGGATACTGTTTATCTGCCAGATAATAATTTTTGTCCGGGATGACTGCGACATAACAATCTGCGTTCTGAAATTGTTCTGTGCAGAGCTTCTCTATGGAATCTGCCACTCTGCCCACATTCTTTTCATTTAATTCTGCCTCCAGATGATAAATGCCATCCTCAACTTTAAAATAACCATTGGTATCCACTTTTCCCAAAAGTGCCGTCTCCGTCTCCGCTTTCACTGTGCGCAATCCGTCCCGCACCGGAAACTGCTCGGAAAAATACGTTTCCAACTGCTCAAGACCCTCTGTCGAAACCTGTACCACCTCAGAAGAAGACACCTGCTCACTGTAGGAAGCTCCCAGTTTCAACATCTTGTCATAAATCTTTTCTCTTAAAATTCTCTTTACATCTACACATGCAAGATACGAAGACCTTGCCCCCATCCGTTCGCATACAAATCGTATGATCACCACCAGTGCGAGGATCATGATTGTCTTCTCAATCACCGGC
>ERZ827490.4715-NODE-4715-length-10295-cov-3.871777_pt1 | contig 10295 bp, 8 predicted proteins | sample MGYA00519770_ERZ827490 | MGnify/ENA primary metagenome ERZ827490 (study PRJEB31778, sample SAMEA3449324) | human gut metagenome | biome: human gut; feature: human-associated habitat; material: faeces | place: United Kingdom | collected 2010/2012 ...
GACAACACAATGACAACAGGAATTATGATACACCGTAATTCTTGGATAATCTAAGTAATCCTGATAATCGGAGCCAAACCATCTATACAAAATCGTTTAGGTCACGGTTTCAGGAAGCGAGTGGGAATAATACCAGAAAGGCTGAAAAGCCTTGAAAACACGCACTTTTTCAAAACAGGATTGCCTGTTTGATAGCAAAATGATAGCAGCCGCGGCGTTTGTGCTATTCTGATGTGTCGGATGGCGCGAATGGCTTGCGGGTGCTGGAATATAACTTTATAGGATGAAAAAGGCTCTGCTGACTTCCGTGAAGGAAGAACGGCAGAGCCTTTTGCTATTACTCGGATTGATTTGTAGGGAAATTGGTGAATATATCGGGGGGATATGGTGCCAGTGACCGGTACCTCATTTGTGCGGTGTTGCCTTAAAATTTTACCATTGAGAGTATTGACAAAATAGAGGAACTTATGTACACTAAATATGAAGTTCAACCGTTCAAATTTAATATGAAGATGGAGAGATACTATGAAGAAGTGGTACGCGAAGTCAAAGCGTCCCGGACGCAAGCAGGTGGAGGTGAAGGAACATCTTTGCGCGGTGGGAGAATTGAGCAAAGAGTATGGAAGACAACTGGGCATGGAAAAAGAAGCGGAAATGGCCGGAACGGTTCATGATGCTGGCAAGCTCACAGATAAATTCCAAGATGTTTTGGAAGGAAACGCATCCAGAGTAGACCATGCAAGGGTGAGCGCTGCGTTTTTGTGGTGGCTGCTTATCAAAACGAGTAAATACGCAGGGAAAGAAACGAAAGAGTGCATAAGTGAAAAAATTGCAAGTACAAATTATGCAACCATTTTGGAAGCCATCAATGCGCATCATGGGACGCTGCTCTGCTACAATCAGCTGAAGTATTCGCTACTTGAATGCATGACAACGCAAAAGTGGTTGGAAGGTAACGAGGGAAAGGAGGTCGCGTTGACAGGAGAAGAGAATTACAGGGCGCTAAGAGATATATTTCGTGAGGAACTTCCGGACTGGAAACGAATTGGAATCAAGAATATGACGCTTGGGGAAGAAGAACGGATGCTTTGGTCGCGAATGCTGCTTTCTTGCTTGGTGGATGCAGATTACACCGCATCAGCGGAAGAGGATGGAGAAATCATCCCGGAACCGCCGAAATGTGATGCGGAAAACTGGCTGGAGCGCTTAAATGCGCATCGGGCGGAACTGGCAAGGAACTCAACGGCTGATAAAAAACTCAATGCACTGCGGAATGAGTTGTTTGAAACGTGCGGCAGGGCGGGGGATCATGCGCCGGGGATTTACACCCTGACAGCGCCTACTGGCACAGGAAAAACGCTGGCCTTGCTGCATTTTGCGCTGCGCCAATGCCGCAAGAACGGTCAGCAGCGAATCATCATTGTGCTGCCGTTTATTACGCTGACGGAACAGAATGCAATTGAATATCGGAAAATCCTTGGGGATGACGTTTTGCTGGAAGATCATAGCCAACGGCAGCTGACAGAAGAGCAGCGAAAGTTTGCGCAGCGCTGGGATATGCCAGTCATTGTGACCACATCCGTGCGATTTTTCGAGGGGCTGTTTGCGGCAAAAGCCCCGAATCTTCGGAAACTGCATCGGTTGGCGAATTCTGTAATCATTTTCGATGAAGCGCAGAGCTTGTCTGCAGAATTGTTTCCTGCGACGCTCAAAACCATTCAGGCGCTTTGCAATCTGCCGAAGAAAAATGTGACGATGCTCTTTTCTACGGCGACACAGCCGGATTATCAATCAATCCCTAATCTTACTTGGCATGCTACGGAGATTTGTCCGAACCATGCCGATATGTATCAGCAACTTCGCCGCGTTCAGGTGACATGGCGAGTTTTGCCGAATGAGAGAATCTCGTGGGAAGAAATTGCGCAGAAGATGGCGGCGCAGCGGAGCATCTGCACCATAGTGAACATGAAAAAGCACGCGAAGAAGCTGTTTGATGCGCTGAAATTGGTATGTGAGACGGAATCAGTATTCTACATCACGACGGAATTGTGTCCGGCACATCGGCGCGTCGTGATAGAGCAAGTCAAAAAGCGGCTGCGCGACGGCTTGCCTTGCCGTGTGGTTGCGACGCAGTGCATCGAAGCGGGGGTGGATTTGGACTTTGACAGCGTTTTCCGCGCGCTGGCCCCGCTGGAATCAATCATTCAGGCGGCAGGACGTTGCAATCGAAACGGCCGCCATCCCGAAGGCGGGCAAGTGCTTGTGTTCCTTCCGGATGAAGAAAGGCTATATCCTGATACATGGTATGAAAAGGCGGCAACGCTGGTTAGTGCATTGCATATTGAGAAACCGATTGACTTGATGAATCCGAGTGACATTCAGCGCTACTATCAGAAGCTCTTTTGGAAGTTGAAAGGGAAGAAGGAACTGAGCGAGGCTATCCAAATGCAGGATTATGCAGGGGCCGAGAAAAACTATCGCATTATCAAGAATGACGGCGTGCAGGTGCTTGTGCCATATGAACCTGAAAACAAGCTGTTTGAGAAGCTGAAGGAAGAAGCCTTGGAAAACGGCGTGACGGCGAAGTGGATGCATGAAGCTGCAAAGCTGTGCGTGACTGCATATGCGAATGATGACTTCAGCCGTTACGCGGAGCAGCTGTATTTTTCGGGAAAGCGGAATGAGGGCAGGCAGCCATCCGGCTATTGGGTGCTTCGCAGGAAGGGGGATTATCATATGGATACGGGGATGCAGTTGAAAAATGATGACTGTATGTGGTGAAAAAATTCTTATATACCAGATTTGCTATTGACAATTCATGCGAATTATATTATATTTGTACTGACAGCTTGAAACACTGATGGGGTAACAAGCTGAGAATTGAAATAGTACAAAGATAATGCTATCCTCTCTGCTGATTTGGCAGAGAGAAGAACATGGAGGTGATGAAAAATCATGGAGATTTCAGTGACCGTTTGGGGTGACTTGGCGTGCTTCACTTCGCCGACAACGAAAGTAGAAAGGCTTTCGCAGGCAGTCCCAACACCATCAGCAGCACGAGGCATACTGTCAAGTATTTACAGCAAAAGGACAGAATTTTTTTGGATGGTGACAAAAATTGAGGTGCTGAAGCCGATTCGCTATATCAGCGTCAGGCGCAATGAAGTGAAAGACAAGTTAGGGAATGACATGCAACCAATTGACACAAATGATCCAGACAAGCGAACACCGCGGCAAACGGTTTTCCTGTATGATGTCCGCTACCGCATTACCGCGCAGATTGTGCCGCGGCCGGATTATCATGGTACGGTGGAGCAGCTGTATGCACAGGCTGAACGGCGAATTAAAGGTGGCAAGTGCTTTTGCCAGCCTGCGCTCGGCTTAAGGGAATGCGTTGCGTACTTTTCTGAAAGTGACCCGAACGAAAAGCCGATTCAGCAAGACATGGATTTGGGCTTGATGGTGTACGACATTTTTGACCTGCATGACGCGGAGGTTCGCAAGAAAACGCGGACAAGGCTGTCCCTGTATCATGCGGTGATGAAGCAGGGCGTCATTGAAGTGCCGCCCTATGATAGCCCGGAAGTCCTGAAGGGGGATGCGATATGCTGAGACCGCTGTACGATTATGCCATGCGTTACCAGCTGCTGCCGCCTCCGGGCATGGTGAAAAAGACGGTAAAGGCATGGGTTTGCCTTGGCGCGAATGGCACGTTCCTTGGCGTGAGGCAGGACGGCGAGGATGAATACTTTTGCCCTGACATTGGCAGCTTGGCGAATGGCAAAGACAAGTGCAATGTGCTGGTAGAAAAATACGAGGTTGTTTTTTGGAAAGATACGCCGGAAAGCAAAGTTGAGCAAAGAGAGGAAGGCAAAAAGCCGAAAGACAACACGCTTAAGCATCGATACTTTCTTGCTTCTCTTCAGCAGGCAGCGCAGAAAGTACCTGAATTGTCAGTTTGCATGCATTTGCTGGAGGACGAAACCTCCTGCGAACAGGTACGGCAGGAACTGCTGCGGCTGAAGCTGAAGCCATCAGACCGCGTTTCATTTGAAATTGCAGGAACGCCTATTGTCGAAATTCCGGAGGTGCAGGAATGGTGGCGGGAGTTTCGTCAGCAGTTCGCGCAGCATGGCGCGGCAGAAAGCTTGTGCCTGATTACTGGAGAAAAAACGATGCCGGTTGCTACCCTGCCGCCAATTAAGGGACTCTTGCAAGTCGGCGGACATGGACGCGGTGACGCTTTGTTTTGCTTTGACAAGCCAGCATTTTGCTCGTACGGGCTAAAGCAATCGGCGAATGCGCCTGTTTCTTCGGAAGCAATTGATGCGGTGAAAGCGGCGCTTGACCATCTCATGTCAAGCGAAACGCTTTCGCCAACATTGGCGGGAATGCGCTTTGTCCACTGGTTTGACTGCTATGTTCCTGCGGAATGCGACCCGATGCAGCAAGCACTGGAGGGCGATCCTAAGAATCAGGAAACAGAACAGCAGACGGAAGATGATGATGGATACGACGACGATGAAGAATTTGATGAAACGGTAGAAGCACCGTCAAATCCTGATGCTAAACGCGATATTGCAGCCAAACGCATCGAGAGCATTGAAAGCGGAGCAGCGACAACCACGATTCCAGCCAGCACGCAGTATTACATCCTCCTGCTGTCCGGCGTTACAGGGCGTGTCATGGTTCGCAGCTACGACCACGGGAATTACGGCGAACTGGAGGAGAGCATCCAGCAATGGCGCAATGACTTGCAAATGGTCGATCTCGGTGGAACGGGATTCACAAAAATTAATTCGCTGAAAGCAATGATGATTCGTCTGATGCCGCGGCAAAAGAGCGAAAAGAACGTTTTCAAGCGGATGGACAAGGAACTTTCAGGAATTACGCCAGCGGTGCTGCACGCAATCTTGACGGACAGTATGCTGCCGGATTCCGTGGCGGTTCGTGCGCTGCGATACATTCGCAATCAAATGGCCAGTGCCAGCGAAGAAGATAAACATGCGCCCGTGCCCAATGCAATGTGCTGCCAATGGCTGAAAGTATGGCTGATTCGGAAAAACAATCGAAAGGAAGGCGTGATAGAAGCTATGTATCAGGCGGAAAATACGAATGTTGCGTACCGCTGCGGCGCGTGGGTCGCCGTGTATGCGAGTATGCAGCAGTTTGCAATGAGAGATGTTCAGGCAGGTATTGTACAGCGCTACTATGCATCTGCTTGTCAGATGCCAGCGCTGGTGCTGGGGCAGCTGTCAATTCTCTCCGTACCGCACCAGGACAAAATCAAGGGCGACTATCTGAAGATGTATCTGGAAATGCTGGATAAGGTGACTTGTGACATTGGGGAAATCCCCACCATGCTGAACTTGGAGCAGCAGGCTTACTTTGCACTGGGGTATCGCCAGATGACAGCGGAATTGAATCGGAAACTCAATGAACTGCGGAAATTGAAGAAAGAACAGAAAGCTGCGGCAGAAACGGACGAGGAGGAATAAGAAAATGGCACTGCAGAACCGTTACGAATTTATGTACTATGTTGCTTGCACCAATGCCAACCCGAACGGCGACCCGGATATGGGCAACATGCCCCGGATTGACCCGCAGACCATGCAGGGATTTATCACCGACGTGGCCACGAAACGCCGCATTCGCAACTATATTGAGATTGCTTATCCGGGCGTGCCGGGCATGGGGATTTTCGTGCAGAAGGCGGTGAATCTGAATAAGCAGATTGCGCTGGCAAAGCGCGAAGCGGGGATTGAAGGTGCGAAAGAAAAAAATCCGGTTTATGCGGCACGCAAAAAAGCGTGTGAACTCTTCTACGATGTGCGCACCTTTGGGGCTGTGATGTCTACTGGCCCCAATGCGGGGCAAGTCCGCGGTCCTGTTCAACTTGCTTTCGGCAAGAGTTTGGATTCGGTACTGCCGCTGGACATATCCATCACGCGCATGGCGGCGGCATTGGGCGGAAATGACAAATCCTACGAGGAATATGAGAAAGCGGAACAGGAAGCGTCTGAAGATAAGCTGCGCACGATGGGACGCAAGCAGATTATCCCCTTTGGTCTGTATGAGGTGCGTGGCTTCATCAGCGCGAATCTTGCAGCGGAAACGGGATTCGATGAAGCTGATATGAAGGCGCTGTTTGAGGCGATTCTCAACATGTATGAGCATGACCGTTCGGCGAGCAAGGGCGAAATGGAGGTTGTTTCTCCGCTCATCATCTTCAAGCACGAAGGCACGGATACGAATCCTGAACAGCGCGCACGTCAAGCCAAATTGGGCTGTGCACCGGCGCATAAACTCTTTGAACTGGTGACGGTGCAGAAGAAGGTGGATTTCCCCCGCAATTATCGTGACTATGAAGCAAAGGTGGCGCTGGATAAGGTGCCTGCGGGGGTACGGATGGGGTTCTTGAGCAATCCCTACGGGGAGATTGTCTGGGATGAACTGCCGCAGGGAGAAAGCTGGTTTACCCGTGGATGACGAGCAGGAGTATCTTCCGTTATCGTGGCTGTCGCAGGCAGATTACTGTCTGCGGCGCGCCGCGCTGCTGCTGAATGAACGTGTATGGGTAGAAAATGTCGAGACGGCGAAAGGTCGCGCCGAGCATGAACGGGTTCATACACAGCGCGTGGAGCGGCGCGGCGATTTCGTGAAGCTCTACGAGAACAGTGTCTTTTCGGACGAAATGCAAATCAGCGGAAAATGCGACTGCATTGAAGCGGTGCGGGATGAAAACGGCTGCACGATTCCCGCAGTGGATTTCCCGGTGCGGCTGCTGCCGGTGGAGTACAAGCATGGGAAGATACGCGATGAATCAGAATACAAGATTCAGCTTTGCGCGGAGGCGATGTGCTTAGAGGAAATGTATCACACGACGATCCCGGCAGGCGCGCTGTTCTACATTACCGCGCATCGCAGAGTGGATGTGGAACTTGATGAAGCGCTGCGTGAACAGGTACGGCAGACTGTGCAGAAACTCTGGAAAGTCCGCCGCGAAATGCTGATTCCGTCGGCAGTTTACGGCCCGAAATGCAAACGTTGCTCGATGCAGGAATACTGTATGCCGAAGGTAAAAACATCCGCGAAGGAATATTGCAAGGCGCTTCTTCTTGAAGCAGAGAGGGTGGAGACGGAATGAAAAAATTACTGGAAACCCTCTATGTGACAACGCCAGACAGCTACCTTTTCTGCCGCAACGAGAATATCTGCGTGAAAATTGGCGGCGAAGAGAAAGCAAGCGTGCCAGCGGTAATGCTGGACGGAATCGTGTGCTTTGGGGAAATGACAGTCTCCGCGCCGCTGATTGGTTTCTGCGCTGAGCACGGGATTACGCTGACGTTCCTATCGTCGAATGGACGCTTTTACAGCCGCATTTGCGGGCCGGTCAGCGGCAATGTGCTGCTGAGAAAAAAGCAGTATCAAGCGCTGGATGATGATGACTTCCGCATGAAATTCGTGCAGAACCTCCTGGTGGGAAAGCTGCTCAACGAGAAAAATGTATTGATGCGCACGGCACGGACGCAGGATGCGGCAACAGCAGAGAGTCTTCGAGCAGCCTGCCAGTCTATTAGCCAGTATGCAGCACAGCTGGAGACATGCGCAGGTGTTGACCAAATGCGCGGCATCGAAGGAGCTGCCGCAAAATGCTACTTTGCGCATTTTGACGACATGATTTCCCCACAATGCCCCTTCCAGTTTGTGGAGCGCAGCAGACGACCGCCGCGCAATGAAGTGAATGCAGTCCTGTCGTTTATGTACACGCTGCAAACGCGGGACATTCAAGCGGCACTTGAAACGGTAGGCTTAGATCCAGCGGCTGGATGGCTGCACACGCTTCGACCGGGACGGCCGTCGCTGGCGCTGGACTTGCTGGAAGAGTTCCGAGCGCCGCTGTGCGACCGGCTGGCGCTGTCGCTGTTCAACAAACGTCAGCTGACGGATAAGGACTTTGAGTACGATTCGCTGGCTGTTATGCTGAACGAGCGCGGGCGCAAAACGGTACTTACCGCATGGCGTGACCGAAAGCAGGAAGAAATCACGCATCCGTATCTCGGAGAAAAAATCCAAGTTGGGCTGATTGCTTATGTACAGGCCATGATGCTGGCGCGTGTCCTGCGCGGGGATCTTGATTGCTATCCGCCGTTTGTCTGGAGGTGAAAAAATGTTGGTTGTTGTTACTTATGATGTGAATACAGCAACCGAAGCGGGAGCAGCGCGGCTTAGGCGTGTAGCGAAACTCTGCGAACGCTATGGACGGCGTGTTCAGAACTCTGTATTTGAAGTCCTGCTTGATGCAGCACAGCTGACGGCGCTCAAGGCGCAATTGGCAGCGACAATTGATGCAGAACATGACTCCGTTCGCTTCTATCGCCTTGGCAACAGTTACAAGGAGCGCATTGATGTGCTTGGTTGCACTGCGCGCATTGAAGCTGGAGAACTGCTGATGTTATAGCGGAAGCTGAAAACACTCTTTTCAGCGCATGTGAATCATACATGAATGGCCGACCGTCTCGCGCGGTGTGATGTCAAAATTCAAGCGATGATTCTATGAAATATTACCAAAATAATCTCGACAAATTGCGTGGCACTATTGTTAAGCCATGCTGATTTGTAAGGGTTGAACAAAAGATTTGCAGAAATTGCATATCTTTTGCCGTCGCCCCTCGCGGAGGGGCGTGAATTGAAATAAAAAATACGCGACTGGAGAGAAAAATATGACTGTCGCCCCTCGCGGAGGGGCGTGAATTGAAATAGTTTCGGCTTGAACTTATCAACAAACGCCTTGTGTCGCCCCTCGCGGAGGGGCGTGAATTGAAATCCCAGTACGTTACCATTCGCGCACGGACGCACGGTCGCCCCTCGCGGAGGGGCGTGAATTGAAATAAAGATGGAGGGATCAAAATTATACATTGTCGCCGTCGCCCCTCGCGGAGGGGCGTGAATTGAAATATAATTTTCTATAGGATTATATTCTGCCGTTAGGGTCGCCCCTCGCGGAGGGGCGTGAATTGAAATCTACGTTTTGTGCGAACGGCGTCCAAGAGGGGGGTCGCCCCTCGCGGAGGGGCGTGAATTGAAATCGATACCATTCAGGATTGCATCCGCAACGTGCAGTCGCCCCTCGCGGAGGGGCGTGAATTGAAATAAAATTATACATTGTCGCCAACATCACGCACAATGTCGCCCCTCGCGGAGGGGCGTGAATTGAAATATTTCCTGCCACAAATACAAACGTTCGCACGCGGTCGCCCCTCGCGGAGGGGCGTGAATTGAAATGTAATTTTCGATAGGATTGTAGTCCGCCGTTATGTCGCCCCTCGCGGAGGGGCGTGAATTGAAATTTCCGGCTACAGCGCGATTATCACGGAGCGCTGGTCGCCCCTCGCGGAGGGGCGTGAATTGAAATAACAATATTTGCGAACTGGTAGAACAGCGCGGGTGTGTCGCCCCTCGCGGAGGGGCGTGAATTGAAATTTGATAGTCAAAATATGGGTCATCGTATATACTATGTCGCCCCTCGCGGAGGGGCGTGAATTGAAATATATCGCTGTCAATGTATCCCGAAGATTTGAAGCGTCGCCCCTCGCGGAGGGGCGTGAATTGAAATACGCTCATTACAAACGTAGGTTTTCCGATTGCGTCGCCCCTCGCGGAGGGGCGTGAATTGAAATACGTTTGCAGTTGCCGTAGCGATTGTGCCGTCATTGTCGCCCCTCGCGGAGGGGCGTGAATTGAAATTCGGAGAGCTTGATGCTCAGGTGGTTGGTTCCCGTGTCGCCCCTCGCGGAGGGGCGTGAATTGAAATCTCCCAGCGGACTAAAAGTCGCCCGTCCGGGAGGTCGCCCCTCGCGGAGGGGCGTGAATTGAAATAGTCCGTCGGCTCAATGCCGACGTACCGGGCGTAGTCGCCCCTCGCGGAGGGGCGTGAATTGAAATAAAATATCAAAATGGCTGTTCTGCTGCTTTTCGTCGCCCCTCGCGGAGGGGCGTGAATTGAAATCCGGAAAAAGTCGCCGGTGAAGTCCGCCCATTCCGTCGCCCCTCGCGGAGGGGCGTGAATTGAAATGTCGTCGCGGCGCGTGTGCGCCGCTGCTCATCCGTCGCCCCTCGCGGAGGGGCGTGAATTGAAATTGTGTGGCGCGTTGCGTCCCCGCCTTTCCCGCGCGGTCGCCCCTCGCGGAGGGGCGTGAATTGAAATGTCCCGGCCTCCTGCACGGTGACGGAAACGCTGGTCGCCCCTCGCGGAGGGGCGTGAATTGAAATACAGACACCGAAACCGGCGAAAC
>ERZ827490.4716-NODE-4716-length-10294-cov-3.450435_pt1 | contig 10294 bp, 10 predicted proteins | sample MGYA00519770_ERZ827490 | MGnify/ENA primary metagenome ERZ827490 (study PRJEB31778, sample SAMEA3449324) | human gut metagenome | biome: human gut; feature: human-associated habitat; material: faeces | place: United Kingdom | collected 2010/2012 ...
TGTTGCCTCGAAATTTTTGTTATTTCGAGTGTCTACTCTATGGGGAGCATATCACCCATAACGGGCTTCTTTGCTTCGGGTTCTGTGGGAGCCTCTGTTGCCTGAGGAGCCTCGGTGGCTGGTGCTGCCTGCTGACCGCAAGCGGCCAGAGCTAAAAGCATCACACATGCAAGTAAAATGCTGGTAACTTTTTTCATATTATCTCTCCTGAATAATTATTTTAGCCTATCGGCTATTTCGGGCAAATGATATCATCTCCACAAAAATTAGTCAACATATCCGAAAAATTATTGGATGTTTGAATAATAGCTGAATATTCAATTTGTCCATTCTGACAGTAAGTTTTGCATTATTTTTCATTAAATCATTTTTTTAATGTAATATTTACATTAATGTAGTTTTGTGTTAGAATAACGTTAACATATTGAAAGGATGGTTAACAGCATGTCGGGTAGGTCCAATAAAAAAATAACATTACAGAATATTGCAGACAATCTGAATATTTCCATTGCCACCGTTTCGAGGGCTCTGAACAATCCGGAATCTGTAAGTGCAGATACCTACAGCCGCATCATATCAGAAGTAAAAATATCGGGGTACGCCGGCAAAATTTCAAATCCATCGACTCGGTTCAACGGCGTCCTGATCGTCACTCCCACATCAAATGCGGTATTTTATGGTGAGATTGAGTCGTCAATCTCTGAGACTCTTTCTCGCTACGGTCTTTTTACAACATCATACCTGACACCTGATAAAATTAACACCTCAGAACTAAGGGCTCTGTGCTCAGCGTTGAGACCCTCCGGCATCATTTTTATGGGGCCCTTCAGTGCCCAAGAATTCATTGATGTTAATATAACGATTCCTGTTCTGCAGTGCTGCGAATATGATCCCGAGATTAATGCCTCTGCTATTACAATTAACAATTACAGTGCAGCACGTAACGCCGTTGAATATTTGATTGCAAAGGGTAAACGTCGGATTGGTTTTTTTACCTACAGCAACGAGATGGCCAGATTTGCAATAGAGCGTTACAAAGGCTTTGCGGATGCACTTGAGAATTCCGGTATTAAGCTTGAGAAAAAATACATTTATAAAATTTCCAGCATGGCTGCATATGACACTGCATTTGCCGTTGCCTCGAATTTTCTGAAATCCCCAAACCGCCCCGACGCTATTTTTGCCACATCAGATGTTATCGGAGCCGCTGTCATTCAAGCCGCTAACCAGCAGCATATTGTGGTCCCTGACGAGCTTGCTGTTGTGGGATTTGATAACACCATGTTCAGTCGAATCTGTTCTCCTGCGCTGACGACAATCAGTCAGCCGCGCAATCAGATCGGCAGCCTTGCAGGAGAGATGATTTATGAACTGATCACCAATCCGCATACACCCAAAACCCGTGTGGTTTTAGATACTGAATTTGTCATTCGCAGTTCCACATAAGAACTACCTCAGTATAAATCAGATATTATATCTGTTCGCAAAGTAGTAATTTGTCTGTTTTTCCTTTTAGCCTTATAATCACATTACTTTTAACACCCGGCAGTATAAAACGCTCCTGCCGGGTGTATTCTTAACATTTTCACACGATGAAATTCTGAAACTCTTACCGTGTCAGAAAAACAGCGAATGATAGGAATTATCACTATCGGCATGACAGATGATGCGATTCAAGCTGCGATTGAAATAACATATATCAAACGAGGCCAATTCGCCATGACTAGATCAAACTGAAACTGGCTGTAATCATTGCTCCCTTTAGGCTGGAGCTTTTTCAGCTTCTTGAAACCTTCGTTGTAGGTATCGTTCCAATCCTCCTGCTTCGTGATTTCGTTCCAACGTGAATAATCCAGCGTATTCAGATGCAGAACATTCGTCTGGCCATCACCAGCGATGAGGTTCAGCGTACGGGCAACGCGGACAGTTTTTTCATCAAAGTCAATGGCAAACACATTGTCGCGCACGAAGTTTGTTTCTTCAGGAACACGCTGTGCGGCAGTAAAGCCTTCACCCTCCGGTAATCCCTTTTCACGGCGAATGTCTTTCCACACCTTGAATATGCTGTGAACGGTGAAACCAGAGCTGCCGCAGGCCGTGTCGATGATCTTGTCATTGACGGACGGATTCATCATTTTTACGCACATATCAATGACGTAACGCGGCGTGAAATACTGCCCCTTTTCGCCTTTCTGCGCCTTGCTCATCAGGTATTCAAAGGCATCGTCCACAACGTCAAGGTTGTTATTAAAGAGTTTAATATCCTGTAGCGTTGCGACACATACCGCGAGGTGGGAAGGGGAAAGCAGAATCTTGCTTTCGTCAGTAAAAATGCCTTCCCATTTTTTCTTTGCATCATCAAAGATCCCCTGAATTTTCTCTTTCAGTTCAAAATCCGTTTCTCCGGAATTGCGGAACTTCAAATACGCACTGGGATCACGCTCACAGATCAGTTCGTCATAGAGCTTGGCAAAAATAAGCTTGAAAATTTCCTCAAAAGAATCCACACCAGCGCTGGCAAGCACTTCATCTTCCATTTTCTGGATAAGGGAGCGGAGAGAACGTTTCTGCTGGCTGATTCTATCAATCTTTTTCAGATCTTCATAAGTGAATTTTTCGTTGATAATATCGCTGAGCTTTTCTGAGACTTTCGGGATATTCGTAATAGGTTCAAAATAGTTCGGGTCTTTGCGGTTATAATAGGAAAGTTGCTCGCCATTCGTCCACACTCCGATGGGCGCACCAGTGGCGTTGCAGTAAGATTTCAGCTGTTCCTTTCCGTCAGACAGCTTAGGCTTTTTTAACTCCACGACGATATAGGGAACCATTGGGCGATCCTTGTCCATGATGGCAATATCAGCACGCTTCACTTCACGGCCAAAATGAATCGGGAATTCGACCTCGATACGGCTTGTGGGGTAACCGTATTCGTGAAACAGCTTGAAGAGATAAAGCTGACGCACAGCCTCTTCCTCGCTTTTGGCATACCATGAATTAGGCGTCCTTGCCTTTGACAGTTTTGGTAATAATGGCGTTTTCGATAAACTGCCGTGCCTCCTCAGAGAAAAGAGAGTCATTATATTTTGTGTTTTTTAAAATTTCATTCAGTAGCATTTCCATTTCCTCCTATAGAAGCGGTTAGTTTTTTTATTTGTGAAGTAGATAGTCTCTTTTTATTAAGAGTCCTGAGTAAGGCCCGAACTTCAGGTTTATTGCGTATCATTTTCGCTAAGTCTTCGGCAACAATGCGTGTATCTTCATTGTCTGCTGCTGCAAGGTCATCAAATAATGTTTCCGGGAACTGCTTACTTGCGAGCAGTTTTTTTATTTTATTCTGATTTTGAAGTGATGGTAATCGTCGGTTCTTTTCTATGTCTGTAATAAACGGTGCTGAAACATTTAGTTTTTCGGATAGCTGCTTCGCTGATATGTTTTTCGCATCTCTCGCTTGCCGCACCAATTCTCCATATCTGTCTACCATACCATCACCTCCTATCGCAAAAATTAACATAAAAGCTAATTAGCTTTTATGTTAATTCTACGCTTTGAAAATGCCAATGTCAACTTAAAAATGCCCGTCAGGGCAAAAAACAGCGGCCACACGGAATGTTCCATGTGACTGCTGTCTATGCAAGAGCTACTATTCTTTCAGCTTCTTATTCTCCCGATACTTCTTTTGCCGCAGGGCGTTATGTGCTTTGCGGCATTCTTCTTTTGTGCAGAACTGCTGCCGGTTGGAGCGGCGGGCAAAGGCTTCGCCGCAGTTGGGGCAGATCACGACGGCGAGCTCCTTCGGTGTTCCTTCGGCGTTTGTTTCCTGTTTGACTCTTTGGCCGCCGCTGGTAATGAGCCTTGCCAGCACAAACCAAGCAATGTCGAACACAGAGTTGACGTCGGCTGCCAGCACCATGCGCTCGGTTCTCGGTTCTACCTTGACCCTCACGCGAAAATCCGGCATGATATCCGCCAGCTTGCCCGTCATCTCTTTATAGAACAGGCGAGGAATTTTGCCCGGCACCGGCTGTTCTCTCTGCATTTCCTGTACAATATCAAAGGCATCCGAAGCGTCGTCTGTGTTCCACTCGACCTCCGGTATCGGATGAAGATACCTTTCAAAAAACGGCAATCCATCGAAAAATCTCCCGTCCTCGGCAAGATGTAACGCCGCTGCCGGATTTTTCCGTTTGACATCCTCCAGCGCAAAATAGAAGCTGGCTGCATTATACAATCTGCCGAGGTCTTGCAGGAACTGATTTGCACGGAAAGCCGCCTGCTTTTCCAGCATGAAATACGCCCCAAATCCGTCCTGATCTATTAAGTCGTCCAGCTCGTCAACAAAATACGGATGTACATACTCCGTGCAAAACTCCACAATGCGCTCCACCGGATCGCCTATATCGACACGCTCATCATTGAGGTACTTCCCAAGATTATACAGGGCGCAAAAAATCGTTTTCCCCGTGAAAAATTCATAATCATCGTTGGCATCGAGCTCGGTCATAAACGAGTCGCTGTCGGCGATTTTCGGTTTTATCCACGTTTGAAGATTATATGGCTCACATGTATATTCCTTAAACCGAATCGGCTTATATACGAGCTCCGGTATCCCGCCGATCTCGCCGGCACCCATGATCGATGTCGTATGGTCAGCCGATGGCTGCCATTCATATAGCAAATCCCAAGCCACTTTCCCGGCCTCCGTTACAGATAGCGTTACAGTTACACTTAGCGTATATGTAACAGTATATGTTATTTTGAAGCTGTTCACAAGAACAAATTCAAAAATATCGAAAGCCTGATTACGTATAGGGCCGGGATACATACTGAAAGCTCCAATTTCGGAGGGAAAAAGTATGTGCCCCTGAATAAGTGCGCCCAAAATCATGTGTCAGGCTATATTTCAGGAAATCCCGGCTCTACCGCTCAGGCGGAAAGGCCGGGAAAATGTTTATTAAGTACGATTACACTGCGGATGGTAAGCCCATCATGGTGGAGGTCACCGAGGAGGTTGCCGAGTTTCTCAGGGAGGATAAGCGTGTCACAGGTAACGCCGACCGAAGGGAGCGCGACCATTGCGAATTTCATATGGATGCCATGGATTACGAGGGTGAAGCCTTTGCCTACCGTGAGACACCGGAGCAAATCCTCCTGCGCAAGGAGCGGGATATGGCTCTGTGGAAGGCCATGGAGGTTTTGTCCAATACGCAGTTTCGCAGACTGATCCTGTACGCCGACGGTATGTCATTCCGCGAAATTGCCGCCCTGGAAGGCAAGGATTTCTCCAGCATTGCAGAGTCCATCAATGCCGCAAAGAAAAAAGTACGGAATTTTCTGTGACAATACCCCCACAAAACGGCTCCCAAATCTCCGTATTATGAGGGGCAACATGCCCGGAATGGAGGTGAATCAAAATGGACAATCTCAGTGAATTAAAGGCGATGCCGATCTGGGTATGCTGGAACAAAATTGAGAAAAACGGGCGCATGACGAAGGTGCCCTGCTCGGCACACGGCAGCAAAACCGGTACCAACGAGGAATACCGCGGCACCTGGGTGCGGTATGATGAAGCCATCGCCGCCGCGCAAAAATATATGTATAGCGGTGTGGGCTTTGTGATCCCGCAGGGCTGGTTCTTCCTCGACATCGATCACAAGGAGCTGGACGACCCGCTCGTGCAGGAGATCTTATCCCGCTTCGACACCTACGCCGAGTATTCGCAGAGCGGGGCGGGACTGCATCTGTACGGAAAATGCGACTTTGCAGGTCTACCCACAGAAACCATTGACAGAAAGCGCAAACTCGATCACCGGTACTATACCAAAAATCCCGGCAACGACATGGAGCTTTACATCGGTGGGCTCACGAACCGCTTTGCCGTGTTTACGGGAAACGCCGTCGAGGACAGACCCTGTACTGACTGCACCGAGGCGATCTTGCTGACGCTTAATCAGGACATGCGCCGTGAGGAGAAAAAGCCGGTATCGCAAAAGCCGTTGGACAAATTCTCAGCACTTTATGACCGGGGCGATATCTCCGGCTATCACTCGCACTCGGAGGCGGACGCGGCGTTATGCACGATGCTGGCAAATCGCGTGGGCGACAATGCCGCGGAGATAGACCGGCTGTTTCGGGCATCCGCGCTCTATCGAGATAAGTGGGAGCGGCGGGATTACCGCGAGGCGACAATCCGCATGGCGTTGGAGAGCTACCGTGAGCGCAAGATCGCTCTGCCGAACTTCATACGAGAAGGCAAAAACGGGACTCTTATTGTCTCCGCACCGCTCCTGGCAAAGCATGTGCGCGAAAACCTACATTATATCTTCGTGCGCGACAACGGCAGGCAGACGATGCAGATTTATGTGTATGACGGCGGAGTCTACCGGCTGTACGCACCGGAGATGCTCAAGGGTGCGATCAAGCGGTATATCGAGGATTTCAATGAAGAGCTTGTGAAAATGAGCGTGGTCAACGAGGTTTACCAACTCTTAACGACCGATCTGAACTTCATTCCGATGGATGCTTTGAATACAGACGAAAGTATCATCAACTTTGAAAATGGGCTTCTCGACTTATCCTCCGGTGAGCCGATCCTGATGCCACACTCGCCGGACGTGTATTCCACCATACAAATTCCGTGCCGCTGGACGGGTGAGGCCACGCCGACGCCGGTATTTGACATGTACATGCATACACTCACCGGCGGTGATGAAGCGGTCACAAAGCTCCTTCTGGAGTTCATGGGCGCGTGTCTGTCGAACATTCGGGGCTACCGAATGAAAAAGTCGCTGTTTCTCGTGGGGCCCGGCAACAGCGGCAAGAGCCAGCTCAAGGCGCTGTGTGAGCGGCTTCTTGGGAGGGATAATTTCACAGGCATCGACCTCAAGGAAATTGAGGCGCGCTTTGGTACGTCCAGCATCTACGGAATGCGGCTTGCGGGGTCGTCGGATATGCGATATATGACGGTGAGCGAGCTGAATGCATTCAAATTGCTGACGGGCGGCGACTGCGTGTTTGCCGAGTTTAAGGGCGAACAGCAATTCAAATATACCTACTGCGGCCTGCTGTGGTTCTGCATGAACAAGCTGCCCCACTTCGGCGGTGATACGGGCGCATGGGTCTATGATCGCATCATGATCGTACACTGCGACAATGTCATTGAAAACAGCAGGCAGGACAAGATGCTGCTGGAGAAGATGTATGCCGAGCGTGAAGGCATCGTCTATAAGTGCATTGCCGCATTAATGGATGTCATCCGAAACGGCTACCGCTATTCTGAGCCAAAGTGTGTTCTCGATGCGCGTAACACCTACATGGAGGACAACAGCACGGTCATCACGTTCTTCCACGAATGCATGGTTCCTCGTAAGCACAAAGACAACTGCACCACCGGTAAGCTCTACGACGTGTATCGCGCCTGGTGCGTCGATAACAACAACGGCTACGCTGAAACAGCCCGTGCATTCCGCGATAAGCTATGCGAATATCTCGGCAAGGAATACAAGGAGCTGACAGTTCACACGGAAATCGGTACCTGCTACCGGGACTACACACTGTCACTGGATGCAAAGCGTCAGTACGTGCGCGTCTACGGCTACGACAGTGTGTCATGACTGTCAGGCTTCGCTGACACTGTCAGTTTCAAAAATGCACGGATTATCAATGCTTTGTGAGCTTTCCTGACAGTTCTGACAGTGGTTTATACTTAAAAATAATATATGTAATAACGAATGAAATGGGAAAGCAGCTCCGATATCCTGTCAGTTGTGTCAGGTCGGAGCTGTTTTTACTTGCGTGTCAAGGGTGTTCTACCCACTGACGCTGTCAGAAAAAATGATAATTGGAGGGTACTATGTCACAGAAAACCACGCCCGCTCTGCTCATTCGCAGGAGCAACATTTCACCGCTGCGCTGGACGGTTCAGTACAGAGACAAGGAACTTTATTTTGAGAGTTTCCGTGATGCAATGCTGTTTTGCCGGGGAGATTTTCGGGATCAACAGCAGCACGAAAAATCCCGCTCAGATTTGCGTATGTCATCCTTGAAAACTTGAAAGCGCGGACATACCTGCACTTGATTTCCCGATTTCATGTGCGAGACTCCGCGCCGTTGTCCGAAGGCGAAAGCTGTAGAGATCATGACCGTCCCTCCCCTCCAGGAAGGACGGTCTTTGTTTATTCACGCAAAATTCAGGAAACAATATAAGAAACACATTCCAAAGGAGGCAATATGAGAATATACACCGATGAAAAAGACCGGCTTCTCTCCATCTGGCTGTCGGCAGAGGAAAACGACGATGCATCTGTCATGGCGGCGCTCCACCCGGTTATTGCACAGTATAAGAGCATGAAGTATCAGCCTGTCATCTACCGCTCTGGCGACGGCAATTTACAGGAAAACACCGCCGCTCTGCTGTGTCACACAAGGCGGAAGATGGGCAGCCAGATAACAGCAAAGTCCTGAATTTCCAGCATTTTCAGCTTGATAACGTGCGAATAGTATGCCAACATAAAGCGAGGTGAAACGACTATGAAAGAGACTTTTTCCATCTGCGGCTACACGCGAATTTCCGTTGACCTCGAGGAAGACCGGGACAACACTTCCATCGAAAATCAAAAAGCCATCATTGAGGACTATGTCCGGGAGTATTTCCCCGGCAGTACGCTTGATCTGTACGTTGACCGTGACCGCTCCGGCTACACCTTTTCTCAGCGCGAGCAGTACCAGGTCATGCGTTCTAAGATGCTGTCGCACAAGTATGACATCCTCATCGTCAAAGACCTGTCTCGCTTTTCCCGCCGCAACAGCTACGGTCTTGTGGAGCTTGAAACGCTCCGCGACGCGGGAGTACGCATCATCGCCATCGGTGACAGCATTGACTACCCCACCAACGACGACTGGCTCCGTATTCAGATATACTTTTTCATGAACGAGATGCCTGTCACCGACACCTCCAAAAAGGTGCGCAGCGTCATCAAGCGCAGGCAGGCGGACGGCAAGTGGATCTGCTCGGTTCCCTACGGCTACCGCATCACGAACTCCAAGACGATGGCGTTTGAGGTGGACGAACCGGCGGCAGAGATCGTGCGAAAAGTGTTTGAACTCTACAACTCCGGCTGGGGCTATAAACGCATTGCAAACTGGCTGACCGATCAGCACATCCCCACGCCGCGCATGAATGAGATCGCATGGAAAAAGTCGAAGGGCGAGGACACCAAGCTCCAAGCCCGTGACACATGGAGTATCGTCACCGTGCAGGGCATCCTCGATAACGATTTCTATATTGGTACGCTCCGGCAGGGCAAGTACGCCCGCAAGACCATCAACGGTGCGGATGTCAAAAAAGACGAGTCCGAACACCGGGTCTTTGAGAACAACCACGAGGCCATCGTGGACGCACGTACTTTCGCCATCACCCGTGAGCTTCGCACACAGCGCACCCGCTCCAATTACCGCGGTGTAAAGAAATACGAAAACGCCTATTCCGGACTGCTGTACTGCGGGAGCTGCGGCAGTCCGATGTTTTCCATGAGCCGAGCCGATCTGCGGCCTGCTTATGTCTGCGGGGCGTATCATCGGCGGGGACTTTCCGGCTGCACCAGTCATCACACGAAAGTTTCCTGCCTCGATTCCGCCGTCAAGCACGCCATCCGGCAGGTGCGCGACAATGCCGCCGGGATGATGGACTACCTGCAAAAATCCATTACCGAGGAAGAAGCACTTCTCACCGAAACAAAAGACACCTCCGTCAGCCTTGAGGATCAGCTCACACGGCTCCAGAAGGAGCTGAAAGCGGTCAAGGCGCAAAAGCTCCGGGACTGCCTGCGTGATCCCGACAATACGGACATCATTGAGGAAACCTATGACGCTCTGGAGCATGACCTTGTAAGTCAGATCGCCGGGGTGAAAAATCAGCTCCGCATGAGCGGGGATAAGCGCAACACGGTCATTCAGGCAAATCGCACGGCAAAGACGGTCATCGAGGTTTTTGACCGAATCCTTAACGCGGAGAGCATTTCGCAGGACGATTTACACCTCATTATCGAGCGCATCACGGTATTTGACGACGCCATTGAGGTGAAGCTCAAGAGCGATGTTCAGGCACTTCTGTGCTGCGGTGTATGCGACTCCGACGAGCTGCCGGAAGACGCTGTCGTTGTTCAGGAATCGGCTAACCGGCCGCCGAAAGAGCTGAAAATGCTCGTCGATGCCCCGAAATCTGACAATGTTATCAGCAACGGCGACCCGTTGGAGATTTATACGGAGAAGGACGGGGGCGTGATCTTCCGTAAGTATT
>ERZ827490.4723-NODE-4723-length-10284-cov-2.387526_pt1 | contig 10284 bp, 8 predicted proteins | sample MGYA00519770_ERZ827490 | MGnify/ENA primary metagenome ERZ827490 (study PRJEB31778, sample SAMEA3449324) | human gut metagenome | biome: human gut; feature: human-associated habitat; material: faeces | place: United Kingdom | collected 2010/2012 ...
CTATAAATAAGTAAGAGAATAAATATAGGAGGGAAAAATGTATTATAAACAAAAGTATATAGAATCTATAGAAACTTTAAAATCAAATATAAATGGATTAAGTAGTGATGAAGCTAAAAAAAGATTAGAAGAACATGGATATAATGAACTTAAAGAAGGTGTTAAAGTTCCAACTTGGAAGTTATTTTTAGAAAGCTACAAAGATCCGTTAGTTATAATACTTTTAATAGCGGCACTTGTACAAATATTTTTAAGTGAGGTTGTTGAATGCGTAATAATATTTATAGTTATAATACTAAACTCAATATTAGGAGTAACTCAAACTAAAAAAGCTGAGGGATCATTAGAAAGCTTAAAAAAGCTATCTGCACCAAAAGCAAAAGTAATAAGAGATAATCAAAAGCAAACTATAGAAGGACGAGAATTAGTCCCTGGAGATATAGTAATCCTTGAAGCTGGAGATTATATCCCTGCAGACGGAAGAATTATAGAAGCACAAACTTTAAAGATAGTAGAAGGTATGCTTACAGGTGAGTCAGAACCAGTATTAAAACATAGTGAAAAAATAGATGAAGAGGTTGGTATAGGCGATCAAAAAAATATGGCATTTAGTGGTTCTTTAGTTGTATATGGAAGAGGAACATTTGTAGTAACATCTACTGGAATGAACACTGAAATGGGGAAAGTAGCCAATTTACTTGAAACTGCAGAGAATAAACAAACTCCATTACAACAAAAGCTTGATGAGTTTAGTAAAAAGCTTGGTGGATTAATAATAGTTATAGCAGCACTTATATTTATAATTCAAGTTGTCAGAAGTTTTATGAGTGATGTGGATATACCGAAAGCAAAAATTATAGCAGATTCATTTATGTTTGCAATTGCAGTAGCAGTAGCAGCTATTCCAGAAGCTTTATCATCTATTGTAACGATAGTTTTATCTGTTGGAACAAATGATATGGCTAAAAAACAAGCTATAATTAGAAAATTACCAGCAGTTGAAACATTAGGATCTACAAGTGTTATATGTACAGATAAAACTGGTACATTAACGCAAAATAAAATGACAGTAGTAGATTTTTATATGTATGAAACATCTAAAGAAGATATGAGTACACAAAATATTAACTATTCATATCAATCTAAAACACTAACTGTAGCATCTGCTATATGTAATGATTCAAATATAAATAATGAAGGAAAAGAAATAGGAGATCCAACAGAAGTTGCATTAATAAAATTCGCTAATAGCAGAAATCTAGATTATAATATCTTAAGAAATAGATACAATAGACTAAGTGAAATACCATTTGATAGTGATAGAAAACTTATGTCTACAGTAAATAATATTCATGGAAATGTCTATATGTTTACTAAAGGAGCTCCTGACGTAGTATTTAGTAGATGTAAATATGCAATGGTTGATGGAGATACTGTAGATATAAATGATGATATATTAAATTCATATAGAAGTATGAACGAAGAATTTTCAAATAAAGCACTAAGAGTCTTAGCTTTTGCTATAAAAGATGTAGAAGATGATAATTTTGTTCCATCATTAGAGGATGAAGTTGATATGACTTTAATAGGTCTTATGGCAATGATAGATCCACCTAGAGAAGAAGTATATGAAGCTGTTAGAGAAGCTAAAAGTGCTGTTATGATAACTGGAGACCATAAAACTACAGCAGCGGCTATAGCAAAAGATATTGGTATAATGGATGAGGGTGATATTGCCTTAACAGGACAAGAGTTAGATTCACTTACTGATGAAGAGTTAGATGAAAAGTTAGAGCATATCCCAGTATATGCAAGAGTGTCACCTGAGAATAAAATACGTATAGTTAGAGCATGGCAGAAAAAAGGAAAAATAACAGCAATGACAGGTGACGGTGTAAATGATGCTCCTGCTTTAAAGCAAGCAGATATAGGAATAGGTATGGGTAGTGGTACAGATGTTGCTAAAGATGCAGCTGCTATGATATTAGTTGATGATAACTTTGCCACAATAGTAAATGCCGTTGAAGTAGGTAGAACTGTTTATAAAAACATTAAAAAGTCTATAACTTACTTATTTGCAGGAAACTTTGCAGGTATACTTGCTATATTATTTGCAGTATTTGCTAACTGGGCAAATCCATTTACAACATTACAACTATTATTTATAAACTTAATAACGGATTCTCTTCCTGCTATATCTCTAGGATTTGAAAAGCCTGAAAAAAATATTATGACAAAAGCACCAAGAGACCCAAATGAAAGTATATTAGCTGGAGGAACTATACAAGCAGTTTTATTTAGAGGTACAATAATAGGTATTGTAGTAATAATAGCTCAATTTATAGGAAGGCAAATATCTCCGTATGTTGGAACTGCAATGGCATTTTCTACTATCACACTATGTAGAATATTACAAACACTACCAGCAAGATCAAATGAGTATACATTAAAGGAAATAGGATTGTTTTCAAATATGTATGTTATATATGCAATAATAGCTTGTTTACTTATATACGGCATTACGTTACTTCCATTTATGAGACCTATATTTGATATACCTTTAGAATTTGGAATTTATCAATTAGGAATATGTGTATTACTAGCTATAATATCTACATTAATAATGGAGATTATTAAATTTAGAAAATCAAATGAAAGATAAATAAAAATAGGTATACTCTAAAAAAGTATACCTATTTTTATTTATATCAATTATTTATAAAATTAAAAATTATACTTTTAAAGAGAATTTCTTTCCAAAATTATAGTTATTATAAAATTATAACATTTAATCGTATTATATATAAATAAAAATAATAAAATATTCGTTATTGTATTTAATATATAACTTAAATATTGTATAATATACTAAATTAATGAAATAAATTGGGATTTTTTATCGTTAAATATGTACGATGAAGATAAAGTTATATATTAATATTTAAAGGGAGAGAATTAAGAAAATGATACTTATAAAAAATGGGAGAATAATAGACCCACACTCTAAAAGGGATGAAGTAGTAGATATAGTAATAAGAGATAATAAAATATTAAAAATAGGTAAGTGCTCATTAACAGATGAATATGAAAAAGTTATAGATGCTAGCGGATGTATAGTAGCACCTGGACTTATAGATGTTCATGTTCACTTTAGAGATCCAGGATTTACTCATAAAGAAGATATAGAAACTGGTTCAAAGTCAGCTGCAAAAGGTGGATTTACAACAGTCGTATGTATGGCAAATACTAATCCTATAGTTGATAATGAAGAAACTTTAGAATACATAAAAGAAAAAGCTAAAACATCTCCTATAAATGTTTTACAAGCCTGTGCTATAACTAAAGGTTTTAAAGGAAAAGAATTAGTTGATATGAAATATCTTAAAGAATGTGGAGCAGTAGGATTTACTGATGATGGACTTCCTATAATGGATAGTGATGTTATATATAGTGCTATGTTAAAAGCAAAAGAGCTTGATGTTCCTTTAAGTTTTCATGAAGAAGACCCATTTCTTATAACTGTAGCTGGTATAAATGAAGGGGAAATATCTAAAAAGTTAGGTATATCTGGGGCAAGTAATGTAGCAGAAGATGTTATGGTAGCAAGAGATTGTATGATAGCTATAAAAACAGGTGCAAAGGTAAACATACAACATATAAGTTCTGGAGTGTCTGTTGAAACTGTAAGAATGGCTAAGAAATTAGGTGCTAATGTATATGCAGAAGCAACACCACATCATTTTACTTTAACCGAAGAGGATGTATTAAATTATGGTACAAATGCTAAGATGAATCCTCCTCTTAGAACTGAAAATGATAAATTAAAAATAATAGAAGGATTACAGGATGGTACAATAGAAATAATAGCAACAGATCATGCTCCTCATACTTATGAAGAAAAGAATGTAGAATTTGCTAAATCTCCAAGTGGAATAGTAGGGCTTGAGACTGCATTAGCTCTTGGTATAACTAATTTAGTTAAAAAAGGCTATTTAAGTATGATGACATTACTTGAAAAAATGACTATAAACCCAGCAAAACTTTACAATCTAGATTGTGGATTTTTAAAAGAGGGTTCTGTAGCTGATTTAGTAATATTTAATCCTAATGAAAGTTATAAAGTAAGTAAATTTGAATCAAAATCTTTTAATTCACCATTTATAGGACATGAGTTATATGGAAAGATTAATTATACTATATGTAGAGGGAAGATAGTATTTGATGGCATGAGTAAATAGACAAATTTAAAAGAGATTACTTAAATTTTAAGTAATCTCTTTTTATAGTAAAGAAAACTTTATTTATAAATCGCTTTAATTGGATCTAGTTTAGATGCTTTAATAGCTGGAACAATACCGAATATAGTTCCAGTAACTACAGTAGTTACACTTGCAAATAGTAGACTATTTATATTAGGAATAGCTTTAAATGGTAAATAATTAGATGCATAATTTACAACAATAAATCCAATTACTATACCGATTATACCTCCTAAAATCGTAATAAATATAGCTTCAACTAAAAACTGTATTAATATATCTAAAGGTTTAGCTCCTATAGCACGTCTTATACCTATTTCTCTTTGACGTTCCATTACAGATACATACATTATATTCATAACTCCAACACCACCTACAAACATGGATATAGCAGTTATAAGTGTTACAAATTTATTTATAGTAGAAACCATAGATTCAAGTTCCTTAGTTGCCTCTGTAGGATCATCTATATTATAAGAACCATTTATATCAGGATGTAATTCATATAGTTTGTTTATAACATTATTTGAAACTTCATACATATCATATCCTTTAGATACAACTAAATCAAGAGAATATATATCTTGAGGATAAGAAAATTGGTTCATTAAATCATTGAATGCTTTACTAGGCATATATGAATATATATAATTCATATCACCATAATACATATTGTCTACATTACTTTCAGCATTATTTCTAATGGAATTTTCATCAATAACACCAATTACTTCGTAAATATGATTGTTTATAGTTATTCCTTTGCCTAAAGCTTCTTCAGGTGCATTAAATAAATCAATAGCATTTTGCATAGTAATGATTATAACTTTTCTATTATCATCATCATAAGAAAAGCTTCTACCAAATACAGGTACTATTTTATCATCCCCATTAAACTCCTTAATATCTACATATGTAGTTTTTTTATCAAAGTATGCATCCGAATAATACATAGAGCCCATACTAAAATCATCTTTACTAGCTCCTATTCTTTCAACACCTTCTATAAATGATAACTCATCAATATCTTCTAATTTAAATGGATTTAAAAATGTTTCCATATTAGCCATATTAGAGTCACTTGATTCAAAATAGATTCTAGTTTTGTTTGGATTTACACGACTAACTGAATCAGTAACTTCTTTTTTTAATCCATTTCCTATAGAGCTTACTAATATAGAGGAAGTTATTCCCATTATAATCCAAAGTAAGGTAACAAAAACACGAAGCTTATGACCTTTTAAATTAATTAAAGAACTCTTAATTATACTCATTATAAGCCTCCTCATATAACACGCCATCTTTAAGTCGTACAACCTTAGTGGCATACTTTATTAAGTCAGCATCATGTGTAACCATTATTATAGTTTTACCTTGGTTATTTAAATCTTTTAATAAACTCATAATCTCATTACTAGTCTCACTATCTAAAGCTCCTGTTGGCTCATCTGCAAATATAAGTTTAGGATTATTTACTAAAGAACGAGCTATAGCTACACGTTGTTGTTGCCCACCAGATAGTTGAAGTGGCATACTCTTTATTTTATCTAAAAGACCAACTTGTTCTAATTTTTCTTTAACTATATTTTCTCTTTCAGATTTATTTAATTTTCCATCGTAAAGTAGAGGTAGTTCTACATTTTGATAAATACTTAATGTTTCTATTAAGTTAAATTGTTGGAAAATAAATCCGATGTATTTATTCCTAAAAACTGAACGTTGATTCTCATTTAAGTTACTTACATTCTCATAATTAAAAAAATATGAACCAGTATCAAATTTATCTAAAAAAGCTAATACATTAAGTAGAGTAGTTTTACCACTACCTGATTTACCCATTATCATTACAAAGTCGCCTTCTTCTATATTAATGTTTAATGACTTTAAAACATGAAATTTTTCTTTACCCACCTTATAATATTTATTTATATCCTTAAGTTTTATTAAACTACTCACTTTGCATACCTTCAGTATCAATTCCTAAAGTATCTACAGGAATTGCATCACCTTCATTCATTTTATCTGATGGGTATCTAATAATAATATCTTGTTTATCAAGTCCGTCTTTTACAACTGTAAATTCATCATTTTGACTTTGGATTTCAATTTTTTGTTTCTTTAATATTCCGTCATAGCTTTTAAATACATATGGTTTATCATTTTCATCTTTAAGTATTGATGAACTTGGTATTTTACATAAGCTATCAGTTATCTCTATACAAGCTTGAACATGAAATCCATTAACTAAATCTTCTTGATCTTCAAATGATATATCTATATCATAATAAGATAGAGTAGGATTATTCATATTATCACCTTGACTCGATGTTGGTCTATCAGATATTGCACTAACTCTACCTGTAACTTTTTTACTTGTAGATAAAATTGTAACAGTTACAGGATCATCTATTTGAAGTTTTGGTAAATCTTGTTCACTAGTTTGACCTTTCATATAAAATGTACTACTTTGAAGAGTTATCATTGAACTACCATCTTGATCATTTAAATATACTTTTCCAGCAAAAGGAGCAGTAGTGTCTATATACGCTTTTTTATTTAATGTAGAAACCTGAGATTCTAATTTATTTATTTCAGCGTTTATTATTGGATCATTATCTATATTTGATTTTTTCAACTCATTTATTTGGCTTTTTAAAGAGTCTATTTCACTTATTACTGACTCATTTTTTACAGTAAATAAAACATCTCCTTCTTTGACAATCTTTCCATTTGTAACATTTAATTTACTTATTTCGCCTTCAGTTGGCATGCTAAACTCTTTAGATTTCGTTGGAAGTATAACTCCGTTTATAAATATTTTTTCATTATCTGCAATTGTATAAGTTTCTACATAATTTTCTTCAGAGTTAATAGTATTACTTTTCTTATTATGCAAATAGTAAACACCTATTAATAAACTAGATACAACTGTAATTCCAACAACTATCTTAATCTTTTTATTTTTTAATTTTTCTAAAAAAGACATAGATATTCCCCCCCTTTATATAAAACTTAGATGTAGGTAATTAATATATTTTTCCAATATATTAATTACTTACCTATATAGATTTAATTATACGTAAAAATATACAAATAAGTCAAAGAAAATATAAAATGTAATAAAATTGTAATAGATTAATTATAATAAAGTATTATTAGATGTAAAAAGTAGCTATATAAAAGCAAAAAATGTTAAATTTACCTTTATATAGCCACTTTTTAATAATTTATTATGCAATTATTTCTTTGTCTTTAGATGAAGTAGAGTCTAATTTTTTTAATAAAATATATCTATTTATACCATATTGATTCTCTCTTTGAAGTTGCATTTCAAATCCTAGGCTTAAAATAGTTCTTAAGCTAAATATATTTTCAGCTGCAACAGCAGTTAGTATATGACTCTTACCTCTAGCTATAGATTCTTCGATTCTAGTCTCAAGTAGTATCTTGTGTAATGAATTACCACGATAAAGAGGGTCCACCATTACATATCCAGATACATAAGTTGAGTTAACTTCATCATCGTTCATACCAATATCATAAAGATTGTTTAAATAATCTCCACTTGGAGGTTCACAAAGTGCACATGCTACTAATGTATCTTCAACATAACATCCAACAATAAATCCACCATTGTTTAAAACATTTTGTAAGTAATCTGTATCACGAAATTTAAGCCAGTTTTTATTTGAAATTGAGCTAATTACCTTATTAAATAAAACTGTTATGTCATTAAAATTAGATGCACCAATTAAAACTACATTAGCATATAAATTTTCGCAAAGCTCTCCGTTGAATTTAGATAATTTTACAGTCTTTATCAAAATAAACACCTTGTGTTCACATAAGGTCGCTACTCTTATGCAGTTCTCTTATGAACTTCTCATACTTTCATATGAGAGCAGACTATTTCTTCACCCTCGACATTACTCGTTAGGGGCAACCTACTTCCACTATCAATCGCTTATAGTGTACGACCTTTTAGGTCTAGTCGTTGAAGGTCTCCCTATTAAGGATTTCCCTGCATGAACATCCATTTTTAACAGCACTTAGGGTTTAACCATATGCCATCCTAAGACTTTTTTCTACTTTCGTTCCTTCACGCTTAAAGCTATTCGCTTTTACGTTGTGGCACTTAGGCTTTAGGAATTACCTGCAATTCAAGTTGTGTCCTATGCAGATTTCTCTACATACGAGGCTTAAATTAACCTCTTTTCTATAGAATAAGAAGACTATGTCTTCAATATATATTTGTAAGTAAAAATAATACTTTATAATTAACAATGATATTATAACACATAAATAAGGATTAATAGTAGTATTTTGTTGAAAAATGTTGATTTTAAAATATAAAAAAAGACTTAATATAATTAAGCCTTTAATTTTAGATATTTATTTTTCTCTATCATGAGAGTCTTGGTAATTTGCAACAGTGTTTGCTGCAGCAAATACTGCTTCATTTACTAAAGATAAAGTAGAATTTATTCTTTCTGTATTATTTAACTTCTCTGAATTATCTAGAGCATGTCTTAAATTAATTTGAGCATCTTGAAGACTAGAAAAAGCATCAGTTAAATGTTGTTTAGAATTTTTCATAAATACCTCCATATAAAATGTTATAAATATACACTAAAAGTATTTGCAAAATAAACATATTTATTCATAAAGATATATAGCAATAATAAGAATATAAAACAAATTATAGGCAAACATAAATTTATAAAAATATATCAAGGAGTACGTATAATAATGGGTAAATATAAATTAATTAATAAATTCACATTAATATCATCTTTATTTATAATACTAATTTTAACTACAGGTATGTCAAATCAAAATAATAGTTTTAGTGGTAAAATATTTAAGAATATATATATTGAACAAGTACATGTTGGAAAAATGAAGTTAGATGAAGCTAAAGATGCAGTAGATAAAAAATATTTGCTTAAACCAATATACATGAAATATAAAGATAAAACATGGTGTATAAACCCACAGGATATAGACCTAAGCTATAATACTGATGATGCAGTTAAAAATGCATATAGCTATACTAGAAGCGATAGTAATATAGAAAATATAAAAAGAAAATGTAATTTGGACCTAAATAAACCATATAAAATTAAGCTAAATGCAACTTATAATGAAGTTAAATTAAGCGAACAATTATCATATATTCAAAATGATATAAATAAGAAAGTTCAACAAGCTACATTAGAAATAAGTGATAGTGGGCAGATGATAACAACTCCATCAAAGGAAGGATTAGAAGTCGACATTGCTTCCTTAAAAGAGCAAATATACGATATGATAAAAAATAAAGATATAAAAGATATAAAACTTCCTGTAAAAATTATAAAGCCAACAATTACTACAGAACAAGTAAAATCTATAAATACTATATTAGGTCAATTTAGTACAAGTTTTAATGAAAATAGTGCAAGGGGAAGTAATATATATGTTGCTGGAAAGAGCACTAGTGATATACTTATAATGCCTGGTGATACATTTTCATATAATAAATCCACTGGAGCAAGAACATGGAGTAATGGATATAAAACTGCAAAGGTAATAGTAGGTGGAAGATATGTTAATGGCGAAGGCGGTGGGGTATGTCAAGTATCAACTACAATATATAATGCTGCTTTAATGTCAGGTCTTGAAATACAAGAAGTTCATAATCATACATATCCATCTCACTATGTGTCAAAGGGAAGGGATGCAGCAGTATCTTATGGATATATAGATTTAAAATTTAAAAACAACTTTGCTCATCCTATATATATAAAAAATATAGTTGCAAATGGAGCGATTACTTCTAAAATATATGGTTGTAATCAAGATAGAGAAAAATTATATATAAGAACACAAGAAAGTCGTGAAAAAGACAAAATAATAGTAAAGACATATAGAGTATTTTTAGGAGAAGAAAATAATAAAATAAGGGAAGAATTAGTATCAGAGAATAAATATAAAATAAAATAAATATATTGAAAACATTTTTCTTTAATGATATATTTAAATT
>ERZ827490.4724-NODE-4724-length-10283-cov-3.069026_pt1 | contig 10283 bp, 9 predicted proteins | sample MGYA00519770_ERZ827490 | MGnify/ENA primary metagenome ERZ827490 (study PRJEB31778, sample SAMEA3449324) | human gut metagenome | biome: human gut; feature: human-associated habitat; material: faeces | place: United Kingdom | collected 2010/2012 ...
AGGCAGGCCCCGGGGGCCTGCCTCTTATGAGGGGTACCGAAAAGCGGCCCGGCTGGCATATCTCAAACACAGAAAGCAAAGCAGTGTGAAGAGAGGAGCCGCCGGCCTCTCACCTTATATCACATCAGGCCACCTTAGAAAGCAGGTCAGGCAGCCAGGTGATGATGCCGGGACAATAGGCGAACAGGAACAGCAGGGCGATCACTGGGGCAAAGGGTTCTGCTTTCTCTCTCACGGCAATCTCCATCCCTTCCCTCTCGTTTTCTCTGTTCAGCATATCATGTTTCCGTCTGCGGAGCAACCGACCACAGAAAAACAGCCCTAGAAGTAACTTCTAGGGCTGTAAAAGCACTGTGTATCCAGCTCATTCCGCAACCATCAGGCTGCTCATCCAGCTGTCCACTGCTTCCTGCACAGGGCCAGCATCGTTGTAACCGGCAGCGGCATCTGCGCTGTTCGTCACCAGGAAGAGCAGGCTCTTGCCATTGGCTTCGGTGACAACGGCATCAGTCACGCTGGAATCCTCATTGCTGCCAGCCGCCCAGTGATACTGGGTACCAGCCCGGCCTGCCACGGTGACATCCTTGGGTTCGCTAATGTCCGCACCATTGGCGTATTCATCCATGAATGCTTCTGCGCCATGTCTGGTTTCAAAGCGGGCACTGACGATGGTAGCGCAGCCAATCTGATAGATCAACTCATCTTCCGAGTTTTGGTTGTCTTCGGACTGTTCTGCATCGTTCAAGAAGGCGCCGGTGAGGAAGCCCGTCTTGCTGACCTGGTTGGCAGCGGTTTTTTCATCGGGCAGGTTCTCCGAGGTGGATGCGGCAGCGGCGGATGCGGAGGCATCAGCCTGCTCGGGTTCCGACTGGGTGGGTTCTGTCTGGGGGACAGAGGCGCTGGCTGCGGGAGCCGGAGTGCTGCTGGCAGCGGGGGTGTTCTGGGAACAGCCCATCAACAGGCAGAGCATAGAAACGGCCAAAATGGCACTGAGCAATTTTTTCATCATTCGGATTCCTTTCTGCAATACAGTATGGGGGTCCTCTCTCTTGTCCCCTTACTTTAATGCACGCCCGCCCAATCTGTCAAGGGCTTTTCTGTCCGTCCCCCTCTTTCCCTCCTGTCCCTTTTCCAGTATAATAGGGACAACGGAACAAAAAAGGAGCCATATTTATGGAACTTGCGATCATCGGCGGCGGCGCTGCCGGAATGATGGCCGCTTTGACAGCGGCAGAATGGATGGAGGGAACCATCACTCTGTTAGAACGGCAAACCCGCCTGGGGCGGAAGCTGCTAGCCACCGGCAATGGCCGGTGCAACCTGAGCAACCTGACCTGCGCCCCCAGCCACTATCATGGCGGGCATCCAGATTTCGTCCGCCCTGCCCTGGACGCCTTCGGCGTGACGGACACCTTGGCGTTCTTCCGCCAGCGTGGTCTGCTGACCATTGCCGAGCCGGATGGCAAGTGCTATCCCTATTCTGACCAAGCCAACAGCGTCCTGGACACCCTGCGCCTGGCGCTGGACGCCGCCGGAGTCGTTGTGCGGACGGACTGGCCGGTGGAGGCCATTCGGCCGGGGAAATCCGGCGGGTTCACCCTGACCGGCTCCGCCGGTTCTCTGTGGGCAGATCGGGTCATCCTCACCGCCGGCGGCGCCGCCGCACCCAAGCTGGGGGGCACCAAGTCAGGCTACCAGCTGGCCAAGACTCTAGGCCACAAGTGTACCCGTCTCCACCCCTCCCTGGTGCAGCTGAACACCGACCCCACCTGGCCGAAATCCCTGAAGGGCGTGCGGGCAGATGCGGTGGTGAAGCTGCTGATGGGACAGGAGCTGGCAGCAGAGGAAGCGGGACAGGTGCAGTTCACCGACTACGGCGTCAGCGGGCCGGTGATCTTCCAGCTCTCCCGTCTGGCCGTGACCGCTGACGTACCGGTGCTCCTGTCTCTGGATTTGCTGCCCCATGTGTCCCAAGAGGAGCTGGTGGAGCTGCTGGCACAGCGGCAGATGCTTTGTCCGGGACTGACCTTGGAAAACCTGCTGACTGGGATGCTCCACAACCGGTTGGGGCGGACGGTGATCCGCTACGGCGGCCGGAAGCTGGGAGATGCCGTGATGGATCTGACCCGAAAAAACCTGACCGCCATCGCCAAGAACATCAAAGATTTCCGCCTGCCGGTGACTGGCGACCAAGGCTTGGAACACGCCCAGGTCACCGCCGGCGGCCTGGACACCAGCCAGTTTGATCCGGAGACTCTGGAAAGCCGCCGGTGTCCCGGGCTTTATGCCGCCGGTGAGGTGCTGGACGTGGACGGAGACTGCGGCGGATTTAACCTGCAATGGGCCTGGTCCAGCGGGCATCTGGCTGGGTTGCTGCAGCACCGATAAACCAAAAACACGCAGTCAGATCGACTGCGTGTTTTTCCTTCGACCGGACGTCATTCGTCCTCGTCATCATCATAATCCCCGAAGCTGTTGAGATAAGCCTCGAACTGATCCAACATCCCGTTCAGGCTGTCCACATCTCGCATCTGCTTTTCCACGCTGATGTCGTGCTCCACCAGTTCCGCCAGCTGCTTGGCGTCAACAGAGCCGTTGGCAGCCGCCTTACGCAGGTAGCTCAGGGACAGATACAGATCCCGATCTACCCGTTCGCCCAGGAAATGCTGCAAGCCCAGGAAGTACTGCGCCTCCGGCCAATCCTGCTCTGCCGCAGCATTCACCCATTTCAGCGACGTCTGTAGATCCTCCTCCACGCCGTTGCCGAAGAAATAGCACATCCCCAAGGTGAACTGTGCCATCGGATCCCCGTGCTCTGCCGCCTGACGATAGCAGGAGAGGGCTTGCTCCAGGTTCTTTTCCACGCCAATCCCCTGCTCGTAAAACAACCCCAGGTAGGCCAGGGCATTCATATCCTCCGGATCCCCGTGGATGGCCTTCCACAGGCAATCCATCGCCATGGATTGATCTTGCTCCACGCCCAAGCCATACGCATACTGCAAGGCCACTCGAGTCCATGCACAAGTCAGCCCCTTCTTTGCCGCCTGGCTCCACCAGGAAAAGGAGGTCACATAGTCCTGTGCCTGGAAATAAGCGTGCGCCAAAGCGTACTGCGCTCTGGGGTCGCCATCCATAGCGGCGTCCTGATACTGCGTCATGGCTTCTTTCAGCACAGCCTCTCTCTGCCGCTCCAGTTCCGCTTCTATCTCCTCTAATCTCTGATTCTGTTCCATGTCATTGAACAGGTGATCCATCATACAATTCACTTCCTTTGGTTTCAATTTCAATTAAATCCTAGTATATCATGTTCGTTTGGGAAAGAAAAGCCTGGTTTTCCCCTTTTCATTGTACTGGCCGGAAAAGTATGTTACACTGAGCGGACAAAAGGCAACGCCAACACAGGGAAACAGACATTCCCGTTTCCCGCTGGAAAAGGAGGTATCTTATGAAACGACTGACCGCACTGCTGCTGACCTGTGCCCTTTTCGCCGCCGCCCTAACCGCCTGTGCCCAGCATGGAGCCGACAGCACCAGCAGTTCTGCCGCCCCTTCCCCCCTCTCTCAGGATGCCTTGGCGCAGCCCACCTATCCCAAGCTGGCGTCTTATCCCAATGAGAAGGACTACGTCAAAGCCAACGGCGACTTTGACAGCGATGGCTTCCAGGCCGCCTACGATGCCTGGCAAGCAGATCAGCAGAAGCAGCAAAACCGGCCCAAAGATTACCAGGATGGCCTGAACCAGTTCTGTGCCAACCATCTGTCCGCCTTCTTCCAGGGAGAGCAGAAGGGCAATCAAGTTTGCTCCCCCCTGAACCTGTACCTGGCCTTGGGTATGCTCACTGAGGTCACCACCGGAGAGAGCCAGAAGCAGATCTTGCAAGTGCTGGGCAGCAAAGACCCTGCCGCCCTGCGAGCGCAGGTCAGCGCCCTGTGGAATGCCAACTACAATGATGACGGCACAGTGACCTCCCGTCTGGCCTCCTCCCTGTGGCTCAACGAGGACGTACCCTATACGCAAAAGACTCTGGACGCTCTGGCGCAGCATTATTACACCAGCACCTTCCAAGGCAAAATGGGTTCAGCCTCCTACAACAAAGCCCTGCAAACTTGGCTGAATGAGCAGACCGGTGGGATGCTGAAGGAGCAGGCCGAAGGGGTGACCTTAGAGCCGGAAACCCTTATCGCCCTGGCCACCACCTTATATTACCGTGCCCAGTGGACAAATCAGTTTGACAAGTCCAATACCAAGCCGGACACCTTCCATGGTTCGGACAGCGATGTGACCTGTGATTTTCTCCACCAGAGCCGTACAGGCAGCTACTACTGGGGCGACCGATTCTCTGCTGTCTCCCAAGCGCTGGAAAACAGCGGTTTCCTGTGGTTCTTCCGTCCGGAGGACGGGGAAAACCCAGAAGCGCTGCTACAGGACAAACAGGTGCAAAAGCTCCTGGCCCATCCGGATGGCTGGAAGCAGACGAAGTACCTGACCATCCATCGTTCCATCCCTAAATTTGATGTCGCTTCCGACCTAGATTTACAGGAGAGCTTGCACACGCTGGGGATCACCGATGTGTTTGACCGGAAAAAAGCGGATTTCTCCCCCTTGACCCAGGACAAACAGCCCGCCTACCTGTCCCAGGCCAAGCACGCGGCACTGGTGACCATTGACGAGGATGGCTGCACCGCCGCTGCGTTCACCGTGATGTCTGTGGATGCCATGTCCGCCCCGCCTGCCGAAGAAGTAGATTTTGTGCTGGATCGCCCCTTCCTCTTTGTGCTCACCGGAGCAGACGGTTCGCCGCTGTTCGTGGGTATCGTGAGACAGCCCGCCTGATCCCTTCACAGAAAAAGCGCCTGCAATGCAGGCGCTTTTCATCATAGTTCCGTTGTCCGCTCAACCCACCGGCAGAACAGTCTTGCCATACTCTGCGTTCAAGATCTGGGCCACAGCGTTGTAGACAGCGCAGGCGCCGCAGAAGATGCCCACGCAGCCGGCGGCCAGGTGAATGGCGTGGACACCGGTGAAATCGCCGATGGAGAGCAGGAAAAAGAGGATAGTCAGGGAGCCAAAGACCACCTGAGTGATGCGGTTGTGCTTCAGGGTACCGATGAACATGAACAGGCTAAAGATGCCCCAGAGCAGCAGATAGAAGCCCAGGGAGGTGGAATCTCCAGCGGCGATGCTGTCGAAGGGACAGACCCAGATCAAGACCAGCGACCACCAGAAAAAGCCGTAGGCCACAAAGGCGGTGCCGCCAAAGGTGTTGCCGTGGCAGAATTCCAGGATTCCGGCGATGATCTGAGCCGCGCCGCCTAGGGCGAGCCCCATGGCAACGATGACGATGGACAGTGGGTTGATCTCCGCATTGTGGAGATTGAGCAGGATGGTGGTCATCCCAAAGCCCAGCAGTCCCAGAGGGCCAGGGTTGACGGGATTCAATTTTTCAGCAGACATGAGGTTCCTCCTTCTATGGTTTGGTTGTGTGGCAGCGCTCCCGCCTATGTGAGACGAGAGATTGTTAAAATTATACTAAAAATCTCCCCTCGGCACAATCGTTTTCCCGTACTTTTGACTTTTCTGGGAATACGCACAATAAATCGCAAGGATTTTTGCGCATTTTCACGACAACCGCCTGCTGTAAATCCAGAACTTTTCCGGTTTATTTTTCTTTTGTATTTCACGATTTCAATCTATTTCCGCACTTGCAATCAATTTTCACGTTTCGAAACTCATGTGCAGGATTCTTCGGTTTTCTGCCAATCCTGATAAAGCCTCTCCACAGACACACCAAAGCATCGCGCTAACGTCAGCAGTTCCGCATCTATAATGAATCCCCATTAAACGTCCTATGCCGCAAGCGCTTTCTCCCCGCACCGTTTCCCGTTGTTTCATCTGTTCTTTCAGCATTTTTTAATCCATCTTTATCCCAATATAGATTGAACCCCACCGCCCCTCGTGCTATAGTAAAGGCAGATGAAACCGATGGGAACCAACGGGTTCCCGTCCTGCAACTACGAAAGAAAGGTGCTCTTCATGAAGAAAAGATTATATCGAATTGAATCCGGCAAAATGCTCGCCGGCGTCTGCGGGGGGATCGCAGAGTATTTCGACATTGACCCTACTTTGGTTCGTGCTCTGTGGGTTCTGTTCTGCATCCTGGGCGGCAGCGGCATCCTGCTCTACATCATCCTGGCCGTCCTCATCCCCAGTGAAGACAGCCTGTCTTGACCGATTGCAAACCCGCAGTTTCTTGCCCGCAGGCAATCCATCTGGGACAGAAGCCCGTCCCCTTCTCAGAACGTCCAGCGTTGCTGGACGTTCTTTTTGTCACAATCAGTTTGCCTCTGACCTCGCCCTCATCGGCACTATCATCATGGCCTTTATGCAAAACCAAATCACCAAACAGCAGACAGTCATTTTCCAGGTCAATGGCGGCCGCGCTCCCTTTGCTGCTTGGTAATGCGGCCGCCAACTCTGTACCACGGAAGTGTTGTTCTTGTCCTCCCTGGTGCGTTTCTCATATTCAAGCACACCCCCGTTGTGGGCGCTCCGAACCTAATTGCACGCTTATCTTAACAGGCGTTTTCACAATGACTTCATTCATTTGAGACTCCTCGAAGCCCCAGAAACTCTTTGTTCACAAATGGCGGCAGAGCGTTCAGTTTGTCTGCTCTTTGCCGCATCGTCATCCTCCTGTAAACAAATTTGAACTAGACAAGATTCCATTGTCACCGTGAGAGGAAAACCGTAAAATCTACCATCCATTATGTGCCGTGGAATTTCCCGCAGAACAGGCATCTTTTCTAAAACTGCTCTCCACGGTTTACAGCAGCATAAGCGCAATACGGCGATTGGATCCAATCGCCGTATTCTTCACATTATTTGCTTTATTGTTTCTGACTCTCTGGCACATGGAACACAAGGATCGACTTACAGGAATTGGTCACGGAGAAGGTCACCAGTTCCCAGCCTTCCTTTGCTTTTTCGTTGATGACTTTTTCGATCTCGCCTGCCATTTTCTTTGCTTTGGGAGCATAGTCTGTTACAATCGTTTTGTAAATCATAAGAATTCCTCTTTTCTTTCTATTTTGCATCGGCTCAGCACCAACGCTTGATTATAGCATAGAAAATGAGTCTATCTGCGGAGCAGCACCCAATACTACCCAGATACACCTATTAATTATAAAGATGGGCCATTTTCGTAAAATCCAGCGACACATTTTTACAAAGAATGGGTTACATATTCGAGATATTCTCTTGTAAAGAAGACGGTTCACCGCCTGTAGTGCAGTCGGCGAACCGTCTTTCGTAAGGTCGCTTATTTCATGGTCTTTTTCTTCTTGCCGATTACCACTGTACCGGCCGCTGCACCACCGCTGACAAACAGCAGCGTGATCCAGAGGACGGGATTGCTGGTATCGCCGGTTTTCGGACTTGTTGTTCCGCCTGTGCTTGGCTTGTTCTCACTCGGCGTTGTAGATGATACAGAGTTGGACTTCCAAACAGCCTCATAGGTAACATCATTCGTTACATAATCGGCAACCTCAGGCTTCCAGCCAGCAAAGGTATAGCCCTTACGGGTGGGTGTGCCATCGAAGGCAGGAGTAGCCTCACCGGATTCTACGGTATAACTCTGATCCTTGAAGATTTCTTCCCCCTCCACACCATCGGTGTAGGTAACAGTATACTTCTGGGAAGGCTCAAGGCTTTCTGCCTCTGGCGTTATGGACAGAACTTGGTAGAAAGAAATGTCATCGCCCATCATATCAGGCAGCTGGTCGATCTCCCGACCGTTGATGTAGAGCTTTGTGCGCTCAGTGAAATAGCATCCCTTCTTCTTGCCTGAGTCAGAAATCTTAAAGATTGCGCTATAACGATACTCTTTGCCGTCTTTGAATTGGGTGAGAAGCCTGTCACCGTATAACTTGTTTGTTTTATCACTGGATGTGATGCCAATAATATAGCCATCCTCAGCAATGCCTTGCCACTCCTGATAGACAATCTCTACATAAGGATTCCGAACGGAACCGCTGAAACTCGGTTTGTCTCCGGCCTTAAAGCTCAAGGCAACGCCATCCAGTCGAATCTCTTTGATATTGGTTTCAACAATGGATGGAGTCATCGTTTTAACGGCGGGAGCATACAGGAATGTTCCGCTCAAACTTGACTTTACGCTTTTCCCATTCACCGTCATGGCAACATCATTGCTGAAGGAATATCCGTCTTTCGGCTTCAGCATCAGGAAATACATATATTTTTTGCCGCTTTCAAATTCCGTGATAGTCGGCAGAGATCCATGTGAGCCGTTATCAGAATACCAGGCGGCAACAGGATTGTTATTTTCAAATTGCTGCCAACATTCATAGGCGATCTGATATTTATCTGCATTGGCGGCCGCTACTGTGGCTGTCGCCTGCGGTGCATCCCCCGCCTGATAGTCGAATTTCGCATTTTCGATAGCAGCAGCGGTGATAGTACTTGCTGGCTGTGGGGCTTCCTGCACGATCAGGTCATAGGTAATCTGATAGACCTGATACTCGTTGACGTGCAGATCTTTGTTCACGCCGCCCGTTTCATCGTCATCTAGTTTGATAATATTAGAACTCTCAAAATGGTCAAACACCATGTTACCGATGCGTTTTTCCATGGTGACAGACCCTCTTGCGGAGAACTGCACCTTAATTTCCTCGTCAATTCTCGCAATTTCTGCCTGTACCGCATCGGCACTCAAACCTCCCTCAATAAAATCACTGGATTTTTTCACTTCTGTGGTTTCAATTTCAATTCCATCTGCGCCTTTTATTGTTACTTGTGCGGTTGTTTCCACCTTCGTGTGGTAGGTATGGGTATATTGATTTGCAAACGCCGTAATCGGCAGCAGCGACAGCGCCATACACAGCGTGAGCAGGACTGCCATCCTCTTGTTTTTTGTGGGTCTTGTTTTCATTGGTTTACTCCTTTCTGCGGCTGTCCCCGCAATCAAACCCTCATCAGGGTTCATGTACCTTTCTCATCATCCCCCTCTCCACATTTTATTGCCGTCATATTTGCCTATGTACTTCCTTCATTGATTTGGTTGGACGGGCGGCAATCTAAAAATTCTCCACTATTCCGATTTCACGTTGTCATTATACCATGTGCCATTGTGTTATTTCAGTGCGCTTTCCGAAGTGTCCATTGCCTCTTTGGGAATCATTCGCTGTTATGCGCTTTTCACTGGAAAAGGAATCCGGTATCCTATTACGGAACAAACACGATTAGAACGGCGCCAATCAGATTTTCTGAAAAAACAAACCATCGCCGCATAATGCAAACCACGGCAAATCGGAAAGCGTCCAAACCTTTTGTTCGGTTGGACACTTTCCTGATTGGCGCTTTAGCATGAAAAATAAACGGCCTGAATCCTGTGTTGTGCACAGGACTCAGGCCGTTTCGCTTTCCTTCTCTGTTATGCCTTCGCCAACGACCAGCCTTGGCTCTCAGTCTGGAGGTGAGCGATGATGAGAACTGTTTTATCCTTGATAAGGCGTGACAGTGCTTCCTGAATCGCTGTTTCATTCTCGACATCCAGACTGGCGGTGGCCTCGTCCAGGATCAGGATGGGCGCATTTTTCAGCATGGCGCGTGCAATGGCAATGCGCTGCTGTTCGCCGCCGGAAAGATACACGCCCTTAGTGCCAATAACGGTATGAATTCCCTTCGGGAACTTTTCCACGATGTCCATGCACTGTGCGGCCTTGAGCGCTGCCAGTACCTCGGCTTCGGTGGCCTGCGGTCTGCCCAGACGGACGTTGTCCAGAATGCTGCCCTTGAGCAGGCGGCTGTTCTGGAACACAAAGGAGATGGTGTCCAGCCGTTCTTCCTTGGGGATCGCCCGCACATCAACTCCGCCTATCCGGACGCTGCCACTCTGCACATCAAAGAACCGGCAGACAAGGTTTGCCAGCGTAGATTTTCCGCCGCCGGATGGGCCCACAAAGGCCACGGTCTGCCCCGGCTGAATCTCCAGCGAAATACCCTTGATGACCTCGTTTTTGCCGTCATAGCTGAAATGGACATCTTTCAGCGTTACGGAGGCGTCCTGCGGATGCTGCGGAACTGCGTTCTCCTCCATGGGAGCCGCCTCCAGCACCGAGTCGATGCGTGCCAGCGCATCTGCCACCACCATCTTGCTCTCGCTCATGTACATCATACGGGTCAAGGTCAGAGAGATCACCGGCGTGATGATGATATAGAACAGCAGATTCAGCAGAAATTCCGGGGTCGCTCCGCGAGCCGTAAA
>ERZ827490.4726-NODE-4726-length-10276-cov-5.371001_pt1 | contig 10276 bp, 10 predicted proteins | sample MGYA00519770_ERZ827490 | MGnify/ENA primary metagenome ERZ827490 (study PRJEB31778, sample SAMEA3449324) | human gut metagenome | biome: human gut; feature: human-associated habitat; material: faeces | place: United Kingdom | collected 2010/2012 ...
TTCAGCACTGATGCCGAATTCTTTCTCTTCAGCAGTCTCGCCGATACATAAAAGAGTTTTGAATCCATGTTCCAGTGCGCAGAGAACTTTCTTGTTCTCTTCGATATCCGTTTCGCCAAATACATGACGACGCTCAGAGTGTCCGATCATGACAAGTCCGATGCCAGCCTCCTGTAACATCAGAGGAGAAATCTCTCCTGTAAACTGTCCCTGTTCCTCCCAGCACATATTTTGTGCGCCTAAGCGGATGTTTTTCTGGTCAATAGCTTTTGAAGCACTGTCCAGAGTTGTATAAGAAGGAATAATGAAAAGTTCAATCTCATCCCTGCTTATATCTTTTGTAAGAGATTCCAGCTCCTGAAGATAGGAAACGGTATCTTTTATGTTCTTGTACATTTTCAAGTTACTTCCAAAGAAAAGTTTTTTACTCATGATACCCTCCACTTTCGATATTTTTGTTTTTTACTTGTTTTGATTATATCTCTAAAATAGAAGAAAAGCAATAATAAAAACGAAAATAAACGAAACAAAATGAAAATAAAGCCAAAAAGGTGACAAAACCTTAACAAACTACTGAAAAATGCACAAAAAATGAAAAACGAATCTATGCAATTGTGATAAAGTTACGAAAAAGTGATAAAAACTATTGCAAAAAACAAAAAAGAAATATAAGATATAGACATCGAAACGAAAACAAAACCGAAAGCGAAACGAAAAAGAAAGGAAAGTAAAGAATTATGAGTACACAGTATAAACCAATTACAGCAATCACAATGGGAGATCCAGCAGGTATCGGACCTGAGATCGTAGTAGGAACAATGTTAAGTGAAGAAATCCACGACTGCTGCCGTCCATTCGTAATCGGAAGCATCGCAATCATGGAAAGAGCTGCAAAGGTTCTCGGAAAAGAATTGAAATACAACAAGATCGAAGATCCATCAGAAGCAAAATATGAATTCGGAACAGTAGACATCATTGAGACTGGTGATTACGATACAGACTCTATCGAATGGGGAAAAGTTCAGGCGCTTGCAGGACAGATGGCAGTTGACTGGATCATGAAATCAATCGAACTTGGACAGGCAGGAAAGATCGATGCAGTTTCTACAGCACCAATTCACAAAGGAGCAATCAAACTGATCGGCGTAAAAGAACCTGGACATACAGAAATCTATCAGAATGCAACACATTCTCCATATGCACTGACCATGTTCTCATGCCACAAATTAAGAGTATTCTTCGTAAGCAGACATATGTCACTGGTAGATGCATGTCACTACGCTACAAAAGATGTCATCCTGGAAGATGTCATCAACATCGATAAAGAGTTAAGAAAAGTCGGAATCGAGAATCCACTGATCGCAGTTGCAGGATTAAATCCACACAACGGAGACAACGGATTATTCGGACGTGAAGAGATCGATGAGATCGAACCTGCAGTAAAAGCTGCTCAGGAAAAAGGAATCAATGCAATCGGACCTTGCCCGGCTGACTCAGTATTCCACATTGGAAAATCCGGAAAATTCGATGCGATCCTTTCTTTATATCATGATCAGGGACACATCGCATGCAAGACATTAGACTTTGAAAAATCTGTAACACTTACATTCGGACTTCCTTTCATCAGAAGTTCTGTAGACCATGGAACAGCATTTGATATCGCAGGTAAAGGAATTGCAGGATGCATCAGTATGATCGAGTCTACAAAAGTAGTTGCAGAATACGCAGCAAAACAGCACGAGAAAAAAGAAGCTTAATCAAAAGTGATAACAAGGTAATAACAGAGGTTCACAAAAGGGGTGGCGGATCCCTTTTGTGAACGGCTCATATGTGAACGGATAGAAAGAGAGGAAAGTGCCATGCCTTTGATAGGAGCAGTTGCAGATGACCTGACAGGAGCAACAACGACAGGCGTATTATTAGCGAGATCGAAAGCAAGAACAGCAGTATTTTTTAATGAGGAAGCAGCGCAGGAAGCAAGAGAGACAGCATCTCTGGATGCAATCCTGATCAGCAGTAACTCAAGACCACTTCCAAAAGAGGAAGCATATGACAAAGTAAAATCAGCTACCAATGCGTTAAAAGCAATGGGCGTAAAATACTTTTCAAAACGTATCGATACAACTTTGCGTGGCGGCGTAGGAGTAGAGATCGACGCAATGTTAGATCAGTTAAATGAAGATACGATAGCAGTTGTCGTACCGGCAATGCCACAGTCCAGAAGAATCCTTGTTGGCGGATATTCTGTGATCGACGGAGTTGCACTGATCAACACACCGGTTGCACAGGATGTACGTACACCGGTAAAAGAGAATTACATACCAAGACTTCTTGCAGGCCAGACCAGAAGAAAGGTCGGACTGGTTACATTAGATCAGGTTCTGAAAGGAAAAGAAGGAATCAAAGAAGCTCTTACTGAAGTAAGAAATGATGGCGCAGGTGTCATTATTGTGGATGCGATCACATTGGAAGATGTAGATCAGATCGCACAGGCTTGTATCGATCTTGACTGGGACGTAGTCGCAGTGGATCCGGGACCGTTTACTTCAAAACTTGCATACAGAAGAGGACTCATTCAGGAAGAACAGCCGAATGTACCACCGGCAGCAAGTGAAGCTGGAAAGACTGTTCTGATCGCAGCCGGAAGTGCAACACCGGTTACGAAGAAGCAGATGCAGGTATTATGTGAAGATTCCAGACATGTCAGAATCAGTGTAGAACCAATCCCGCTGATCAATGGTGGAGATGAAGCGTTGGACGAAGCATTTAAGGCTGTGAACAAAGCAGTTGAACTTCTTGAAAGTGACAACCAGCCAAGAGCAATTTTGTTTGAGACAGCACTTCACGGAGAGCTTCTGAATCTGGATGAAGAAGATAAAAAACGTGGCTATGCAGGTGGAATGAGTGCAAACCGTATCAATGCCGGACTTGGAACCATTATTTCACAGGTACTGGAACAGGTAGGAAGAGAGAAAATCGCCGGTCTGTATACTACAGGTGGTGACACGATGGTAAATGTATGCTATCAGCTTGGAGTTGAGTGCATCGAAGTGATGGACTACGTAATTCCACAGACAGACGTCGGAAGATTAGTCGGAAAATATGACGGACTTCCGGTCGTAGGAAAGGGCGGACTTACAGGTAATGACAATACAGCCTGCGATATCGTTGAACGTCTGTTTAAAGAATCGGCAAGATAGCATCGGGGGAACCATCCTGATCATAAACGAAAAACGCATCATAAAGAGAAAAGGAGAGAGAATATGAGCGAAGAAAAAACACAGGTTCAGAATGCAAGAAAAGATTTAGACATTCTGAATAAAATGAAAAACCTCCCGGGAGGTCTGGTAATCATCCCATTGGTAATCGCAGTTGTACTTGCAACATTTGTACCACAGGTATTCCAGATCGGAGGATATGTAACAGCACTGTTCTATGAAGGAAATGCATGTATGATGGGATTCTTCCTGATCGTATGTGGATCAATGATCGACATCAAACAGGTAGGTATGCCGCTTTACAAAGGTGTAATTATGACAGGTACCAAGTTCTTACTTGGAGTTATCGTTGGTCTCGTTGTTGGTAAGATCTGCGGACCAGAAGGATTCCTCGGAATCGCACCATTTGTATTAATTGCAACAATTACAAACTCAAACGGATCACTGTACATTTCCCTTTCTTCACAGTTCGGAAATGCAACAGATACAGGAGCTATCTCAATCCTGTCACTGAATGACGGACCATTCTTCACACTGATCGCTCTTGGTGCAACAGGACTTGCAAATATCCCGATCAAATCCCTGATCGCAGTATTAGTTCCACTGCTTATCGGATTTATCTGGGGAAATCTTGACAAAGGATTCCGTGATGCCTGCAAGACAGCTCAGCCGATCGTAACATTCTTCATGACCATTTCCATTGGTGCGAAGACAGATATCAAGACAATCCTGACAGCAGGTGCTTCCGGTATCGTACTTGGACTGATCTCTGCAGCAACAGCAGTTATCTTCTTCTTCGTAATCAACCTTCTTCTTCCAAAGAAGGAAAGAAATGCGATGGGTGCAGCCATCGGTACAACAGCCCTGAACTCAGCTATGACACCTGCTGCAGTTGCAGAAGCTGACCCTTCAATGGAAGGCATGGTAAGTATGGCAACAGCACAGTGTGCAACAGCATCTATCATTACCCTGTTCCTCTGCCCGTTTATTACAGCAGCATTTGATAAATGGATGCAGAAGAGACAGAAAGGTATCTACAGTCCGGAAGGATGGGCTTACGATAAAGTAAAAGCAAACTAATCTGAAATAGCAATATAGTACGAGTAGTACAAACATTTCCAGTCCTTTTATATGTCAAAGTATAAAAGGACTTTTCTAAAAAAGAGATAAATAAAAATCAACAGGAGGTAATGTTAAATGAGTATGGTAGAAAAAGAGACAAAAGTAGTGAATGAGAATAAGATGATGGTGAATATGACAAAAGAAGCATTGTATGACTTCCTTTTATTCCACGCATATTCCAAATTCAGCGGATTTCTGGTAAATATACTGGGACTTGCAGTTGCATTTATGGGAATCTTCTCGTATACAACCGGAAGAGTGAGTGGCATAGGAGCGGCGCTTTATCTGGTGGCAGCGGTAATATTCCTTGGCGGCACACCGTTCCAGCTTAAGATGAGAGCAAAAAAACAGGTTGTTGTAAACAGAGAATATAATGCGCCGGTAGAATATACATTTTCCGAAAAAGGAATCACACTCGAGCAGAATGGAGAAAGTAAGACATACGAGTGGGAACAGATCGAACGTGCGGTAGTTACGCCAAAGACAATTGGAATCTATTATGCACCGGAATGTGCGATGATACTTCCAAAAGAAGATTTCGGAGATCAGTTTGTACCGATTTTTACAACAATTGCAACACAGTTAGGACAGAGTAAGGTAAGAATGAGATAACAAATGTTCTCAAAAAGGAGCTGTCTGTATGCTTGACAATTGATATAAAAAGTGTAAACTGATTTATTAAGAGGATAGTTGCGGGGAGGCTGCCATGGAAGAACGTAGAAATGAGATATTAAAAGAACTTGACAGAAAAGGAAGAGTAAAAGTTACAGATCTGAGCAAAGAATTCGGCTGCTCAGAGGTAACGATAAGAAATGACATCAAAGCGATGGATATAGAAGGGTTGTTGAAACGTACCCATGGCGGAGCAGTAAAGGTCGAGACAGAGACGGAACGGAAGTATTCGGCAGAGACGATCTACCGGAATGTTACACAGAAGAAGCGGATCGCAGTTGTAACCAATTCTCTGATTGCGGGAAATGAACTTGCGGGAGTCGGACATGTGGAATTGTTCATGATCGGCGGATATGTAACCGGGCATCTCGCTGCCACGATGGGAGATGTGGCAATTCAGAATATGTCAAAATTTCATGTAGATAAAGCGTTTATCGGAGTGCACAGTATTAATTTCAATGTAGGACTTACATCGATTGCCACACCACAGATGGAAGTGAAAAAGGCGATCATGAAGGCGGCAGAGAAAGTATATGTACTGGCAGACAGCAGTAAGTTTGGCGGAGGCTATCTGTCTGTAATCTGTCCAACGAATGAAGTGGATAAGATTATTACAGATGATGGAGTATCAAAAGAGGATATCCAGAAGGCAAAAGAACTGGATGTACCGTTGGTTATCGCGTAACAGGAGAGGTACGGATGGAAAGACAGCAGAAAGCCTATAAAGGTGTCATAGATTATTTTAAAAAGAAGATCATGGACGGAGAATTGCGTCCGGGAGAAAAATTGCCGCCGGAGAGAGACATTGCAGAACGACTGAACGTGAGTCGTAATTCGGTGCGGGAAGCAATTCGTATCATGGATATGACAGGAGTGATCTCTTCACAGCAGGGATCAGGAAATTACATTACATGTGAGTTCCAGAAGAGCCTTGCGGAGACCATGACAATGATGTTCGCTATGGATCAGATCGATTATAAGCAGATCAGCCAGATTCGTCAGGCACTGGAATGCCTGGCATTTTCGCTTGCCATAGAACATGCATCGGACGAACAGATAAAAGAAATGGAATCATTGGTAAAAGAGCTGGATAAAAGTACCGATGATGTAAAGAATGCGGCTCTGGATAAGAAGCTTCATTTTATGCTTGCACAAAGTTCGGGGAATATTCTGGTACTGGATTTTCTGGAAGCGTGTTCCGGCGTTATAGATTCGTTTATTCATGATATGCGTGCAGCGATTCTGCGCACGGAAGAACGGAAAAAATTGTTAAATGAATGTCATAAAAAATTGATAGAAGCACTGAAAGAGAAAGATGAAAAGAAAGGTCAGGAAGCATTAAAACGCCACTTTATGCTGATCAATGAGATTCTGGAAGAGCGGGAAAATAGAAAAATATAGGGAGCATAAAAGGAAAGAGGCTTTGCCAAGAAGCCATATCTCAGAGAATCCCTTCCGACAGAAAACCTGGAATTGATGAACGGAATTAAGAGGGTGTTTGATCCGAAGAATATTTTGAATCCACACAAAGTTGCACAGTTATAAATTACTGTCAGATAGAAGAACTTTTGACATATAATTTCATATTTTATAGCAGATGGGAGTATATCCTGTCTGCTATTATTTTGCATATCTATAATAGGAAAGGAATGGAACTATGGCGTATTCGATCATGTTGGATGCCGGACACGGCGGTGCAAAAGATCCTGGAGCAGTCTATGAAGGACGTCAGGAAAAAGATGACAACCTGAAACTTGTGCTGGCAATTGGAGAGATACTGTCGGACAGAGGACTGGATGTAGAATATACGCGGACAACAGATGTCTATGAAACACCTTATGAGAAGGCGATGAAAGCAAATAATGCGGGAGTTGATCTTTTTGTTTCTATTCACAGGAATTCGTTTCCTGTAGATAATGAAGTGGAAGGTGTGGAAAGCCTGGTCTATGATCTGTCCGGGTTAAAATATGAAATGGCACAGAATATCAATGAGCAGCTGGAAGGTGTAGGGTTTGTGAATCTGGGGGTGAAAGCAAGACCGAATCTTGTAGTCTTGAAACGTACAAAGATGCCGGCGGTGCTGGTAGAAGTCGGATTCATCAATTCGGATACAGACAATCAGCTGTTTGATGATAATTTCCAGGATATTGCACAGGCAATCGCGGATGGAATTCTGGATACACTGGAAAGTAACGGCCTGATCCAGGAAGAAAAAGTTCCGGTGTACCGGGTGCAGGTGGGACTGTTCCGCAATCAGCGCTATGCGAACCGGCTGCTGAATGAGCTGCTGGAACAGGAATATCCAGCGTACATTGACCGGTCCGGTCCGTATCACAGAGTCTATGTGGGTGAATTTGACAACCTGAATGATGCGGTACAGATGGAACGGCGCCTGAAACGGGCAGGATATCAGACATTGATCGTACAATGAAAAAATTAACATAGATTTTTCATTACTGAGATATTCTATTTAACATAGCCTTCTTATACTTGAATCAGCAAATGAGATAGAGAGAAGATTCAAGGAAAACGGGAGGCGTTTTGAGATGAAAAGTTTATGGAATATGTTGAATAAAGAATTTACAATAGAAGGAGCGGTCAGTGCATTTCTGGTGATTAATATCATTGCCTGGACGCTGATCACAATGGGAGCAGGGATGCTGGTTTGTAAGTTCCTTGGATTCTCGATTGGCGGTAACATGACGAATCTTATGTGTGCGGGAATCTATGGCGGTCTGATCGTGGGATTGATCGGAGGAATCCTGTATCTGTATGAGTTATACAGACATCATTCTATGGAATAATAAGAATAAATATATAATTATAATGTAATAAAAAGATCTGCTTTACAGAAAAAATGTAGGGTAGATCTTTTTGTGTACAGAGGTTTTCTGTATGATGAGGAATGGAAAGCAGATTGACATGGCAGTATTTTCATAATATGATGGAATTACTTTGAGAAAAGATGAAGAAACAAGAGTATCAGGAGAGACGGAGGATTATCAATATGGCGGATAGATTGGAATTTAAAGAAAAACTGGCGGGAATTCTGGCGCTGGCAGAAGGACAGAATGGAAAGATCACAGTAGAGGAAGTGGAAAAATACTTTGAAGAAGACGGACTTTCGCAGGAACAGATGAATCTGGTCTGTGATTATCTGTTATCGATGAAGATGGCGGTAGTCGGATACAAACAGACCGGAGGGACGGTAAAAGAGGCTGAGAAAGAAGAAAAACAGCCATTAAGTGCAGAAGAACAGAAATACGTGGAAGAATATCTGCGCGGACTCGGGGATATGAAAGAAGAGACACAGGAAGAAGTACGTATGGCTTATTATCTGCCGAAAGTAGTGGAAGAAGCGGTCAGATTGCATCATCCGGAAGTGTTTATCGGTGACATGATCCAGGAGGGAAATATAGCATTGATGGTCGCATTGAAAGAGATTCCGAAGGAAAAAGACGAAGAAGAGATTCTGGAGCAGGTGCGTGCCGGAATGATGGCTTCCCTGGAGTCGCAGACAGAGGTGAAAAGAAGAGATCACAAGATGGTTGAAAAAGTGACAGAACTTGATGAAGCAATTAAGAGTATGAAAGAAGAGTACGGACGGAAAGTCAGTGTAGACGAAGTGGCAGAACGTCTCGGAATCAGTGAGGATGAGATCGAAGATATTCTGAAACTTGCCGGAGAAGAGGTAAAAGACGAAGAATAATGAGATATGAAAAAGGAGACGGGGTTAATCCTCGTCTCCTTCTTCATCTTCCGGTTTCGGTTCCGGCAGATATAAATGTACGCTTTCGATTCTGTTTTTATCTAATTTTTCTACAACCAGATGGATGCCGTCTTCGGTGGTGACGCCGTCGCCGATCTCAGGAAGACGGTCCAGATGCTCGATAATGAATCCACCGACGGAATCATACTCTTCTGAGGTCAGGTCAAGATCGAGCCTGTCGTTTAAGTCATCCAGATTCGTGGAGCCTTCTACGATGTATTCCCGCTCTCCGATCTGCTTTATGAAGTCTTCTTCATTCTCATCATATTCATCATGAATTTCTCCGACAATCTCTTCCAGAATATCCTCCAGTGTGATCAGACCGGAAGTCTCACCGTATTCATCCAGAACGATGGCAATGTTAAAAGAAGCCTGACGCATCTCCACAAGTAATTCGGAAATGTTCTTGTATTCGTAAGTGAAATAGGCCTCACGCATAAAGTCGCGGATATGAAACTCTTTTTCCTTATCATATAAGAGAAGGTCTTTCATATTGATCGTACCGATAACGTTGTCTGTTGTATCTTCAAAAATCGGAAGACGTGTGAATTTGTCCTCGCGGAAAATGTCGATCAATTCTTCGTAGGTGGCATTTACATCGGCGAACGTAACATGAACTCTTGGTACCATAACATCTTTCGCTTTCGCATCGCCAAGATCAAATACGTTATAGATCATCTCTTTTTCGTCAGATTCGATGACACCGCTTTCGTGGCTGACATCTACGATCGTACGGAGTTCGGATTCTGTCATCTGTTTATTTCCGGCATTCGGATCGATGTGAAGAATGCGGAGAATGATATCCGACAGCGTATTGATGATAAATACAAATGGTGTCATGACTTTGATGTACAGATTTATGGCCGGAGCATAACGAAGAGACATCTTTTCCGCATGCAGTGTAGCCATGGTCTTTGGTGTGATCTCTCCGAAGAGAATGATCAGTACAGACAGAACTGCACTTGCCACTGCCACCATAGACCCGCCAAGATTGTAAGCCAGGGTGGTAGTAAGGGAAGCGGCGGAAAGATTCACCACATTATTACCGATCAGGATTGCACTCAGCATCTTGCTGGTATCATCGGTAATACGCATAACGGTTTTTGCCCGCTTGCTGCCTTCGTCGGCAAGACCACGGATACGCATTCGGTTTACCGTTGTTAAAGCTGTCTCCGCAGATGAAAAAAATCCTGAAAGAATCAATAAAATCAATAGAATAATGAGTTGTATCGCGACACTCGTGTCCAATTGTATAATTCACTCCTTTAAAAAATAAATACTTGGCACTAATATACCGCATTTGAGGCAAATTTGCAAGTGTACGTTGAATTTACCGGGCGTTTAGTGTAAGATGTAAGTACTGTCTGAGGGCAGGAATTTTATGAACTGAAAATTCTGTATGATATAGTAGCGGTTGGAAGAAGAACAACCTGACAAAAAAGGTGGAGTCAAGAATGAATCAGGAAATAGGAAAGAAATTATTGAGTATTTTAAA
>ERZ827490.4747-NODE-4747-length-10230-cov-3.174545_pt1 | contig 10230 bp, 12 predicted proteins | sample MGYA00519770_ERZ827490 | MGnify/ENA primary metagenome ERZ827490 (study PRJEB31778, sample SAMEA3449324) | human gut metagenome | biome: human gut; feature: human-associated habitat; material: faeces | place: United Kingdom | collected 2010/2012 ...
TGTACCGCAGGTACGAAGATGTGGGCGATCTGGCTGTAGTCCATGGGCATCTCGTCGGGGAGGCCGTGGCGGTTTTTGGCCACGAATGCCGGGCGGGTCGCTGCGTACATCGTGCGCTGGCCGCCCTGCCCCTTCCCTTTCTGGCCTTTGCTGTCGGTGGAAATGACCATCACCTTATAATTGCAAAACAGAATCATATCTGCCCATTCCATCGTCAGCGCAGTGATTTTGGGGGCACACTTCAAAGACCACTGGTCATATTTCCCGAACTGGTCAGGCTGTTCCACATGCTTCAGCACACTGTGGGCAGTCAGGACAACGTGAACTCCCTTGGATGTGAGCAAGTCCAGCAGGTCCAGCAATCTTCCGTATTCCTCCGCTGCGTAGGTATATCCCTTCCCGTAGTCGAAATCCTCAATGCCCTGCTTCCCTACACGCTGCGCTACCGCAGTATTGCACTGTTTCGCCGCCCAGTCCGCCGTGTCAATGACCAGCGTTCCCAGTTCGCCGGGGTGGTCGATTGCATACTGCACCTCGCTTTTGAGCATCTCCCAGCTGGACGGCGCGGGGAATCGAGCCACATCAAAGTTCCGCGTACTCCCCTCCGTGTCAATGAATACGGCATTGGGGAACTGCGCCGCCAGTGTCGTTTTCCCAATGCCAGGGACACCATAGATGATGACCTTCTGCCCGCAAGGGATACGGCCTCTTGTGATTTCCATCAAAATACTCCTTTCTGCCACTGCTGTGCAGGCGGGGCAAATTCAGGCTCTGGAGCCTTTACCAGCCCATCTTCAATGATGATGCTGCACTCTCCGCCGGTGCTGACCCTAGTGGCGATGGCCTGCAAGCCCTCCTGTTCCAGCCATACGCCGAACTCCCGGAGGGTGGCCAAGTCCATCTGCTCCAGCTTGTCCAGCAGGACAAAGGCGCAGTTTGGGTTCAGCCGCCGGACAATGGCGGTGGCTACTCTCAGCTGGTCAGACCCGGACATATTGCCCCACGGCTGGCCATGATAGAGCAGCTTGCCGTTTTCTACCGACAGCCCAGGCAAGGGCAGGTCGGCCTGGGTCAGAAGTTCCGTCCGCTGACGGCGGATGCTGCCAATCTCCTCTGTCAGCGCCCGATATTCCGCGTCCAGGGCTTCCGCCGCCTGCATTGCGTTGGTCTTCGCCTGGTTCGTCCGCACCTGCTGATTGATCTGGTCGATGCGTTGGAGGTCAGCCTCCAGCTGTGTGGTGGACTCGTCCACCAGCCCCACCGTGGCCTGTTCCGCCGCCACGATGTCACTTGATACCCGCTCATACTGTTCCCGCAGCATATCCAGCTGTTCCGCCAGACTGCGCTGTTCCGCTTTCAGCTGGGACAGGTTCTCCCGCTTACGCCGGTTTTCCTCATTGCGATATAATATCTCCTGCTGCCGCTGGATCAGTTCCAACGCAGAAACCTCCTGTAACGGAGCGCCTTTCACCTCCGGCAGTTCATCCGCATACTTCCGCTTCTGCTGGTACTGCTGGCCGATGTAACGCCGCTTGTTATATGCCTCTGCCTCCTGACGATCCAGCGTTGTGAGCTGGTCTCCCACGCCGATGATGCGCAGCAGGGTGTCTGCCTTCTCTTTGTCGGACGCCTGCATAAATTTGGGCAGATTGAGGGCCAGCTCTTCCACAAAGCTGTTCAAGAGCTGCTGACCGGCTCGCTTGCCGGTGGGGTCTGTGACCTTCAGGGTGGCGTTTTTCCCGCTCCGCTCCACGACACAGCCGTTGGAGAGGGTGACGCGCAGCCGGGGCGGCGTGTTTGCACCCTCCCGCATGGGGTTGTCTGGCCGGAAGCGCTCACCGCCCAGCGCCCAGGCGATGGCGTCTAATACCGACGTCTTGCCCTGGTTGTTGTTGCCGCCGATGACCGTCAGGCCAGTCTCCGCCGGTGTGATAGTCACCGCTCGCACACGCTTGGTGTTCTCGATCTCAAGCTGGTTGATATGTGCGCCTTGCTTCATTGCTTTTCTGCCTCCTTTGGTTTATACTGTAATTGGTCTTTTAGCTTTGCCGTCGTCGGAGTTGCCCCTCCGGCGGCGGTTTTTACTATACGTTTGTCTTACAGGTCGTTCCTGCTCCACGGCCTCGACAACCGGTCTCCCGCTCTCTCTGACACTGACATCAGCCAAGCAGCGGCGCACATTGTGATGCTAGACGACAGCCAGTTGCCCAGCAGTACCATGTGGGCAGCAAATGCCCAGGCCGCCACGCCCATCACAAATCCAGCGATGCTAACGACGCCCAGCAATATGATTTTTGTTTTCTGTGTCATGTTAGTCACTCCTTAAATTAAATACTTTGTACTCGACGCAGCCGGTGCCGCGCAGGTTGAGCCGGTCAGCCGCTTCCTGTGCTTCTTTTTTTGTGGCATAGGGGGTAAGCCGCACCGGTTTCCATGTGCCTGTTCCAAACCGACCTGCACCCATATTGATTCGGCCTTTAATAACCCATCTGCTCACTTGTCATACCTCCTTAACTGTCTCGTCTGCACCCTCGCGCCCCAAGCGTCCGCCACCATCCCGTATGTAATCCATTCCGGGCACCACCGCCGCTGGTAGTCCAGCAGACCCTTGCAGCGGCGCTGGATGTATAGGCGGCATTTCGCACATTTGGGGCAGGTGCTAGGGTAGTTAGCCATCGATGCCCAGGCACATGAGGCGTGCCTGGATTACGCGCAGTGCCGTGAGCGCCATATCAGTCGCCTCACGCTCGTAACTCCAAGCGTGCAGCAGATCTTCGTCCGGTTCGGCCGCAGACGCTTCGATAGCTTCAGCTTCCTCGATCTTCTCCAACTCCTGCTCAAAATAGCGGATTGCTTCTTCGATTTTCATGCCGGTTCCTCCTAAACTTCAATCGTTTTGCCGGTGTTCTCGTCTGCCCAGTGCCGCATTTGTGACACCGGTACGATGATGCGCCGTCCGATTCGGATGTACGGGAACCCCGCTTTCCTGATCCACTTGCGGAGCGTATCCTCACTCGTCCCCATCATCTCAGCCGCTTGCTCGATTCTCACGCTGATGGGCTCCACCTGGAGGATGATTTTTTCAGGTGGCGTTGCCTTGATCTCCTTTGCGTGCATAAGGTTCACCTCCTTGCAACGCGCGTTTTTTATGTTGTCCATCCTTTATCTCGCATGGTAAAATGCAATAAAAGGAGGAACTGATATGGATTTTGAATCTACTAGACCCCACATTCGCATGACCGCCCTCGAGAATCTCCAGCGCATCAATAACGAAATGAGGGTATTGCCCGGCCAGGACTATGAGCTTCCAGAGGACTGCATTTACGGAAGCGGAATCACGGATGAATCTCTCTTAGACATCGTCTCTGCCTTGAAAGAGCAGACAGACTCTCTGAACCGTCAGGTTGAAGAACTCAAACGCCAGGCAGATGTGCAGGCTGGCATTGAGACGCATCTCAAAGAAGAAGCAGTCACCCGTTCAAAGGACGACAGGAAATACTTCTGGCTGGGCGTCCTGACCAGCTTTGTGATCTCTATGCTAGTAGAGCACGGATCAGCGCTGATACGATTTTTGCAAGGATTACTCCCAGGCTAGCCCCCAGCACATACATTCCTGCTTTGCGCATCTTTTCACCTCCTTTCTCCGGTTGCAAGTAATTCTCCGTCGATACTCCAATACTGTTTCACGACACTTACAGGGTCGTCCTCTGTCCCACAGCCTTTCAGACTTTCCGTTACGATAACCACCATTAACTTTGCGCTGTCTGTTCCCCTAGGTCGGACGGCGCTGTTTTTTTCTACTTTCATCCGTCTCACCTCCTTCCTCCAAATCGTGTTCAGCTGGCTTCTTCGGTTCACTCCGTTGTAGACGTTTAGTCTACTTAGCAAGCAAAAAAAATTGCTTCGCGCTCCTCCGGGGTCATTCCAAGCAGTTTATACAGCGCCTGGATTTCATCTGCCCGGAAATCACTCCTGTTATTGATTTTGTTGCATAGTGCCTGGCGAGTGATCCCGACCTTATCCGCAACAAAACTAAGTTTGTAGCCGGACAATCTAATCTTTTCGCGTAACCGGATTGTATCTGTCATATTCCATTCCACCCTCCTTTCATCTTCGGTGTAGGCTAATTGTCTACACCAGAATAGTACCACTACAATGGCATCTTGTCAACACGTTTTTGCAAAAAACGAAAAATATGTTGACACCGCGCCAACACCACTCTATAATCAAAACAAGAAGGGAGGGCTTCGCTTGTCCACAATAGGAAGTAGAATCCGGTATCGCAGAGAAGAGCTCGGGCTGTCGCAAGATGAACTTGGCAAAAAACTCGGCTACAAGTCCCGGTCTTCAATCAATAAAATAGAGCTTGACCAGCGTAATCTAACCCAGTCTAAAATCAAAGCAATCGCCGATGCGTTAGAAACTACGCCCGCCTATATTATGGGGTGGGAAGAGCGAGAGCAAAAACCTGACGATAGAAATCTAGGCGCATTTGACAACATCTTCCCCATCACAACCAAGCGTGTGCCCTTTCTGGGCAGTATCGCCTGCGGCGAACCCGTTTATGCGAACGAGGAACACGAGCTATATGTGGAGGTCGGCGCTGACATCCACGCTGATTTTTGCTTACGAGCCGCCGGCGACTCAATGATTGGGGCAAGAATCCACGACGGCGACATCGTATTCATTAGGAGACAGGAAACGGTGGAAAATGGTGAAATTGCCGCTGTGATTATAGGGGATGAAGCGACCTTGAAGAGGGTGAATTACTACCCGGACAAGAATCTTCTCATTCTTCACGCTGAAAATCCAAGCTACAAAGATCTGATATATACTGACGCTGAGCTTAGCCAAATTGTCATTCTAGGCAAGGCGGTAGCATTCCAGAGCCTTGTAAAGTAAAGTCGATTTTGAAAGAGAAAGAAGTGTTTTTATGTCATTGTTCGGCAGAAAAGAAAAGCAGGAGCTTGAGTTCCTGCGCTCTCAGATGACACCGCAGCAGTTGGAAGCGGCCGACCTGACCATGAAGATCAAATCTGCCCGGGAGGAACTCGCCGATATTACCGCTAAAATCGCAAAAGAATCTTCTACCCTTAGTGAACTGAAAAAACAGGTCATTGAGACTGATGAACGTGTTTTGCTGCAATCCTTCGGCTTCTACGTTCCACACTATGCCTACGCAACTTCGGACGAATATAAGGAAAAGCTCGCTTCTGTTCGCGCACAGCAAAAAGAGCTTGTAAAAAGCAAATGCGCCACCACCGGCCGCACAGACTGGGAAGTCAATGGCTCAAAGTCAAAAGGCGCGAAGATGGTGCGGGATATGCAGAAGTTGCTGCTCCGCGCTTTTAATGCTGAATGTGATGATGCGATCGAGCATGTCCGGTTCAACAACATTGAAGCGTGTGAAAAGAAAATCCTTTCGTCCAGCGACGCAATCTCTAAACTCGGAGAAATGCTGGGGATTTCTATTGCGGGTCAGTATATTTCTCTGAAGCTGGATGAGCTTCGTCTTATGCATGAATACCAAGTAAAAAAGCAAGCTGAAAAGGAAGCCGCAAAAGAGCTGCGCCAGCGGCAGCGAGAAGAAGCGAAAGCTGCGAAAGAGCTGGCCGAAGCCCGGAAGAAGCTCGAAAAAGAGCAGAGCCACTACCAGAATGCATTGTCCCGGTTGAATGCACAGATTGCGCAAGCCTCCGGTGATGATCTGGCAGCTCTGGAAGACAAACGGACAGAATTGGAAACTCAGCTCAGCGCGATTGAGCAGGAGTTGAGTGATGTGGATTACCGCGTTGCAAACCAGCGTGCGGGATACGTTTACATCATCTCCAATATTGGTTCCTTTGGCGAAGATGTCTATAAAATTGGAATGACCCGCAGACTCGAACCCATGGACCGTGTCGATGAACTGGGCGACGCCTCTGTTCCGTTCAACTTCGACGTGCATGCCTTGATCTTTACCGATGACGCCCCCGGCCTGGAAGCCTCTCTGCACCAGGCATTTGCTGACCGGAAGCTCAACATGATAAATACCCGCCGCGAATTCTTCCGCGTCACGCTGGATGAAATCAAAGAAGTTGTCCGGCGGAACTATGACAAAACGGTCGAGTTTGTTGACGTTCCTCCGGCGGAGCAGTATCGTGAATCCTTGAAAATGGTGATCCAGTGTGACCCGCCGGGGGAAACGATTCTCTATAAAGAATAACCTGCAACCAAGTAAAAAACCGCCCCGGTGTCTTATGACACTAAGGCGGTATGGGTTGAAATGATTATGTATGGAGTTACAACTTTTTGCAAGCCTCTTCTAATTTCTTAAAATCGCAGCAAACCCGAAGATAAAAGTCCGCTTTGTCGATGCACGCCCTTTTGTACACCATCTGGGCGCGATGATAGATTGTCTCCTTGTTTTTATTGCACCAAACGATTTGTTTTGTCAGGAGGACTCTATACTTTGCATTCTCTTCCGCATCAATATCCATAGCGACTAAATGCTTTTCTTGAACAGGTATCATGTTATTGAAGCCGATCAGGCCGAGCTTTCCTCCATCAATTTTAAGGATCGGCCCACTGTTTTTCAAATTGACATGATTCTTCTTGGGGGATTCCATGGGTGCGTAGTATTTCACTGACCCCAGTTCCAAAACAATCCCCACATACGGGCGACGCTGTCCCTTGTTGTACTGAACGCGAGGGTCAATCTCGTGTAAGCGCCGGATGTAGCTGTCTTTTATCTTCCATATCCTAAGATTCCACATAATTCGCAGTCCTCTCAGAAAAAAGGCAGGACGGCGAAATGGCAGTCCTGCTTCTTTTTTTGTTCCCTACTTAACGGCAAGGGTTCTCCGCTTTTTTCGTTCTCTACTTTACGGTAAGAGCTCACCGCTTTTTTCGTTTCTCCGTTAAGGGCGAGAATCCCCTCTTTGCGACGGGCTATAGGGCTTTATCGCTTTGTTAGGTGCAGAGATTCTCTACACTATCTGTAGTATACGCGAAAAACGCACAGATATCATCATGCATTTTGCACAATACTCATCCTTATTTTTTAGTCATTTCACCTATTCCCTAATTGCAGATAAAACCGCCCCGGTGCTGGAACACCGAAGCGGTTCAAAGGGTAGTAAGTTTTCGACGGCCTACTACCCTTCTATTATAGCGCCCTTCTGGGCGAAATGGAAGGAGATTTTACTATGCCACGAAAAAGTACGCGAGGTGCCAAAGGCGGCGGAAGTATCCGCAAGCGCTCCAACGGTGTATGGGAAGGTCGATACACCTACACAGACGAATTTGGCGTCCGGAAGAATGGCAGCGTCTACAGCAAGTCTCAGGCGGAATGTCAGAAGAAACTGAATGCCGCTCTGGCCGCCACAGACAATCAGGAGCAGGTCGTAAAGCCCTCCAAACAGACGCTAGAGTCCTGGCTGGATACCTGGATGACCGACTATTGCCAGACGCTGAAACCGATGACCCAGGAGGATTACCGGCGCAAAGCAGAGCGGTACATTATCCCGACCATCGGAGCGGCCACGCTGTCCAAGCTGACCCCGATGCAGGTGCAGCGCTGGGTAAATCAACTGTCCAAGGGCACAGAAGTCCAGAAGCCGCTGGCAGCTAAGACAGTCAAGAATATCCACGGGATTTTGCACAGCGCATTGAAGCAGGCCGTTTTGATTGGGTTGCTCAAATCCAACCCCGCCGACAATGCCAAGCTGCCAAAGCTCAAGAAGCCGGAGCTGAAGCCGCTGATGGATGAGGATGTGAGCAACTTCCTGAAAGCCATAAAGGGGCACAGATACGAATACGCTTACCTGGTAGACCTGTTTACTGGCCTGCGGCAATCGGAGCTTCTTGGCCTGAAATGGGAGGACGTAGACTGGGAGGGCGAACGCCTGACGGTACGCCGCCAGCTTCAGAAAGAGAAGGGTCGAGGCGGGAAATACTACTTTGTCGATGAGACGAAGAACGGCAAAGACCGCATTGTTCCGCTCGCGCCATCGGTCATAAAGGCTTTGCGCTCCCAGCAGGCAAAGCAAGCTCGTTGGCAACTGTCTGCCGGTGAGCTGTGGTGCAACGAACATAACCTGATCTTCACCGATGAAATCGGTCAGCATTTATCGCACAGGTCTGTGTACCATCACCTCAAGAAGATCGTCACCGCCATTGGGTGCCCAGAGGCCAGATTTCACGATCTGCGCCACAGTTGCGCGATCCTTGAGTTGCAGGCCGGTGTCCCCGTAAAATCGGTACAGGAGCAATTAGGACACTACTCCAGCGCATTCACAATGGATGTTTATGCCGCTGTCAGTGAAACTATGATGGAGGACACCAGAAATAAACTTGAAAAAATCATCAAAGACGCGACCGGCTGACGCAAAATAATGGGTACCAGCCTAGGCGAAAATGGACGTAATGGGTACTAATATGGGTACTAGAACGGCGGATGAAAAAATCCGCAACTTTTTCGCGCTCAAAACCTGATATAAAAACAAAAAGAGTGATGAACCGAACTGGTTTCATCACTCTTTCTGGTACGCGAGAAGGGATTCGAACCCCCGACCTTTTGGTTCGTAGCCAAACACTCTATCCAACTGAGCTACTCGCGCATATCGCCGTTTCCTGACGACTCGATTATAATAGCACAGTTCCAAAAGGAATGCAAGTGTTTTTTTGATTTTTTCAAAAAACTTTTCGGTCGGTGGATTTCCCTGGAAAACAGCGTGGAAAACGGCTCACAGCCCGTCCTCCTCGCTCTCCGTCCAGGGCAGGTCGGCCTCGGCGTCGGCTGCGGCACTCATGGCCTGCGCCATGGCCAACTCCTCTTGGTCGCCGCCCTGGCGGAGCTTGCGCTCCTGCCAGGCTTCCTTGGTCATGAGCACCTCCCGTGGTTTGGAGCCTTGGAAGGGGCCAACGATGCCATCCTCCTCCATCTGATCCACCAGACGGGCGGCACGGGAGTAGCCCAGCTTCAAACGGCGCTGGAGCATGGAGACAGACGCCATGCCGGTGTTGACAATGACCTCAACAGCGTCCTCGTACATCTCGTCTCGGTCGGATTCCACCGTTGGTTCATTGGCCGCCGCTTTGCCGCCCTTGCCGTTCTTCTCGTTGGCCTGGGCATTGGCTTCCACCTGCTGGATGACCTCATCGCTGTAATCCGCCTGGAAGTGTTCCTTAATGTACTCGGTGACGGCGGACACTTCTTCGTCCTCGATGAGACAGCCCTGGACACGTCTGGGCTTGCCACTGCCCACGGGGTAATAGAGCATATCCCCCTTGCCTACCAGCTTCTCCGCACCGGAGGTATCCAGGATGATACGGGATTCCAGGGAGGAGGCCACGGCGAAGGCGATGCGGGAAGGGATATTGGCCTTCATCAGGCCAGTGATGACGTCAGACGAAGGACGCTGGGTGGCGATGATCAGGTGGACGCCGGCAGCACGCCCCATCTGGGCAATGCGGCAGATGGATTCCTCCACCTCTTTCGCCGCCACCAACATCAGGTCGGCCAGCTCGTCGATGACCACCACGATCTTGGGCAGCTTGGTCAGCGTCGGGTCGTCTTCTTCTGCGATGGCTTTGTTATAGACCTCCAAATCCCGCACATGCCGCTCAGAGAACAAGCGATAGCGTTTCATCATCTCGGTGACCGCCCACTGCAAGGCGCCGGCGGCCTTTTTCGGGTCGGTGACCACGGGGATGAGCAGGTGGGGGATGCCATTATAGACACTCAGCTCCACCATTTTCGGATCCACCATGATCAGACGCACCTCGTCAGGGGTGGCGCGGTAGAGCAGAGAGATGATGAGGGAGTTGGTGCAGACGCTCTTACCGGAGCCGGTGGTGCCGGCGATGAGCAGATGGGGCAGCTTGGTGATGTTCCCTACCACGCATTTGCCAGAGATGTCCTTGCCCACAGCAAAGGCAACCTTGGAGGGGTGGGTGCGGAACTCGTCTGACTCGATGACCTCTCGGATGGGGACGGGAACGGTGGTCTTGTTGGGTACTTCTACCCCCACCACCGAGTTTTTCCCAGGGATGGGCGCAATGCGGACGCTGACGGCGCCCAGGCTCAAGGCGATGTCTCCGGCCAGATTGGTAACCTTATTGAGCTTCACGCCCCGTTTCAGTTCCAGCTCATATCGGGTGACCGATGGCCCCTGCTCGTAGTCGATGATCTGCGCCTCGATGCCGAAGGAACGGATGGTTTCCTGGAGGAGCGTCTGCGTCTCGATG